>JADDYB010000193.1_pt1 | contig 18964 bp, 19 predicted proteins | sample 8641941 | NCBI WGS metagenome assembly JADDYB01 (sample SAMN16275377, study PRJNA637457) | freshwater sediment metagenome | isolation source: Lake Kineret sediment | place: Israel: Lake Kineret | collected 2013
TGATGTTCCCCTTCAGTGAAATATCCCTCTCTTTATATATTGGTAAACCTGGCATCACAAGGGTGCGATGATGTTTGAAACCTAAGCTCGCAAAGAGCTGCATGGCCGGAAGATTGCCTTCTATAACGAGAAGGTAAGACAACACTGTGCTGTGTTGAATTAAGTGATCTTCAATCTGTTTGTGAAGTTGCTTGGCAACACCCTTTCCCCGGTTGTCAGGGGAAGTGAAATATTGAAATTCGTATCCGACTCCTCTGATGTCACCATTGACGAGGGCTTTACGCATCCCACAGGCAGCTGATCCGATAATATGATTATCCTCGCAAGCAACATAAACTTTGTAATGCCCATAGGCTTTAGCCCGGGCAAAGAAATCAGGTGTGTTGACAAGGGAAACGATAAGCGTTTTCCCCTGGGGGCATTTGGTCTGAAGTTCTTGGAGTTCCTGGTTATCCTCTATCGTTGTTTCACGGATATTCATTGTGTGTTTACCCTTACGGACAGGATGATATGAAAAGACTACTCATTTGGTATAAAGAAGTCAACCAGAAATAGAGAATGGATTTTCCCTTGTTATTCGGCATTCTGATGGTTATAAATATACTAGGGAGCTAAAAATGGAGCCAAAATATACGAATCGACTGATTCAAGAGTCAAGTCCTTACCTTTTGCATCATTCGCACAATCCTGTGGATTGGTATCCGTGGGGAGCAGAAGCTCTTGCTCGGGCTAGAAAAGAAGATAAACCTATCCTCCTCAGCATTGGTTACTCTGCCTGCCACTGGTGCCATGTGATGGAGAAGGAGTCTTTCGAAAATGAAGCGATTGCGGGGATCATGAATGAACGCTTCGTCAATATCAAAGTCGATCGGGAGGAACGGCCGGATCTTGATGAAATTTATATGCATGCTGTTCAGGTGATGACCGGTTCAGGCGGATGGCCGATGACCGTCTTTCTAACTCCTGACCTCGTCCCCTTTCATGCAGGGACTTATTTCCCTCCTGAAGACAAGAGGGGAATGCCGGGTTTTCCAAAGGTGCTTGTCACGGTTTCCGACTATTACAAGACCCATCGGGAAGAAATCAAAGAGATGGAGACACAGATGAAAGATGCCCTCCATCAAATCGTTGAAATTGTTCCTTCAAGAGAGACTCTTGATTCAAAAGTCTTTTCAAAGGCCTTTGATATTTCAGAAAGTCAATTTGATACGATCTATGGAGGATTTGGTGGAGCTCCGAAGTTCCCGAACAGCATGGCCCTCTCCTTTCTTCTCCGGTATTGGAAAAGCACCGGTTCAAGGAAAGCATTAGAGATGGTTGAAATGACTTTAGAGAAGATGGCCCATGGGGGGATCTACGACCATTTAGGAGGAGGGTTTCACCGCTATTCTGTGGATAATCGATGGCTCATTCCTCATTTTGAAAAGATGCTCTATGACAATGCCCTACTTTCTCGAACTTATTTTGAAGCCTATCAAGCCACTCAAAAAGAGAGGTATCGTCGTGTGGGAGAAGAAATTCTCAATTATATTCTTCACGAGATGAAGAGCCCGGAAGGGGGTTTCTACTCTACACAGGATGCGGATAGCGGAGGTGAGGAAGGGAAGTTTTATGTCTGGACAAGAGACGAGATTAAGGATGTATTGGGTAAAGATAAGGGGACTCCTTTTTGTGCTTATTATGGGGTGACTCCTCAGGGGAATTTTGAAGGAGAAACGAGCGTTCTCAGCATTGTTTCCACTTTAGAAAAGGTTTCTCAATTATATGGAATGCCCATCACAGATTTGGAAAAGGTATTGGAGGGGGCGAGGCAGAAACTCTATGCTGCAAGGGAGAAGAGGGTAAAACCCAGCCGGGATGAGAAAATTCTCACTTCCTGGAACGGCTTGATGATCTCAAGTTTTGTTGATGGATTTAAAGTCACTGGAAATGAAAAGTATCTTAATGGTGCAATGGAGGCAGCCCGATTCATCCTCCATGAAATGAGGAAAGATGGAAATTTGATGAGGGTCTATAATAAAGGGAAATGCCAGGTGAAGGGCTATTCAGAAGATTATGCTTTTTTTATCCAGGCCCTTATCGATCTTTATGAAGCCACCTTTGAGACGGGATGGTTGAAAGAGGCAGATGACCTCAACCAGAAAATGATTCATCAATTCTGGGATGAGAGAAATGGAGGTTTCTTCTTCTCAGGGAAGGAGAATGAATCTTTGATCGCTCGCTCAAAAAACCATTATGACAATGTCATCCCTTCAGCCAATTCCGTAGCTGTATTTAATTTGATCAGGCTTGGCTATCTGATTGGAGAAGAATCTTTGAAGAAGAAGGCCGAGCAGACCCTTCGTCTTTTTTATAACTTCCTCGACCAACATCCCTCTGGATTTACCCAAATGCTATCCGGCCTTTCCTTCTTTTTGAATCCGGAAGAAATTGGGATCATCGGTTCAAGGAACGATCTTAAGACAAAATCCATGCTCAAAGAGATTTATCTCGCCTACCTTCCTAACAAAATCCTGAGCTTGAGGGACCCTCAAGAGCCCATCCAAGGGAATTGGTTTCCATTTCTGATGGAGAAAGGAATCCCGGAGGTCCCAACCACTTTCGTCTGCAAAGGATTCACCTGCCTAGTTCCGGCAACAAATGAGAAAGAGTTAAAGAAAATTTTGATTTAAATCCCCCTATTGATTCATTAGGTGGGGCTTGACAAGAGGGGGAAAATCGCTTATTTTCTTATTGAAAATATTTTCAATCTTCTGTTAACTTATTATGAATAAAGGATTTTTTAAAAGCCTATTCAAAAATAAAAGACTCCGTTTAAGCCATCCAAGGCTTTTGATTTATCAGGAACTCGCCAATACCAATACCCCTTTGAGCCCTCAGGAACTCTACCAAAGCCTTCTCAAAAAGCAGAAGAAAATTGGATTGACCTCTATCTACCGCTCTCTTGATCTCTTCGAATCCTTGGGCATGGTTTTTAAAATCATCAATAGTTCGAGTGTTAAATATAAACTCTGTGAAATAGAAGACCACCATCACCATATCATCTGCAAGGTTTGCGGGAATGTGGTCGAATTAAATTTTTGTGATATTTCGGATTGGTCCAAAAAGGTGACAGAGTCCACCGGTTATCAAGTGATCGATCATCAATTGAATTTTTATGGGTTTTGTAAAGCCTGTAAGCCTTTATAATCCCCCCCTCGCCCCCCTTTAGAAAAGGGGGGATGGGGGGATTTGATGGAGAAACATGTCCCATATTCATCTCCCGGATGGAGTTTTACCTGTTTGGGTTTGGGCTTCGGGATTTATCGTTGCCATCCTGATCGGGGCAATTCTTCTTCGACTCACTAAGAAAGAAGAATTAACCAGACGGCTTCCTTTGCTGGGAATGATGGCAGCTGTCATGGTTTTGGGTGCTGCGGTTGAAATTGTCCCCATCGCCTATCATGTCAACCTGACCGTCATCTCAGGGATCTTATTAGGGCCTTCTCTCATCTTTCTTGCTACCTTTGTCGTCAATGTGATCTTAGCTCTTTTTGGGCATGGTGGAATTACTGTCATCGGGCTGAATACGCTCACCCTCTCAATCGAAGGGGTATTTGGATATCTTCTTTTTCGCCTCTTCTGGAAGGTTTTAAGAAAGTTGACCCTTGCCACATTTTTAGCCACCTTCGTTGCTCTCCTTTTTTCAACCGTTGCCATGATCGGAGTGGTCAGTCTGGGAACCTCTCATTATGAAGAGTTGATGCACCACAAAGGGGAGGGGATTTTTGAATTCCATCTTTTGAAAGATAAGAGTGATCATCATGAAGGGGAGAAAAAAGAGAGTGAAATTAATTTGAGACGATTCATCAACATTATACTCCCATTAGGTTTTATTGGGTGGATACTGGAGGGTATCATAACTGCGTTGATCTGCCGATATATCTATCGACTGCGACCGGACCTCTTACATCTGGAGAAAACATCCCCATGATTCAGCTTTCTTATTTAGATTATATCGCTGTGGAGAAGAAAAGCTTTCTTCATCGTCTCTCACCGAAATTGAAAATCATCGGAATGGGCCTTGTTTTATTAGGGATTGTCATGCTGAGGAGCCTTCCAGGACTTCTTCTCCTTTACGGAATTCTCCTTATCCTTTTCTTCCTATCACGAATTCCAATTAAAATATTTTCTTTGACATTCTATCCTCTTATCTTTGCTTTTCTTTTCATCTTTATCTCAGGGTTTCAAATCCATTTTATCACCATGGTCTTTTTGAAAGTTCTCTGTGGCTCTACTGGAGTGGTTCTCCTTTTGGCTACCACCCCTTACCCGTCAATCTTTTCTGTCCTGGGAAGAGTTCTTCCCTCAACTTTTGTGACGGCTCTTTTTTTAACTTACCGATCCATCTTCATCCTGCTCAATATTTTCGAGGAGACACAGCATGCCCTCTACCTTCGGGGAGGGTTTCAGTGGAGACATCCTTGGAGGAGCCTGATTAATATCTCAAATGCCTTTGGACATCTGATCATTAAAGGCATTGATGCCAGTGAGAAGATGTATGAATCCATGGTGCTCCGAGGGTTTAAAAACAAGATTTATTACAGAGGAGAATAAGGTCATGCAACAAGGGGAGCGAATTATCCAAGTGGATTGTATTACCCATGTCTATCCGGATATGACCAAGGTGCAGATCTGCGGTCTGGACTTTATTGTAAACCAAGGGGAGAGGGTTTCGATCCTGGGTTCCAATGGTTGTGGGAAGACGACTCTGCTCAAGCATCTCCTGGGAGTGCTCGTGCCTAAAGATGGAAGCGTTAGGATATTTGGGGTGGATCCTGGGAAAGAATTTTCGAAGATAAGAGAAAAAGTCGGCGTCGTCATGCAGGATGTGGATGAGCAGATTCTCGGCCCGACGGTTTACGATGATATCCTCTTTGCTCCCTTAAACTATGGCATTGAAAAGAAAAAAGCAGAAGCCATGGCGAAGGTTGTGATCGAGGAGTTGAATCTTGAACCGATCCAGAAGAAGATCGTGAATTACCTCTCAGGTGGAGAAAAGAAGAAAGTGGCTTTAGCTGGAGCCTTGGTCATGGAGCCAGAATTACTGATCCTGGATGAGCCTTTTACAGGATTGGATCCTGTTTCCAGGAGAGATTTTATTAAAATTCTGAATGAATTGAACAAAGAGAAAGGGATCACCTTCATCATCACACTCCATGAAGTCGATCTGGTACCGGAGATGACCGATATTCTTTACCTCATGCACGGACATGGAGATCTCAGTGAACGGGGTAGACCCGATGAGATTTTCGGAAGATTTAAGGACCTGGAAAGTTTTAATTTGGAAGAACCCACCCTGACCAAGCTCTTCAAGGGATTGAAAAAGGAAGGGCTCGATTTTGGAGACCCCCTCTTTATTGATGAGGCAATCCAATCGATCAAGAAACACTGGGAAAACAAGAAATAATGGATTGATGGAACATTGGAACAATGGGACGATGGTTTTGAAGATCAAAAGCTGAAATAATCTTTTCTGAGTGCAATACCAATATTCCATTATTCCACCATTCCAATATTCCAAGGAGTCAGATGAGACTTGGACCCCTTCAATTAAGCAGTCATCTCTTCCTGGCACCGATGTCTGGAATTACGGATTATCCCTTCCGCCAACTGGCAAGGGAAATGGGCTGTGGTCTGGTCTTCACGGAGATGGTGAGTGCGGAGGGATTGATAAGAAAGGGGGAACCGTTTTTAAGGATCAAGAAAGATGAACATCCAATTTCTGTCCAACTCTTCGGTTCAAATCCAAAGACCTTAGCCGAAGCTGCTCAAATGGCTGAATCCATGGGAACAGATGCGATTGACATTAATATGGGATGTCCGGCAAAACAGGTGGTTGAAGCTGGAGCAGGGGTTGACCTCATGTGTTTCCCAGAAAAGGTGAAAGGGATATTGGTTCAAATGAGGAAGAGGGTCAAATGCCCATTGACCATTAAAATTCGCTCTGGATGGGATGGGGAGCATGTCAATGCGGTTGAGATTTCAAAGATTGCTGAAGACTATGGGGCCAACGCCGTTTCCATTCATCCCAGGACAAAGGTACAGGGTTTTCGTGGTCAGGCGGATTGGAACTTGATTGGAGAGGTAAAAAGGGCTGTCACGATCCCTGTCATTGGAAATGGAGATGTGACCACACCCCTTTTAGCAAAGAAGATGTTAGAAGAGACAGGTTGTGATGGGGTGATGATTGGTAGAGGAGCATTAGGGAATCCATGGATCTTTCGTTTCAAGACTTCCATGCATTTAGTGGATGAACCGATGACACTCCCTTCTCTGGAGGAGAGGGAGGGCATGATCCATTATCATTTCTTACTGACCCAAGCCCATTATGGTGAAAAAGGGGCGGTGAAAGCCATCCAGAAACATATTTATTGGTATACGAAGGGGCTTCCTTGCTGCACCTCCTTTCATTCAAAATTAAAGGCCCTAAAACAGAAAGAGGCTTTGTTTGAAAACATTGCATCCTATTTTGACTTTATCAAAAGGAGATGGAAATGCCGATTGCCCGAATCAACGGAAAGTCAATCAGTTACTGGACAGGGAGAAAAGGCCTTTTAGAAGAGAGGGAAGCGCTTCTCTTCATCCATGGGGCTGGGGGAGGGCAGTACACCTGGAGCTATCAGAAGGGGTTTTTCGAAAAGGGATTCAATCCTATCATCATCGAACTTCCTGGCCATGGGGAATCAGAGGGGGAGGGAGAACAAGAAATTGGGAAATATGCTGGACATATCCATTCCTTCGTTAAAACACTGGATCTTCAAAAAGTCTTTCTCGTTGGTCATTCCATGGGGGGAGCAATCGCCCAGACATTGGCCTTGATCCATCCGGAAGTGATGAAAGGGATTGTCTTAGTGGGAACCGGAGCAAGGCTAAGAGTTCTTCCATTGATCCTGGAAGGGATTAAAAATAACTTTGAGGAGACCGTCAAAATAATAAACCATTTTGCCTATTCTGGGATCGCTCCGATAGATTTAATTAAGAAGGGCGTTTTCGGTATGCAGCAATGTCGAGCAGAAGTGCTCTATGGGGACTTTCTCGCCTGTGACCGGTTCGACCTCATGAATGAGATAGAAAAGATCGTTCTTCCCACGCTTATCCTCTGTGGAGAAGATGACCAACTCACACCTTTGAAGTATTCCCAATATCTTCAAAGTCGAATTAAAGGTTCAAGGCTGGAAGTTCTTCCCAAGGCTGGCCATATGCTCATGATGGAATCACCTCAAGCTTTTAACGAGAAGGTCAAAGAATTCGTAGAAGAAACAGTAAAGGGGCAGAGGATTCAAGGGTTCTAGGGGTCGGGTGTGGAAAAATAGTAATTAAGCGTATAAGAAGTTGCAAGCCTATTGACAGAGGATCGTCAGAAAAAAATGATAGAGTTTGCTTGAACCCTTGACCCCTCGAATCCTTGAATCCTGATCCATTGGGACAATTTTATGAAACGTTGGTTAGTCGTCGGACTTCATATTCCCAGGGGATTTGGAGAAGCGGTCTCAAACTTCTTGATCGAACAAGGATCCGCAGGTATTGAAGAGCTCGATGGGGATCTAAAATGGGAAAGGCTGAGGGTTTATTTCCCACAGGACGGAAAAGAGAAGAGAATTCTTCATGCCCTCCGCCAATATCTGAAATCGCTACAGAAGATCAGCCCAGAAATTTCCTGCGTACAAATGAAGACAGCCTCTATTCCTGAGCAGGATTGGGGTGAGAACTGGAAAAGGTTTTTTAAACCTATACAGGTGACATCCAGGTTTGTGGTAAAACCCCCCTGGTCTAAGATTCGATTGAAAGGGGGACAGATTCCCATTGATATCACCCCAGGGATGGCCTTCGGTACAGGAACCCATGCGACAACCATCCTCTGCATTCAAGCGCTGGAGAAGAGACTCAAGAAGAGGGGATTATCCGTTCTTGATGTGGGAACAGGTTCGGGAATCCTTTCAATCGTCGCTGCCAAATTAGGAGCGAGAGAGGTTTGGGGGATAGATATTGATGGCGTGGCTGTGGAGAATGCCAGAGAGAATGTAGAGAAGAATCATGTTTCGGACGCCGTCAAAATAAGAAAAGGAAGCATGGGTGATCTTCGGAAAAAGTTTGATGTGGTGGTCGCCAATATCGATCTTAAGAGTTTGAGGAGGATGAGAAAGCCTCTTCTGAATCACCTCGAAAACCAAGGTTTTCTCATCCTTTCAGGAATATTGGAAGGCGAGAAAGACAGGCTCCGTCAACATTTTATTGAGACTGGACTTTTGCAATGGGGAAAAGACACTCAAGAAGGGGAGTGGGTTTGTCTTACCTTTAAGAAAAAGAAGGAGCGTTAAAATTATGTCGAGATTTTATGTTCCTGCGCCTCAGATTGAAAAAGGAATGATCAGGGTCGAAGGGAATGAGGTAAGACATATTCGAAGGGTTCTTCGCCTCAAAGCAGGAGATGGGATCGTTGTCTTCGATAGCCTGGGGAAAGAGTATGAAGGCACGATCGTTGAAGAAGCCACTTCCTCTGTCGTGATTAAGATTCAAAATATTTTCTTATCAAAAAGAGATTCTCCCTTAGATGTTACTCTGGCCCAAAGCCTGCTCAAGGGTGAAAAGATGGACTACTTGATCCAGAAGGCTACGGAGTTGGGCGTTAAAGAAATCATTCCTTTTTTCTCCTCTCGTTCAGTACCTCTTTTAGAAAAGTCGGGCAGATTGAAGCGCCATCATCGATGGGGGAGAATTGCCATCGAAGCATCCAAACAATGCGGAAGGGGAGTGGTTCCAAAGATTGAACCCCTCCAAGACTATCCCGAGATACTCCGCATGGCCTCTCCAGACTCTCTTCGTCTTATTCTTTGGGAAAGAGAAGGGGGCACATTGAAAGAAGTATTAGAAAGATCAAAGGAAAAGACGAGGATCTTTTTCATCGTCGGACCAGAAGGGGGATTTAGCCTGGACGAGGTTGAAGAGGCAAAGAGAGCAGGATTCATTCCTGTTACCTTAGGGAAAAGGATATTAAGGGCTGAAACAGCAAGCCTATGTTTTCTCAGCATTCTTCAATATGAACAGGGAGATATAGGGTAAAAAAAGGGCCGATTCCATTCAAGAACCGGCCCAACCAGAAAGGAGGGGTATGAAGAACTGCCTATCGCAGGCAGGAGGTAATTACGCAGCCTTTTTCTCCAAATTATCGACGAATTCCTTATAGGTCTTACATTCTTGGAGAAGTTTGCACTTTCTCCGGCAGACTTCAACGTGAATTTTTGGACTTCCTTTCCTTTTATCGCAGATAAGATAACTCATTTTTAACCCCCCTTTTCACCTATTGACAGCCGATCCGAATGGGATTGAATGTTCTATATTTAGAATTGCTGATATTTTAGAACACTAAATATAGAAATGTCAAGAAAAAAATACAAATTTTCATAAAATAATTTATTTTAAATTTCAATAAGTTACAATTTTAAAGAGAAGTAAAATAACAGTTTTTTAAATCATCTTGATGAAATTTAAGGGATATAGTCTAATTTCTTCTATTTTTGGATATGAAGACAATATTGGCCACAGGAAGCTTTATGAAAGGGTTTTTTCTTCGATAGCTATGACCAAGACGTTCTACTTCTGCGTTTTTCGCACATCAAAAACTTGAACAACTCGGTCGAAGACCGCGCTCTTATTCGCCCGGAAAATGATAGGCCTTGTTTTCTTAAAGCCAATGAGGGATTGAATCTCTATCTTCAAATCGTTGAGGATCTTGGATTTGTCTTCGAGAAAAATCTCATTGTGGCGAGTGATATGAATGATGATGGCCTCTGTCTGGTCAACAAGGGTTTGATATCAGCCCGAGTAAGTTTGACAACGATTCAGGATTTTCTTACAGGATTGAAGGGATAAACCAGGCTGAATGATGTGGAGAAGGAGATCAACAGGTTGAGGATAATGTCGATGGTTGCAAACGATTCTAAAGAAAGAACTGCGCTTCGATGGGTTTTATTTTCATTGCCGGGTAAAGGTAAAAAAATAGGGCCATTGGAATGGCCCTAAGTTGAAAGCAAAGTGCCGGGTCGCGGAATCGAACCACGGACACGAGGATTTTCAGTCCTCTGCTCTACCGACTGAGCTAACCCGGCATCCTAAATAATTAGAAAATTTATATTACAACCCCCTTGATGTGTCAAGAGTTAGTTTAGAGATTTCCTTTCAGAAATCCTTGATTACATGCCTGCCTGCCGGTAGGCAGGGATTAGGGACCGATTACACAGATATCAATGCAATGGAAGAACACAAAAATCTCTGTAATCATCTTTTGAATCTGTGTAATCAGCGGTCCCTCATCAACGTTTTTAAGAGGCCTCCGTTTTAAAACGCGGAAGCTAAAAAGTATAAGAGACTCCTCCAAAGAAATTCCGCTCTGGGGAAGGATAATAATTAGGTTGACCGAGGAAGTCGAGAACCCCATATTCTGCATATTTTTGATTGGTGAGGTTGTTGACACCCACAAAGGCTTTTAGCCCTTTCCAGGAGTAAGAAAGCTTCGCATCCAGACTGTAATATCCGCCCAGTCGCCCGACCTGATTGGCCCAGTCGCTAATAAAATAACGAGAGCCAATGATATTCAACTTGGTGTTGAGGAGAAACCCTTTCCAAAAACCGAAATCTCCCCCAAGGGACCCCTTATGCCTCGGTACGCCTGGAATATCATTTCCTGAATAGGGATCCTCACGGAGGATCGGTATCGTGTAACTATAGTTCCACCACACCGATAACCATGGGAAAGGCTTTACCTTCCACCCTACTTCGACCCCATAGCGCCGGGTTTTTGGATAGTTTTCATTGTTGAACGTGTAGGGATTATAAAAAATTTCGTTACGGAGATCGGCCCAAAAGAGAGTCAGATTGGTTTCGATTTTATCAGTAAAGGCATGACGGACCCCAGCCTCATAATGGTAGCCGGTCTGGGACCTTAGGTCAGGGTTGGCCCGAACTTCAATGACCTGCCAGGTGAGAGGATCAATGATATATTGAATCAATTCATCAGTCGTGGGGAAGCGGAAACTTCGTTTTATGCTGAAAAAAGCAGAGGACCTTTAGCGAAGAGATAATTCAAACCTATATTCCATGCGGGTTCCCAATTCCTTGCCCTATCTTTTGAGCTTGGCACATCTTGGGAGAGATGGAAGACCACCCACTCATGCCGATATCCCATGGATAAAATCAGGTTTTGAAGGATGGAAAATTCATCTAATAGATAGATACCTGTCGATGTCTTTGCAACCTCAGATTGATTGAGGCCATAGAAGGCCGACTCTGAGAAGACATCTAATTCAGATGTATAGAAATCCAATCCCATGATCAATTTATTAGGAAACCTCCAGATGGGCTTTTCAAGGATAAATTTTGGGGTGACCCCCCATGTATCCACATTTCTTTTGCTCTGGTAAGAGAAAGAGTAGAAAAAATCTGTCACCTCTCGATGTCGATAAGAGAGGTCTGTCTCAATTCGGCCAAAATCCCATAGCTTGGCCTTTACTCCAAGGGTGCCGAAACCATCCTCCGTCTCGGATTTATCATAGGGATAACGGGGAGAACGCCTATCTAATTTGTAAGTGCTTTTGAGAAGGCCCCCTGGTAAACCCGTGTCATCTCGATGTAAACTTCCGTTAAAGTTAAAACTGATATTCTCGTTCATATCATAGATGATTTTCCCTCCGATATCTTTATATCTTAAAAACCCATTCTCACGATATCCTTCCGTGGAGCTGTAGTCCGCATGGAACATGGCTGAGAATGGACCCCATTTCCCTCCTGCCGAACCGCTCTCTTTATGATAGAGATAACTTCCTTTTACTACTTCTGCCTTGCCCGAGAAGGGTTTATCAGGCTTCCTTGTTATAATGTTGATCACCCCTCCAACTGCATTGTCACCATAGAGCACGCTTCCAGAACCTCGGACGATCTCAATCCGTTCTACCTGATCAAGAGGAATCTGAGTCCAATCCACTCCACTGAGATCGATCTCGTTCACCCTCCTTCCATCCACTAACACAAGGGTATTGAGAGGACCTGTCTCACCAAAGCCCCTGATGTCCACCGAGGCATTCTTTCCAGTTCCCGAGAGATCACGGACAACCACTCCAACTTCGTCCTTCAAAACATCAGTGACCACTTGAGCATTTGACTCTGCAATTTTTTCTTTAGTGATAACCGTAACGTTAGCAGGGATCTTGCGGATTTCCTGCTCATCCCGGGTGGCGGTGACAACAACCTTTCCCAGTGTTACCTCCGTTTCCTGTGCATAGAGAGAGGAAGGGATGGAAGCAAAAATGGTGAAAGAAGCGATGAAAAAAATGAGATGTTTCATACAGCACCTCCCCGGCCCATCAATGGGCCTGAAAATAGATTTGGCCATGAACCACGTAGGGTTCACGGCTGGGGAGAAGGGTTCAAAAAAAATCCCCAGCCTTCTTATGGAAGACTGGGGATTTTACCCGCTGGCACCCTTCACAGTCTTATCCTCGAAGACCACTTCATGAAGAATATCCAGGCAGGTTTTCTGACTCTCGGATCTTCCTACTTCTTGCGCCTTCCCACCCTTCGCCCCTTCGACAAGCTCAGGACTCAGGGCAGTGGCTCATTGCAAGTTTCGTCCCCGATTACAGCGGCGGGTCCGTCCCCGACTTTCTCCGTCTTATCGGAAATCACGGGGTTCCCTTTTTCTGGATATCGACTTTTGAATAATTTCTTTTAACAAATTCTAAAATGATCTGTCAAGTTTTTTCCCTTGACCTCTCCAACTTTCCGATTCTTCTTTCTATCTCAACCCTTCAAAGAACAAGGGATCGTTCGTTTACCCCATAGAAAGCCTCACCATTTATGGTGGGGATGAAAAAAATGTTCATTCCTTATTGAGGGTAGTGTTCAAAGCCCCGCCCTTTCTAACGGGGCTTATTTCAGCCGATAAGGTTCTGCATCTTTAAAAATCTCATCGGTGAGTCCCACATTGACCTTGTAATTCGAATAAGTGATTTCAACCTTGCCAGTGATCCTCTTGGTCTTCTGTCCAAACTGAGTGAATTCTTTCAATCCGCTTGGTTCATCAGAGGGTATGTCAAGTTGGAGATCAATATGGATCGGGAGCTCAAAATGGTTAAACATCCCATATTCAACGGCGGCCTTGATTTCCCTCCCCTCGGAAGGTGAAATTTTAATTTCTCTGATCAGGTTGCGCTCGGTGTCTATCGTCAATACAAAAACCTTATTAGAGGTCTCCGTATCCGTCGGAGTGAGTTTCAGCCTGACTGCTTTTCTGCCGTCATAGATCAAGCGTTCGAGAAACCTGACATCGAAATCCTTTTTCTTGAACAGAGAAGGGTTGAAATATCCGCCCTCCTTGGGAAAGAAGAAGAGTCTTTTTGACTCCACTTTCATTTTGTCAGGAGCCTTGTAATAAAGTTTGGCTTGCATATCCGGCGCTTTGAGAACTTCTATGTCAAAATGAACATTTACATCAGCCACGTAATCCTTTACACCGGAATATTTTTTTTCTATTGAATCAAGGTAGCGACCAGGATCTTCCTGAGCCGGAATCCACTCAGATGAAAGAAGAAAAAGAATCCCTGCCAATAATAAAACCTTCTTCAACTCTTTATATCCTTTCTTGTGAAGACGACGAAGGCGATTGAAAACAAACCGATATTGTGGAGACCGAGAATCAATGCTGATCTCGCTATCTCCTGCCACGGGACCGGGTCGTCAAAAAATCGCTGCCAGAAAACCATATAGGTTGTAAAGAGATAGGGTCTCAGCATTCGAAAGAAATCAAATGGGAAATTTCCGAGAACAAGGAAGACGATGACGACAGCCATCGTGCCGATAATCGGACCGATGGAGTTCTCCGCCAACGTCGAAAAAAGAAAGGCGAGAGAAGCCACCACCATCATGGACCAGATGGCTGCTGTAAAGGCAAGGAGCATTCTAAGAGGGACTTCCGCCTCGGGAATAAAAACAATCCGTAATTTGGATTCATAATTCATCATTAAGTCACCGTGGCCAAACAAGAGAAGACCGAGGGTGATGCACATCAGGGCGAGAAAGATAACCAGTCCTGTTGTGTAAAAAAGGGTGGTCAGGTATTTGGCTGTAATGACCTTACTTCGAGAAGGGGGTCGTATCAATAAAAGTCTCACTGTCCCAGCCGTGGCTTCGCTTGAGACAATGTCTCCGGCAACCAGGGTGATGAAAAAGGGGATGTGAAAATGGAGGCTGTTCATAATAAAGGCCGTAATAAACCAGCCATTCAGGACATTTCCGAAGACAAGAAAATCCTTCTGGAAAGATCTCATCATACGGTAAAGGATCTCATTGGCACTTAATTTCATCACCACTTCGGTCATAATGACAATCAAAGCGATGAAACCAAAACTGATATACGTCCGCCATCGGCTGAATGTCTTGTAGGTCTCTAACCAGAAAAGCTTCATATCTCAGATGACCCTTCGGTGATCTTTAAAAAGAAATCCTCGAGTGTTCGATGGGGATAAAAGGATAAGACCTCTATCTGATTCGAAACAAGAAACCTGTTCAATTCGGAGGCATGACCGGGTTCGATACGTAATTCGATCTTACCGTCCTCGGCGGAGAGGACCTCCACCCAAGGGAGTTTCTTGAGGAGTTCGATGGCTGAGTCAAGAGGCCAGACCTGGATAGAATATTCCATGGGTTCTTTGTCAAGTAAATCCGAAACAGACCCCTGAGCGATCAGCTCACCCCGATTGATCACAGCCATCCTCGTGGCAACCAATTCAACTTCAGAAAGGAGATGAGAAGAAAGGAAAATGGTCATTTCTTTCTCGCTGGCGAGCTTTTTGATCAAGCCTCTGACTTCCTTCATCCCCTGTGGATCAAGTCCTGCAGTCGGTTCATCAAGGATGATCAGTTCTGGTTCGGTCAACAGAGCCTGAGCAATTCCAAGTCTTTGCTTCATCCCGTGTGAAAAGGTTTTGACTTTTTCAAAAGCACGCGATTTCAACCCGACCACATCGAGAGTTTCCATGATCTCTTCTTTTCGGACACGGCGGGTCATCGAGCCGAGTATCTCCAGATTTTTGTAAGCCGAAAGGTACAGGTAGAAATCCGGTTTCTCGACGATTCCGCAGACCCGCGAGAGAACGGCACGGCGGTTTTTATAAAGGTTTATCCCGAAAATTTCAATCGAACCGGCACTGGGCATGAGGAGCGTTAGGATCATTCGGATGGTCGTACTTTTACCTGCACCGTTTGGACCGAGGAAACAAAAAACATCACCGCGGTGGACTTCAATATTTAAATCCTTGGCAGCCCAGCGCTTTCCGAACCTCTTGCTCAAACCATCAGTTCGAAGAACCACTTCTTTGTGGGAAAGATCTTGCATAACCTCACACAAAACCGAGGAGTCTTTTCTGTCCTCTCCTCTCTTTTATCAATGAAGGGCTTGTGATGGATCAATTCCTTCGAAAGGGTTGGTATTGCCATTTGCTCAAGTCAAGATATCCTCAACCTATTGATTCTGGGGTGCAATGGGGTCGCTTAATCCGGATGGAAACGGATTCCAATCTCAAAGGTGTTATCACTGAATTCTTTGGGAATGGGGGGCAAAGGGTCTGCCTTCTTAATCGCCCGCATTGCACTCTGGTCATAAAGGGCATTGCCGGACTTCTTCTCAAACCATGATTTTTGGATTTTCCCATCTCTCTCGATGACGATGACAATGATGGTTTCCAGGCCGGATCTTCCTTTGGGGAGGTCTCCGAGAAGCGTCCATTCCTTTTTAATCCTCTCCCATATCGTATTATAGTAATCGTTGAGTCTGGACTCCATAGCGGAAGAACCCCCGAAGGGTGAACCCCACGGTGAACCTGTCGGTGAGCCACCCGTACCCGGCCCAGTTGCGGTTCCCGTTCCCATTCCAACCCCCGAACCTGATCCGGTCGAGCTCCCAGAAGAGGACGCGATCGGTTCTTTCTCTAATTCCTCACGGCGGGCGACTCTTTTTCGAATCTTATCGAGGGCTGCCTTTTTACGAATCTCCCCGAGAGCCTCTTCAAGAGACTTGCTGGACTCTTTTTCCTTTTCAAGTTTCTCTCCCTTTTTAGGAGATCTTTTTAACCCTTCAACCATTTTATCTTTTGCAGGGAGCTCATGCGATTTTTGTTTCTCGGGGGGTGAAAGAGTCTCTTTTTTCTTGGATTCTTTCATCCCTGGTTTCTCAACAGGTTTCACTTTTTCGCCCGGGAGGGAAGCAGGCAGTCCTGGGGCTCCTGGGAGACCTGACCCACCCTTTGGTAATCCATCTCCCAAAAGAGGTCTGAGCGTAACCCGATAGACGGAGGGTCCTATTTTTGGGATCGTCGATTTCAGGCTGAAGCTAAAGATCACGAGGAAGGAAATATGGAGCAACAGGGAAAAAGTCCCCGCCTTCAGTAATCCGTCCGTGTCCGATCGAGGCGGATGGGTGGAGAACCGGGGTTGTCCTCTTCCGGACTGTTGCCCTTTCATTTCTTCAGCTCTATCCCCAAACCAGGGTTTTTCACACCGGATCGTGTTAACACATCCATCACCTGTATCACCGAATCATACTTGACATTCTTATCCCCATTGATAATCACAGAGGTATCGGGTTTGTTCTTCACCATTGCCCTCAGTCTATATTTCAATGTCTCTAAATCAAGTTTCTTATCCTCCAGAAAAACTTCGCCTCGAGCATTGATGTTGATGATGATATCTCGGGTTACCTCTTCAGATTTTGATGCCTGGGGCAATTCCACTTTCATACTGGATTGGTAAATGAAAGGCGTGGCTATCATGAAAATGATTAATAAAACCAGAACCACATCGGTAAAAGGGGTGATATTAATTTCTGCTATTAATCTGGATCCTCTCATTACCCTCTTCATGTTATTGTTTCCCCCCGATCAGGTCGATGAGTTCGGAAGCACATAATTCCATATCATTGATAAAATGTTCAACTCTTTTCATAAAATAATTGAATGCGATCACTGCAGGGACAGCCACCAAAAGCCCCATGGCTGTACAGACCAGTGCTTCGGCTACTCCCCCGATGACAATACTCATCCCGCCGGCTCCGGCTCCAGCAATATCATGAAATGCCCTGATAATTCCCAGAACTGTCCCAAAGAGCCCGATATAAACAGCCGTGTTCCCAATGGTTCCCACGATGCTTGTAAAGCGTTCTAATTTTGTGGTTTCGACAGTAATCTCTCGCTCCATCGCGTTGGATATTTCTTTTCCATGGTGATCATGAAGTTCAAGTCCGGAATAAATGACATTCGAAAATGGAGCATCCGTGTCCTTGCAGATTTCCATTGCCTTTTCAATATTACCGCTCTTTAATGTCCTTTTTATTCTTGTCATAAATTCCGGTCTTTTGGTTCTGGATCGTTTTCTGTAATAAAGAATCCTTTCTAAAAGGATGGTGATGGATAAAAAAGAGCAGAAAAGTAAGATATACATTGTGAAACCACCGATCTGAAGTATTTCCCAAATTGATTTTCCTGCCAGCATCTAATCTTCCTCCTTCAAAAAATACTTTATTCCTTCGGTCAAGACTTTATGAAGCCATCTTTAGTAATAAATATCGCTCATCTATCCGAATTTGGCAAGAATTACTTACAGGTTATTTTAGGAGGTCGAGACGGATTCAAGAATTTTTGAGTCTCCCCCAGGGTAGGAATTCCTTTTCTTCCACCGAGGTCTTGGCATTTGAGGGCAGCCACTGCATTGGCAAACCTCAGAATTTCTACCAATTCCCAATTTTGGAGGAGGCCATAAATGAATCCCGCATGGAAGATATCGCCGGCACCCGTGGTATCCACGGACTTCACTTTGAATCCTTCGATAGAGAAGAATTCCCCATTGACCAAGGCCATAGCGCCTTCGTGGCCCAGAGTGGCACAGAGAAATCCAGAGGTGTGTTTTTGGAGTTCGAGAAGAGCCTTTTTTTGATCTGAAATTCCGGTAAAGAGCATGGGAAACCGTGAAGAGGTGATGATGAAATCAATTTCTTTAATCAACTCAGAAGTGCGAGGTTCTACTTTATCGAGATCAACGACGATCGGGATTCCTTCTTCCTTCGCCCACCTGGTACACCGAAGGGCGGCATGGATGTCATGCCCATCTATGTGGAGGAGTTTTCCAGAACAGATCTCCTCTTTCCGAAGCTCTCCTTCGCCGTACATCAATCGTTCGTCTCGATTCCAGAGGATGGTTCGGTCTCCAGTGGACCCATCCACGATGATCATGGCAAACTGGTTCGTGGCGTTGGGTTCGATCGTCACCGAAGAGACATCTACTCCCTCCTGGCGAAGGGAATGAAGAGAGAATTGCCCCAACTCATCCTCTCCAACTTTTCCAATATATTTCGTTTTAACACTCCATCGACTCAAGGCCACCATGGCTGTGGCCACCTGGCCTCCCCCCTCTTTGGAAAACCGCAGCATCTTCATTTTTGAATTCAGAGTAGGGAATTCTGGAACCACGCTGATGAAGTCCACAGAGTTGAGGCCCATCCCTACGACATCAAAAGGTTTGTCTTGAAGGGAGAGATTGAATCGCATGTCTTTCTATTACAAAGTTTTTATTTATTTTTCAAGGTCTTCAAAAAAGCAGTTTAGCGAAGAAAAGAAGAGCATCTATTTTAAGGAGGGTATTCGGAGCCAGATAACGCTTCAAGGACTTGGTTATGTCAATATCTTTTAAATGTGTCGGGCGAGGCTTTCATCTATTTCATTATGCCGTGGCACGGGTTGTTTTTTACCCGTTTTAGGATTTAAGTAAAGGTCGTGTCGCTGACCATGTCGCAGGAGAACACACTCGACTGAAGTGATTTGTTTGATAAGATCCTTTCTCTTCATACTGCGAGGGTGAGCTCTTTAACTTTATGCTCTTCCGG
>JADDYB010000194.1_pt1 | contig 18946 bp, 17 predicted proteins | sample 8641941 | NCBI WGS metagenome assembly JADDYB01 (sample SAMN16275377, study PRJNA637457) | freshwater sediment metagenome | isolation source: Lake Kineret sediment | place: Israel: Lake Kineret | collected 2013
CAAAATATCAGGTGAAAATATACTTGAGTTGATCATGTTCACTATATCTACATCAAGAGTCATATTATGTTATCTAAATCATCCTTTATAAATCTTTCGATCAAAATGAGAATTATATCTCTAAAAAATGTACAAGAAAAGATAGTTTGAAATCCCTCATTACAGAAATCCTACTTTCACTGTATAAGAGCTGAAAAATCTTACATTGACAGTTTTGGGCAAACCAGATCTGGGCACCCTTAATCACTTACGTCGTATGCCTTGGTCTCTTTACTTTACGCTTTTTTAAAAAACGTGCCATTTTTCACCTGTTACAGAATGCCATCCTCTCAGTGTCCCATCATGGTTTGACACGAATATCCAGTATATCTCTTCACACCATTCCTGTTGATGCCAGAAGTATCATGGCACGCATGGCCTTATACAACGTCAGAAAATCGCCGCACGTGTACGCCACGCACCTCCCAGACACCCTCTCTACACCTGGCATCATCTCTATCCTGTCAGCCATGTGGGTGAACAGCACATCCATTTCCAGCCTGAGAGGAGGGTTCACCTTCAAGGGAGAAGCTTTGTCTGCAGTCTCTGCCGCTTTACGAGCCTTCTTCTTTATCTCCTCTCTAACCTGTGAGGGATGCCTACCCTGAGCAGCACACCGCCCAATCCCCTCCTTGGTCACCACGACCTCTATTCTCTTCAAGAGAGCTAAAGCTTCTTCTGTCGTTTTTCTATCACCCGTCACCAGAATCACGGGCACGTCAAAGTGTCCAGCCACCAATGCATTTATTCCAACCTCCCCCAGGTGATTACCGTTCACCCGTATCTCGTAGACTGTCCTCCCGTGATACGTGTGGTCCAGGACAGCGTCAGTTGTTCCGGCACAGGAATGGTATCCGACAAAAAAGGCACGATCACACCCTTCCACCCCCTGGAGCATGGCCAGTGGTTTTGGAGAACCTGAAACAATGGTAACCCGCTCGTCCAGCTCCTCAATGAGCAGGTTGATCATAGACCCGTGGGAGTCATTCACCACCACTTCAGTGGCTCCTCCATTAAAGGCACCTTCTACAGCTGCATTCACCTCTTTCGTCATCAACCGTCGGGCACTGCTGTAGTCTTTCCCCTCCCTCTTTGTGTGGTCTGTGTCTGTGACACCAGAGATACCTTCAATGTCTGCAGAGATATATATCTTCATGAGCCACCTGAATCTGTAGAAGTTATAACGTTATCGGCTGATGCTGTCATGAAAGCGCATCACCCCTCTTACTGCATCTATCCTCCTACAACTTTTGCACTCGAGCCGTGAAAGAGTCATGGTCCCAGGGGTGATCAGATCAGAAAATGAATGAAATCGTAAAGGTTATAACCTCTCCCCCCTTTTTCCACCCATGATAGAAGAATTGCTCACCCAGTACCTCCAGGCACTCCAAGAGGGGAACTACAGTGACATCATGACCCTCTTTACAGAGGATGCTGTTGTCAAGTCCCCCTTGTACGGGGAAATACTGGCATCAGACTTCTATAAAACGCTATTAAGAGATACTGCACAGTCAAAAATAACAGTTCTGAATCTCTTCAGTAAAAATAACGTTGGTGCAGCTCATTTTTTGTACGAATGGGTATTAAAAGGGGGTACTTTAACATCTTTTGAGTGCGTAGATATTATCCAGGTGTTTCATGGTAAAATAGGGAAATTGACCATCATTTATGACACGTACGAGGTGCGTCAGCCTTTTGAAAAAATGGTGGTTCATTGAAAGTCTCCCAACCCTGCCGTACGAGTGCTGTCCTTGGGTCATCGGTTCATTTCATAGAGCACTACTTCGAGGAAAAGAGGAATAATGGTGCAAGACACTATGATCGATGCGGAGAGAAAATGGGCGAGGAGGAAGCATGCTTGAAACGGTAAGAAGAGACTGGATTTTTATTATGCCTGCCTCCTTTATCTTCGGGTTTTCATTAACAGTGACAGCCTTAGATTTTCTCACACATCCTCACTCCTTTGGGGTGGTAAATGTGGTGGGATTTATTTTTGGGTTCATATGCATCATTCTCCGGAGTATGGCGAAGAAAACCCTTGGCAAATACTTTTCATACGGGCTAAAGACATTCAAAGACCATGACCTGGTGAAAAAGGGCATCTACAAGTATGTGAGGCACCCTGGTTATTTGGGTATGCTTTTTGGCTATTTCAGTATTGTTATGGTTTTCAACAGCTTCTATGGGTCTGTCATTATGCTATTTCTCATCCCCTTGATTTTGTACAGGATCAAAATCGAGGAGAACTTGTTGACTGAAAAGTTTGGAGATGAATACAGAGACTACGTGAAAAAAACGAAGAAATTAATTCCTTACATATACTAAATTGGTAAAATAGGTGAATTCGATCAGCTTGATTGATCATCTGGTACACGTCTTTTGGTCCTGTCCACTCTCTTTCTCAACTCTCACAACCCATAAAAAGGGGACCTCATCTTCACCTTTGGCGTGGAATTATCCACCGAGTTTCGTATCGGTAGAGCAATAGAAAAGGGCACATCAGTGTTGAGATGACCATGATTTAAGACGTGTTATTCAATTAGAACGTAAAAACGCCACAATATCAGTGACTTGCCACAGTCTAAGGAAGTGAAAGGGGGATTGTCATGACTGATGACATTCGTCGTGTAGGTGGAAGATGTGAAAAGATTTGAAAGAAGGTACCTTTATTGTCAAATGCTCTTGAGGACAGTCAGAGTGGATGGCAGCTGTCACACTGCAACAAATCTGAACCAAACATTAACCTCCTCGACAATCCCGGCTGTCAGAAACCTTTTTATAGAAGAACATGAAAAAAGAGCCTAGCTATCCAACCTTTAATGAAAGAGTGTTGGTATTACACAACAAAAAAAAGGAGGAATACCATGACACGAGATACCATAACTAATAATGACCTGGGTTCTATCCCTACTGTCCCCATATTTGTGGGATTTACCATAAATAATGTACCAATTCCCTTTCCACCGGAGAATATTCCCACTTTCTTGAGTAGAATATTTGGACCTGCACCCTCCATGAACGCATACTACAGGGAGATATCCTACAAGGTGGATGGGGTGATGACTTCCTACAACGTGGAATTAGCCCAGGAACCAGAATTGACTGTTTGTGTAGACAATCCACCAAGTTATTACGCCTGGGGATATTTGCCTAGTGAGTTTGTAAATGAAAAGCCAAAAGAACTTACTATTGATGTTTTCGAGAAAGTTCTGGCGAGTTATCCCAGCACAGACTTCCAGGATAAACTTGTCCTGCTCATCTTGGGTGCTACCTCCGGTGAACTTGGAGGTCGGGGGGCCATGGGTCTGGTCCCTGGCGTGTGTATCTACCCTGCGCAGGCATATCCGGAGGATCAGGAACTCTTTGTAGGATTCTCTCCCCGCAGCGCTCCTCGACCTGAAAATCCTAAAGAGGCGTATTTCATTGACATTTCTTATAAATTTGATCAGTACTACAGAGAAAGGTCAAAACAGTTTGAAAGTTATAATGACAGGTTCATCAGAGGAGCATGTATCTTCTGCACTGATGCAGTGTTAAGCTGTGCTGCCCACGATGTGATCCACGCACTCAAGCGGATTTCTGCAGGATTACCAACCACCGATTTCCCTGGATGCAGGGCAAGGGCAACTCCCTGTCTGTATAATCTGTACATGCAAGGCGATTGGCTGAGCAGGGGGTGTGATCGCCGCTTTTACTGCACGCCCTACATAGGCTGGTGGGACAACACGGGAGACCACTTCCACCCACAACAACCTCGAGAATTCTTCTCAAGTTCACCTTACGGTGTGTCCTCATTCACCAAGATGAAGCTGGGGTTAATTCCACCAGAGTACTTTCCCACCATGAGTGCGCAGCAGCAGACCTTCAAGCTCGCTCCCCTGGCGGTGAGGTACCTACCTACCCAGACGAATGGAATGCCTGTTCTCGCCGTGAAGGTACCTTTATCTGAAGACAATCCTCCCACAGAGTATCTTCTGGTGGAATACCGATACCGGGTGGGTGGCAGTGTGGATAATGTACAGGTGGATGTCTGCAAATTACTGGGGGATTGTGCTTTAGACCCCAACAAAGTGAACCCTCCTGATCATTTAGTCCCCATGGAAGGTCTTCTCATCTACCACGTGAACGAGGAAAAGCGCCACTTTGGTGATGAACCACCGAAATGTGATAACCCCACAGGGAACAGTACCTTTGTCCGGGATTTCATTCTGTACCTGTATATGCCGTCTATGATGACCGAAACGGGTGCATTGAGATGGGACACGTATCGAACACCAGGTTTCTTGAAGTTTGCGGCCTTCAGACCGAATCAAAATCCATTAATACCAGAGTTCAGGTTAGCCTATCCTCTTGATGCTCCCACGACGTTGATCAAGGTTAACATTTTGAGCATGGACAAAAATTACGCCCTTATTGGCGTGGCAAAAGATCCTCTGTGACCTGAAAAGGTTGTAAAGACCTCTGGAGACACTGGTCTGCAGAGATGGACTACATCACAAAGATAAATGAGGTAGATTAGAAACATTCTTATAGGAGGATTTGCAAGGTACCTCAACAAAAAGGTGATACTATGTCAAGAAAAGACATAACCTCCGATGTTATAGGAGATATTCCAACAATCCCAATATATGTGGGGTTTAGCAATCAGCCTTTTCCTGATGATGTGGCTCGCCTGATCAGCATAAAATTGTTTGCAAGTCTAAACTCTTACTACCAGAAAATATCGTACGGAAAGCTGAAGTTGGTCAAGGACACGGAACTGAAAGTCAGCGTGGCCAAGGCTCCTTCTGAGTACTCGTGGGGTTACACCGATTTTGAGGTTCAGGGAGCAAAAGACCTCACAAAAGATGTATTCGCACAAGTGCTTGCTCTGTACCCTAACACTACTTTTCAGGATAGAATAGCCTTGCTCATTCTGAATACATCGAGCTTCGCGATTCAAGGACGGGCGGCCATGTGCCTGGTCCCTGGCGTCCTTCTCCACCCATCAGAGGACTCCCCGCAGAACCAGGAACTCTTCATTGGCCCCATACCCCGTGATGGACCTGTGTTTCTGTTAAATAAAGGTGCTTTCTTCATTGAAGAGGGATATACCTTTCCCACCTACTACAGTAAGAGAGGGACCCTCTTCGAAAATGGGACAGATCAATTCATCAGGGGGATGAGCATCTTCTGTAGAGATGTGGCACTGAGTTGTGCTGTCCACGACGTCATCCACGGTATCAAACGTCTTGCTCCAGGACTCCCCACGACTTCACTCCCTGGATCACGGGCGCGTGCAGTCTCCTGTTTGTACAACAACTTCATCCAGAAATGCTGGGTAGACGGAGAAACAGGGATTGACCGCAGTGCCTACTGCACACCCTACGTGGGGTGGTGGGATAACACGGGAGATCACCTCCACCCAAAACAGCCCCGCCCCTTCTTTTCAGGTGATCCTTACGGAGTTTCTTCATTCACCAAGATGCGATTGGATTTCATTCCCTCATCTCACATCCAGGACGTCACAGAAGGGGAGAACAGTTTCCAGCTCGCTCCTCTGGCAGTGACAACACTGCCGCCCCAGACAGGAGGGCAGCCAAAGCTCGTGGCAAAGGTACCCTTAACTGGTGACGGGAAGGAGTACCTCCTTTTAGAGTATCGCCATTACGTGACGGTGGACGATGTAACGGTGAACTATGCTGAGATAATGGGTGATTCCAGTGATGACCCAGAGTGCGTGAACCCACCCGAGCACCTGGTCAGCGATAGTGGTGTTCTCATCTACCATGTCAACGAGGAAAAGAGCCATCTCGGCCGAGACCCCGGCCAGTGCATTGACATAACGAGCATGCCTCTCCTCATCAGGGACTTCATCCTCTATTTGTACACGCCCTCCATGATCGTGGGAGACGGGACACTAAACTGGAGTGGGAGAACCAAGACCACTCTCAAGACAGCAGCGTTCAAACCTTCTTCAAATCCTGGCTTTTATGTGAAGTATCCGCTTGATCCTCCTTACCAGTTCTATGTGAGGGTTCGTGTTACAAGCGCGGATGGAACTCGGGCTGCTGTCACGGTGACAAAGGGACCCCTCTGAGTGAAGACGTGATAAGGCTGGCCTGTAGATAACATTTAAATGGGGAGATGGTGAGGGTAGGTCATGTCAGGACCTAATTTAGAAGGTGTATTTCTCACCGATGAGGTGCACGTCACCCTCTGTGACTTTGATGCTGAAGGATACATCCTGGACATTGGAGGCGGCGGCGAGGGTATGATCGGGCGATTGAAGGGCGAAAAAGTGATTGCCATTGACAAGAGGAGGGAAGAGCTGGTGGAGGCACCAGAGGGCCCCTTAAAAATTGTTATGGATGCTAAAGATCTGCAGTTTCTGGACAACACTTTTGAGACCGTGACCTCATTTTTTACGTTAATGTATGTGATCAATACTGATCGTGAGAACGTTTTGAGAGAGGTTTTGAGAGTTCTGAAGCCTGGTGGGAAATTTTTGATCTGGGACATGGTCATCCCTCCCAAGGGCGACAATGTGAAGGAGATATTTGGGGCACCAGTGGTGATTAAAATGGGGAATGGAGAGATTAGAACAGGTTATGGTGTGAAGTGGGAAGGGAGAGAACAAGATGTGCAGTACTATCTGGGGTTGGCTGGAAAGGTTGGGTTTGAGGTCGTGGAAAAGGAAGAGGGGAACCCGTTCTATCTGACTTTAAAAAAAGCTAAGAGGTAAAGGCCTTGGATTCAAAGACAAAGTGAACCTGATGATAAGAGTATAACTGGGAGACGTTCATGGGGGCGAACAGGTGAAAGTTTAAAAGGATACCTCCCCAACAAAAGGTGAAGTCATTAATGGCCTCTCACCGCGGGGAGGAAGGTGAAAAATGCCTCAAGAACAGAAAAAAGAGAGAAAAGGAATCTTAAGAGTGTTCTTAAGCTCAACTTATAAAGACCTCAACGAAACGAGAGGGCTCATCCTGGACCAGTTGAGCCAGGCCCTTGAAAGTGCCGCCATGGAGAAGTTTATTTCCAGAGGGGAGAGGCCCCAGACTACAGCACTGAAAGAGTTGATCGACAGTGACATTGTTATTTTCTTGATTTCCCCCTCTTATGGAACAAATATTGAGCAGTGTGAATTTGCAGAAACATGCGAAGCAACGTGTGAGATGAAAACTGGAGAAGAAGCCAAGAAAATATCCTATGCCTGGTGCGAATACAGGGTTACGACAGCAGAGGAAAAGCCACATGCAACCTATATCATTGATGAGGGATGGCCTTCAAGAGATGGTGCTCCCATAATATGGAAAATGAGGGATGAAGTTGAAAAGGAAACCTGTCCCAGAATACAAAATGATGAGAAAAGCGTTGAAAAAGTTGTCAATGGTCTCGTTGATAACATTGTTACCCTGTACTCAGGAAATAAAATCAATTTTAACCGATTTTGTGGAAGGAGAGATCTTCTCAAGGATTTATTCAACAAAATGAACAAATCGGTAAATGTCCACGGGGTTGGAGGCATTGGTAAGACCACGTTGTGCGACGTTGCCCTCCTTCTTTACAGGTTACGAAATCGAAAGGTCTTTTATGTTGGTTCACAAGAAGCGTACGCATCTGGCACGGGGTATGAATTCACATCAGAAAAACTCACTCCTCATCGGTACAAAGATTTAACGATTGATGACATTGCCGATGTTCTTGGGTTGGGTGCACTCAAGGTGGACGAAGAAACGAAAATGGGCATAATTCTGCAGATGTTGGAAAAGGAGGATGCCATACTTTTTATTGACAATTTCAGGAGAATAAGGGCTTGAAAGAGTTAATAAAAAGAGGAAATAACTTAAGTAAGGGTTGCATTCTCGTCTCATCGAAAAAGGAGTTGAGAACATTCTATCGCATACCTGTGGAATCTGTTGAAGAAAATGAGAGAGGGAACCTGGTAGAGATCATGGCCTCACGTATGAGGAAAAAAGTGGGAGAGGAGGAAAAAAAGAAAGTAGAAGAAATTGCAGAAGGGCACCCTATTGCTACCTATCTTTTGGTGAGTAATCTGGGGAGGATTCCCGTGAAGAGATTGAAACGGTTCAAAGAGGGGTTAGACTTTTCGCAGGATGAGGATGTCAAAGAGTACATGAAGAGGGTGATTGAGAGTGGTATCAGTCCAGAAGCGTACGAGTTCTTGAAGGATTTATCAGCCATTGAAGAGGAAATCGAGGAAGAAAGGTTGTATGAGGCACTTTCAGGTTTTCCCTACTCTAAAGAGATTTTGGGGAAGCTTTTTGATGCTTCTATAATGGAGAGGGTGGGTAATACGATCGTATGGAAATACAGCCAGATCAGAGAGGCTGTCTTTGAAGATGTACCTGAGAGACATGGGCTGGTGCAGAATACTACAAGAGAAAATGGGAGAAATATCATGACGTTAAAGATAGAATTGAGCTGTCGTATCATATAGCTAAAGTGAAGTACACAGACGAAATTCTTGAAACATTTGTGGAGCTTGCCAACCAAATAAGGAAGGAAGACCCTGTAATGAGGCTGCTTCCTAAACTGGGGGAAGAGATTAAAAAGCATGTGGAAAAGGTTGAGAGAGCAATAGTCTATGGGGCACTTGGGTATGTTTACTGGAGCATCTTAAACTACAAAGATAAAGCTGAAAACTGCGAGAAAGCAATCAAAGCCTATGAGGAGACTCTTAACATATATACAAAGGAAGAATTCCCAGAAGTCTATCAAAGAGTAGAACGTAACCTAAGCAGACTCCTCGATTTCTGCAAAAACTAACAGCAACCCATGCTGGGTAACAACCGTTCAACCTCAACCCTTTGGGGGTTGTCAAATTATGTGGTGCTGGAAATGGTGCGACCTCTCAGATTGTCAGTTTTTCTCTTAATTGAATTACTTATAGCAGTGACTTCCTCTATTCTGCGATGCAACGTGAGGAGCACCATAAGACTTGACAACCCCCCCTTTGCCCAAAAGCTTAAATACCATACCACCTTCCCTCTTCAAGATAACCATGGAACTCAAGAAATCCACCCTCCTCATCGCCACCATCGGCTCCTTCTTAACTCCCTTCATGGGTTCATCCATCAACATCGCCCTCCCCTCCATCGGGGAAGAATTCTCCATGAATGCAATCGTCCTCAGCTGGGTCCCCACCCTTTACCTTTTGGCTGCAGCCGTGTTCCTCGTCCCCTTCGGACGTATAGCAGACATCTACGGCAGAAAAAAAGTCTTCACCTACGGCATTTTAACCTACACCCTCTCATCCCTCCTCCTAGCACTATCACCCTCCCCTTTCTTCCTCTTGTCCTTCCGCGTCCTCCAGGGAATGGGAGGCGCCATGATCTTCGGCACTGCAGTAGCCATTCTCACCTCTGTCTACCCACCTGGAGAAAGAGGAAAAGTCATAGGTATCAATGTCGCCGCCATCTACTGCGGACTCTCTTTAGGACCATTTCTAGGTGGATTTTTGACACAAACCTTCGGATGGAGGTCAATCTTCTCTGTAAATGTCCCTCTGGGCCTTTTCATCTTTGCCCTTGTCGCCACCTCTTTAAAAGGAGAGTGGACAGGAGCTCAGGGCGAAAAATTTGACATTCATGGCTCCATCTTCTACGGGGTCGCCCTCATCACTGCCATGTACGGGGTCTCCCTTCTCCCCTCTACGGCCGCCGTGTGGCTCATTGGGGCAGGTGGGCTCATCACCCTTTTATTCATCGTGTGGGAAACCAGAGTCAGTGCCCCGGTCCTCAATTTGAATCTCTTCAAAAGTAATACTGTGTTCACCTTCTCCAACATGGCAGCCCTCATCAATTACGCAGCCACGTCTGCTGTGGCCTTTCTCATGAGCTTATACCTCCAGTACATCCGCGGGCTCACCCCCCAGGAGGCTGGCATCATCCTGCTGTGTCAGCCCGTGATCATGGTCATTTTCTCACCCATTGCAGGGAGGCTCTCAGATACCATAGAACCGCGTGTGGTGGCCTCTTTAGGGATGGCCTTGACAGCCGCCGCACTGGTTACCTTCACCTTCTTGGGAGACGCAACGAGTGTCCCCCTCATTATCGGGAGGCTCGCCCTTTTGGGCACTGGACTTGCCTTCTTCTCCTCTCCCAATACCAATGCTATCATGGGTTCTGTTGAAAAGAAATTCTATGGAGTAGCCTCCGCCATGGTGGGGACCATGCGGCTGATTGGACAGATGACGTCCATGGGGGTTGCCATGCTGGTGGTTGCCCTCTACGTGGGGAAGGTGGAGATTACACCCGCGTATTATGGGTTATTCTTGACCAGTGCGAGGGTGACCTTCACCATTTTTGTGGGATTGTGTATTCTTGGGATATTTGCGTCTCTAGCGAGAGGTAATGTGCGGAAAAACTAGGACGAATGGAAGTGACAGATGAGCTCATTCTCGAAAGTATATTATCCCCTGAAGAAGATGAAAGGTTAAAGGGTACAATCCCCTGGATGATCTTGAAAACGTGTTGAAGAAGTTCTGGAACATGGGGTTTTTGAAGAGGGGATGTTCACTATGTGGAGATGATGGACGGGGTCCATCCACCATGGTAAAGGCAACCTGTGACCCGTCGAATAACTCATGAACCCAGTCTCCAGCCGAATGACCAAAGAAGTCTTCTTTACATTTGTCACCCATTTCGAGCTGACTTATTTTCCTATCTGAGGCAAAGGCAACATTTTTCCCATCAGGAGACCAGGTAGGATTCCAATTCTCCGAAGGATGGTTCGTTATATTCACCTGGTTACTCCCATCTGCATCCATGACGTAGATATCGTAGTGATACTCTGTCCTTTTCGTGAAAGCAATCTTCTTCCCATTGGGTGACCAGGCAGGGTACCTATCACTGCCCGGACTAGTGGTCATCCTTCTCTGGTTCTTCCCATCACCATCCATCAAGTAAATCTCGTCATTCCCGTCTCTATTAGAGGTGAAAGCAATCTTCTTCCCATTAGGTGACCAGGCAGGGTCTCTTTCATTGTGTGAGTCATTGGTTAGGTTTATCTGTAAAGTCCCATCATCTCTCATCACATAAATCTCGTCATTCCCGTCTCTATTAGAGGTGAAGGCGATCAACCCACAGGAAGGCTCCATGAAGAGGGGGAACAACCCACCTGCAAAGAGCACAGTCATGACTAAAATTGTCAGCAACCTCCTAGATATTCTGCTCACGATCATCAAAGATTTCTCGCTTCCATTGAATATAAATCTTTGTTCAGGTTTCAAGATGAGAAAAGAAAAAAAGAAAAAAGGGGGAGGTGTTTCTGCCCACGGCTCACACTATTCCTCCATAATTGACCTCCGTACTAAGAAGTTGAGTAACCATTATAAATAACTTGCGGATGGGAATTTGACAAAAATCTCCAAAAAGCCTTAGGAGCCTAATTCGGACCTGGGAGAGTAGTGACAGGAATTCCCGCCTGGAATCTCTTGTGTATCCTTTTCATCAGGTGAGCTACCTAAAGTGTGACCACAGTCATATTGTATGAACATGAAAATCGCTGATAACCCTAAAAAAACATGAAAAAAGTCCGAATTTATCCTGCTATCGTGTATAATCTCCTGGGAAATTTCATAAAAACCTCACGCAGGAGATTTTTACTGAATGGGAAGTTAAAAAGGGAAAATTTATAAGAGAAGTCTCTTCTACCGTAGTACTCAAAGTTAGATAAAGACTGAAGAAACGGAAATATCTAACTTTCAGGATAGATTGAGGTGAACACTGTGTCAAAAAAAGTTTTAATTGTGTACGGCACGCGCTTCGGAAGTACAGAAGAAGTTTCACAGGAAATTGCAAAAATACTAGAGAAAGAGGGGATTGAACCTCACCTCGTAAACGCCTGCAAAACCAGAGAAAGGGAATGGCCATCACTTGAGAACTTTGAGGGAATCTTAGTTGGTTCAGGCATCAGAATAACTCAATGGACGAAGGAACCCAAAAAATTTTTAGAGAACTACAAAAAGGAGTTTGAAAAGAGAGAAAAAGTTCTTGGAATGTTTGTCTGTTCTGCTCTTTCTCTGCAAGACCAGGCCAAAGCAAAGAAGATGTACCTCGAGGATATTATGGAGAAAATAGGTGTTAAAGCTGACCTATACGATGCATTTGGCCCCGTTCTCGATTTCTCGGAATCTTCAAGAATTGGATTTCTTGACAGAAAGATGCTCGCCGCAGCAGTAAAGGGGATGGCTGCAGAAACTGGTATCACAATAAATGAAAAGGCACGGAATGATTTTCGTGACTGGGATCAGATAAGAAGGTTCGCAGAACAGTTCGCTGCACTGGTGAAGGAGAAGTCGTAATGGCTCATCTGTTTTTATTTTTTGAATGCCAGTGCTTTTCTTAACTCGCCGACTTTCCCCTCAGGCTGATTCAACACCAGAGCAAATTCTGCAGCAGTCTTCCCTCCAGGTTCAGTCACACCCTCCGTTATCATCAACCCCAAAATAACCTCAGTGACGTCGATAGCTACAGTCACACCGGGGGAGCCCTCGGGTGCAAGAACTGTCAATGATTGATCGCCCTTCGAAAACGTCATCCACGCGTCATGCAGATTGGCTAGACTGATAAAGAGTTTTGCGACCCGATTTCTAATCCACGGGTTAGTGCCCCCAGGAACAGTAATAGTTGTATTCTCCAGTGATCCCTGCAATTCTACATCAGCAACCAAAAGTGCGGCCCAACGAACACGCCTCGTGGTGGGGTTCTCGTGCTCCAACTTTATGCGGACGACGTGAGAATCAGGCAGCGTTAAATAGATTAAAGCGTACTTCTGCCCTCTGAATGCTTCCTTCTTCTCTACGGTCCACGCTGCTTTGACCCCTCTCCACGATCCCTCCTCAACTATCTCTGTGTGGGTCTTTTCGAGCTCACTGAAGAGGCCGTCCTCACGTGTAATGATCAGAGGCTGTATACCGCCAATGTTGTAGGTTATGAAGCTCTTTGGTTTGATCTCAGGGTAGTTATCTGCAAAGAAGGGCCTTTTACACTCATCTTCTAACCGGATCAAATTCCCTCCCACTTCTTTGACTACCATGAAGGTGAGCACCCCATTTGACACGTGTACTAAGGTTTTATCTTCTTCAATTTCCACTTCTTTTCCACCCATCACGAGGAAGGGGACATCAAAATCTAACTCAAATTCACCACTGAAGTGTACTTTCACCAGTTCAGATGCACGTGCACTCACGGGGACTGAAAGCTCAATTTCTAAGAGAGAGGGACTGCCCGGTGCTGGTTCAGGCATGTTAATCTCTCCAGTTGGCCCCTCTCCCGAAATGAAGCATCCTTCCCACCCTTCAGGGAGATCTAATCGCAGCACTCCTGGAAGAGGATAGAGACTGGCAAAATCAATTTTCAGAGCCTTTTTTGATTTTTTTCCCTTCTCAATGACGTTTTCCCCCACAAGTTCCACGTGTATGGGAGGAACAGTTGCAAGTCCCACGTGCTCTGCAGGGGATATCTCCTTTTTCCCCACGAGCTGGTTCCATCTTTCCCTGACATCACTGAGTGAACTGCGTGAAAAGGTGTACCACACGTGGGCGGGTTCAAAGACCTCACCAGGTTTTATGATTTTTGTTGCGCTCTCAAGCTGGCTGAGAGAACCAGCACGCACCTTTATTTTTTCAACATTCTCAGGTTTCCACATCCAGGCCGAAAAATCAGCTTTATTCAAGCTTTGAGCAGCTGTCCACGACTCTTCCCAGTGCTCAGGTTCCTGGGGGACGAGACTCTCACTCATGAGGTTCGTTGTGGGATCACTCTCTACAATCTTCCCTCTTAAAGGGGTAAAGACACGCCGCATTACACTGAACACGTTAATATTCAGATCTCCTTCAAACCCAGTACTCAACTGTCCCGCCACGTGCAGCTGCTGGGTGCTGAGGTTGGTCAAGGTTGCCCAGAATTCAACCTCGTGCCTTCCTGGTGCAGCGCGAACGTACTTTCTGATCTGAACACCCGGGACGTTTATGCTCTTTGCCGTTAACACAACAGTGAGGTATTCACCCTCTCTCACTATCTCGTAATCATAGAGTAATGATCTATCATGAGACAGTCCGAAGGGAGGTCCCACCTCAAAGTCAATAGGCACTCCCTCCACCTCCTGGACTCTCGAACCCACCTTCACTCTCCCCCTTTCGCGTTCAACATGCACTGCCATGCAGTCGGTGAGAACAGTGATTTTTCCCTGATTCCCCTCGTTCTCCCCGACAACGAGAGCGAGGTCCTTTTTATCTTGAACGACTGTGTGACAGTAAGAGGGCATAGCATGAGAGTGGTCATGGATCTTGACAAAGGGTGTGGCATGGACACAGATGAGGGGGAGATCATCTCCCATAAATACAGGGACTGCAATACCTGACACTTCTTGAGGAGATAGTTCAAAAGGTACTGTCTGGTGGCTGTTTTGCACTCCTTCCAGAAATACGTCAACTGTTCCCGTGAGCCCTTCTTTCGTGTTGTTGACCAGGTCGAGATACACCTTTGTTTCTTTTCCAGGAGGTGCCAACTGATACTTGTCCTGAGACATTATGGTAACAGCAGGACGGATCTTTCCTCCCGTGTTCAGTTCAATGGGCTGGTCTCCCATGATGATGACAGATTTGATGACTTCAGAAGCTGCATCATCTGATTTGAAAACAGTGGCACTTGAATCTACCGTAAATTCCCGAGTGATTGTAACATTTTCCCCATTCTTGACCGTCATAGAAGGAGGGAAGGGTTTTTTCCATTTCAATCCTTTAAAGGGTTCCACCATTAATCCAACGTTTAAATCTTTTCCCGTCTCATTCTGTATTTCAATGGTCAAAGCGTTTCTAATACCTATCAAAATCTCGTGAGAATTGAGCCTCGTCTTCACCTTTATCCTTTTCCCCTTTACTACGCTCTCAATACCAGAGAATTTCCAACCGTAGCGGTCCACCTCTGCAGTTAACCGGTCTTCACCTGCTTCAAAGGTGTAGATGTACATTTCCATACCCTCAACAACACATTTATCAGGAGCCTGGGTGAGTTCTCGCTTGAAACAAGTATACCAGTCAGGGTGGTGGGAAAACCACTCTTGAGCTAAGGGAATCTGAAACAACCCGGGGAGGTAATCCTGCATGTAAACACTGGTATTTGGCACCCAGAAGAGTCCAACTTTCTTGTAGAGGGGTACAGCTCTCAGGTTGCCTGCCCACGTGTTCAGATCTACTCTGTATATCCCCTTTTCAGCAGCTATTTCAAGGCATTTTAAAAGCAACCTCTTTCCGAACCTCCTCCCCAGGACGAGGGGACGGACACCGAGAATACCAATGTATGCAGCGTGGGGATCGTGCATGTGAGGGTAAAGACTGCAATAACCAACCAGGTTTCCCTCTGGGTCCACTGCAATGAGGTTGGCAATTGCAGAGTTACTATCCAGCCAGTCTCTGACGCGCTGTTCATCGAAGGGAATTCCTCCTCTGAACCCTCCTGGCCAGATTTCATTGAAAGCGTTAAACATTTCTGCAGCTTGTGCTGCCATTGAGGGAGTGTATGCTGTTATTTCTCCCCATTCTTTTTCAGTCATAGTATCACCTGAGTAGATCACCTTGCTGGGAGCGATTTATAACCTTCCTCCCACGGAGTACATGGAGGTATATATAAAGTTTACTGTTATGTATTTTAAAAATACTGCTATAACCTTAGAACGTATGAGCGTCATTTCACTTTCGAGTGTTCTTCAGGCCACACCTTCTTGAAGGTAGACTGGGGGAAGTGGCAGTAAGGGCACTTCTCCGGGGGTTCATCGCCGTAGTGAATATACCCGCAGATGCGGCATCGCCACGCTTTCTGCTCTTTCATGCCTTCACGGGAAGCTTTCTTGGGGTCTTCTGCCCGTGTTCGAGGCAAGTCCTCCAGTGGGGGCATCACTGGCTCGTACTGGCTGAGGGCATGGCGGGACACGACGATGCGCTGGATTTCACTCGTTCCCTCGTAAATCTTCAGGACACGGACATCTCGGTAGATTTTTTCGACAGGATAAAACGTTGTGTATCCATAACCAGCAAAAATCTGCAAAGCCTCGTTCACCACTTCAGATGCAGCCTCAGTAGCATAGAACTTAGTAATGGAAGAGGTGATAGTAGGGTCCTTTCCTGTATCAGCCTCCCAGGCTGCCTTCCACGTAAGCAGCCGGGCAGTTTCGACCTTCTGGTACATTTCTGCGATCTTGAACTGGACTGCCTGAAAATTTCCAATTTCCTGGCCAAATGCACGTCTTTTCTTGACGTATTGAATGGCAAACTCCATGGCTGAGCGTGCAGCCCCCGTGGCAAAGGCACCAATGATGGGTCTGGTGCGTGAAAAAGTCTGCATAGCCAAGATGAATCCTTCTCCCGGTTCAGCGAGCACATTTTCCTCGGGAACACGCACGTGATCAAATTCTAACCCGACCGTGTTTGAAGTCCGCAGTCCCAGTTTGGGAATGGAGTTCCCCACGGAAACGCCGTCCCAGGTCTTCTCCACTAAGAAGGCGCAAATCCCCTGATGGCGGCTCTTCGGGTCCACATTCGCAAAGATCGAATAGTAGTCAGCATACCCTCCATTGGTCACCCAATACTTCGTCCCTGTCAAAACCCAGTCTTTACCGTCCTTTTCAGCCTTACACTGGATGCCAGCTACATCAGACCCCATCAAGGGCTCTGAAGTGGCAAAGCTGATGAGTCTAAAGTTTTTGACAATTTCAGGCAGATATTTTTCTTTCACTTTCTCATTTTTGCACAGGATAACAGGTGTCTCACCCAGTGAGTTGTCAAAAAGAGAGGTCGCTAATCCCACGCATGCTGCAGCAATTTCTTCGACAATGATGGCCTGGTCAACGAGACCCAGACCTTTTCCGCCATATTTCTCGGGGATATTCAAATTCATAAGGCCTGCTTCGTACGCTTTTCTTAAGATGAATAAAGGCATCTCGTCCACTTCATCAAAATACCACACCACAGGGAGAATCTCTCTTCGTGCAAATTCTCGAGCCTTTTCTCGCAGTTCGAGCTGTTCCGGGGTCAAGGTAAAGTCCAACATTTTTCTCAACCTGTAATGTGTATGGGAGTGGAATCTTTTAAGACTATTCTTTCAGAGGACCAACTGAGTCAGCTCTAATGAGTTCTTTTTTTGAAGAATATCTCTCTGACCCTGATGATCTGCTGAACCCATGATTTTTAGAAATCCCACCAGTGTACAGGTTGTGAATTATCCACCGTTAATCGAATAATTGATTTTCAAGACTCGGTGGATAAATAAGAGAGGCTTTCACAATGGTAGCAATCTTGGGGGGCCAAACATTTATAGGGACAGAGGAAACGTAGAGTTCACTGCAGCTGTACACGTCATGAGCAGTGTAACCTGCTGTCTTCAGCCAGATGTTATCGTACGCAATGTGCCCCTTATCTGTATGGTGGCGTTTCTGGCTACAAGAGAGGTGGAAAAACATGGAGGAATATACATTCTCAACTCATGTATGTAGGAATCAACAAGAAATGGAAGCTACCCAAGGCGATGTGATGGTCATCGTAGAAGGATTGGGCAATAACATCATCAAGCAGGTAGGAAACATTGAACTTGGAAAATCAGTGAGGATATTCATCCGAAACAGAAACAATAAAGTTGTTGGCGGGATAATAGGGGACGTATTTGGTGGATGGGTGTACATTGCACTGTTGTGGGTTGAAGAATCTCTGAGAAATAAGGGTTATGGTACAAAACTGGTGGATCTGATTGAAGAAGAATCGAAACAGCTTGGATGTAAATATGCTCATCTGGATACGTACAGTTTTGAAGCAAGACCATTCTATGAGAAATTAGGGTATGAAGTATTTGGAACGTTAGAAGATTATCCTGAAGGACATTGCAAATATTTTTTAAAGAAGGCTTTAAACTGACAAACCTTTCCTCATGCTGTGATGACATGGTCATGTTATGTTAATCAGAGTCATTATCTCACTGAATATGTCAATCTTATCTATTCTTTTCTACTGATTGCATAGAAAACAGGTATGAACGAAATAAACAATCTATTCTTAATCAATTCGATCTGTCTTTGTTTGTAGTCCTCTATTTGTGAGTCAGTCCAGCCATTTTTACGAAATAATTTTTCACTAACCCAGAACCGATTCAAGAAATTCTCCAAAACTTAAGTCGCATCCATATTCATAGTACTACTGCGGGTGGATATGCCCACCTCTGGGTTCAATCCTGCTTTACGGAAAAGGAACTGTAATTTTCTTCCCGTGCGCGGATCAGAGCCCATATCTCTCAGGTCCTTTAAGAAAAGAGAGAGCATCTGATCTTGAGGGTAGGATATAGCACTTGCATTGTCCGGTTCCATGGTAGCCAGCACTATCCCGTTCTCCTGGGTTACCCGCGCCATTTCATTGACTGCCTTTTGCTTCTCTCTTATATGCATGAGGACAAAACTGAAGACGACCAGATCAAAGGTTTCATCTTTAAAGGGAAGATGCAGTGCATCTGCTTTTGCGAAAGTGATGCGATTACAAGATACGAGCGTTTTGGCATGTTCAAGTTTCTTCTCATCAATGTCAATGCCTGTGATGTGACCTTCAGTCAAAGAAGCAATGTCTGCTGTAATGAACCCAGGACCGCACCCCACGTCGAGAATCCTTCTTTTTGTTTTTAACTCCACCTTTTCATAGAGGTGATGCCGGTGCTCTTTTGTTTCATCTGCTTGATATTTCAGAAATTTTATCCACTCTTCAGTAGTCAATGGGTCATATCTCCTTGACATCACTTTCTGGTGAATCTTTGCATTATAAATGTTGTCTTCACCATTCATTTGTCTGCATGAGTGTTCCACACCAGAGGAAAGCGCACCTTTTATTGTGTACCCTTTTTCCGGGAGCGCAACATTCTTTCGAAGA
>JADDYB010000195.1_pt1 | contig 18857 bp, 18 predicted proteins | sample 8641941 | NCBI WGS metagenome assembly JADDYB01 (sample SAMN16275377, study PRJNA637457) | freshwater sediment metagenome | isolation source: Lake Kineret sediment | place: Israel: Lake Kineret | collected 2013
GCGTGGCATATGCGCGCACGGCAAAGGCGCCGATCAGCAGCAAGTCGATCTGTAGTTCGGAGCAGTTGAGAACAACCTCTGCCAAGACTTCGGCCAATCTGCTTTCGTTGGCCCATTCTTCGTTCGTGGCCATTCGTCGCAGTCATCCGTATCCTGGAATCCTCATCCTGTGGCGAGGGACCGATGCTTCATTGGGGAAGTTGGTATGTAAGCCAGATGAAGGCAGGCCAAGGATTATATCATCTGGGACAATGGAACTGCCATCAAGGATATCCTTCTTCTCCACAACTCCCACGATGAAACCTACTAAGTCATAATTTCCTTGGGAATAAATGCCGGGCATCTCAGCGGTCTCGCCGCCAATTAGCGAACAACCAACTTCCTGGCAGGCTTGTACTATACCTGAGATAATGGCTTTTATTTGCTCAGGCACAAGTTTGCCCATGGCAATATAATCGAGGAAGAAAAGGGGCGCGGCGCCACAACAAAGGATATCGTTCACGCAGTGGTTAACGATGTCCATACCTACGGTATCGTTTTTTCCCAGAAGCAAGGCAATTTTGAGCTTGGTGCCTACTCCATCAGTGCTGGAGACTAAAACTGGCTCGTTATATCCTTTGAGTTGGAACATACTACCGAAAAATTTTGAGCCAATAACTTCAGGGCGGAAAGTAGTTTGAGCCTGCTGGGCAATAATTTCCTTTACTTTGTCAGCAAGATTAATATCTACGCCAGCGAGGGTATAAGCCCTTTTAGTGGTCGGCACCAATGAGGTCCTCCTGGGGAAGGGCTTCTAAAGCTAGTTTGTCCATTTCTATTTGAACTGGAACGGGGTATGCTCCGGTAAAACAAGCAAGGCAGAAAATATCTCTGGGCAGGTCCACAGCCCGAATTAAGCCATCAAGGCTAAGGTATCCTAGCGAATTAGCACCGAGGTGCTCCCTGATTTCTGGAACAGTCTTTCTTGCGGCAATGAGTTCCCATCTAGTCGCCATATCTACCCCGAAAAAGCAGGGGTAGCGAATAGGAGGGGCGCAGATGCGAAGATGAACCTCGGCAGCGCCGGCTTTTTTGAGCAGACTAACTACATGAGGAGTAGTGGTGCCGCGAACGATGCTGTCGTCGACGACTACTAACCTTTTCCCGGCAATTATGCGGGAAAGGGGGTTAAATTTTAATTGGACACCAAGCTCCCTTATCCTTTGTTCGGGCTCAATAAAGGTACGTCCTACATAGCGGTTTTTTAACAGGCCTTCGCAATACGGGATACCTGAAGCATTAGCATAACCAATGCCCGCGGCAGTAGCTGAATCAGGAACACCCATGACGAAATCAGCATCAACAGGATATTCTTCAGCCAATATTCTACCCATAGCTTCCCTTGTCGGGTAGAGAAGTTTGCCTTGAATGATACTGTCGGGACGGGCGAAATAAATATATTCAAAGATGCACAAGGCCTTTTTACCGTTCTCCTTCTTCACACTTTTCACTCCCTGGCTATCAATAACGACAATTTCCCCGGGTTCGATTTCCCTTAATAAATGGGCACCTATGTGGTCCAGGGCACAACTTTCCGAGGCGATGCTCCAGCCACCGTCAATGGTTCCGAGACAAAGAGGACGAACACCTAAGGGGTCACGAACCCCGATCAGCTTATCTTTAGTTAAGATCACCAAGGAATAAGCTCCTTGTAGACGGTACATGGCATATTCTATTTTTTCCTGCCAGTTCTGACCGGGAGAGGTCAAAATCAGGATGGCAATAACTTCGGAATCACTGCTAGTATGAAAGTGATAGCCACGCTCCTGGAGTTCATCACGGAGCAGTTTGGAGTTTGTGATATTGCCATTATGTGCCAGTGCAATGGTCAACTCCTCTGATTTCGCTATAATCGGCTGGGCATTCATGGGTTTGCTTGAGCCCGTAGTAGAGTAACGGTTATGCCCGATGCTAATATCGCCTTTGAGTAAGGCGAGATCAGTTTCTGTGAATGCCTGGGAAACTAATCCCATGCTGGCATGTATCTTTATTCCATGACCATCGCTGACAGCGATGCCGGCACTTTCTTGACCACGATGTTGTAAAGCAAAGAGGGCAAAAAACGTCGTCTGAGCTACGTTTATACCCGGTGCATAAACTCCAAAAATACCGCAACTTTCGTGCATAAAAAGTTGCCTTTACGAGATAATTATAAAGTATCCCGCTATTTTGGTCAATTTCTATACAAGATTTTCTTGTCGTGATATGATATACGGCATTATTAAAAGTTAGGGAGTTTATAGTAGTGGACAAAGAAAAAAAAGAAGAAATCATCACCCAATTTAGACTTAAGGACAATGATAGTGGGTCCGTCGAGGTTCAGGTGGCTTTGCTTACCGAGAGGATAAATCGGTTAACGGAGCATCTTAGTTTGTGTCCCCAAGATCGAAGCTCTCGGCATGCGCTCCAGGGAGTGATAGGGAAGAGAAGGCGTTTTTTGAACTACTTGAGCAGGACAGCGCCTGAGCGGTATAGTTCTCTTGTGGCCAGATTGGGGTTGAGGGAATAATATGTCGGATGTTTTCGAGCGTTCAGTAGCTGGCAGGGTACTTCGCATTCAGGTAGGTAAATTCGCTCAGCAAGCCAATGGTGCTGTTGCTGTTCAGTATGGCAACACGGTTGTCTTGGTTACTGCCTGCGTAAGCTCTGAACCCCGAGAGGGAGTCGATTTTGTACTTCTAACAGTGGATTATGAAGAAAGGCTGTATGCCGCAGGTAAAATACCGGGCGGTTTTATCAGGAGAGAAGGACGCCCTACGGAAGAAGCAGTTATTACTAGTCGGCTCGTTGACCGCTCCCTGCGCCCTCTGCTTCCCAAGGAATTTAATTATGATGTTCAGGTTGTAGCGACAGTACTATCTGTTGACCAGGAAAATGACCCTGATATTTGTGCCCTTATTGGCGCATCAGCAGCTTTGACATTATCGGATATCCCGTTCTCTGGTCCTATATCAGCAATACATGTTGGCTACATAGATGGTGCTTTAGCTATAAATCCTTCCCTGCCACAAATGGAAGATAGCTTGCTTGACTTGATTATTGCAAGTAGTAAAGAAAATGTTGTAATGGTGGAAGCAGGTGCCAGAGAAGTTTCCGAAGAAATATTACTGGAGGCAATTAAGCTGGGACACGAGGTGAATCAAGAGGTCATTGAGCTTCAGGAAGAGCTACGACGAATTTGCGGCAAAGCCAAAGTAGAAATCAAATTTAAGGAACGTGCTCCAGAGCTTTCATCTCAAATCACTGCCATACTGGGTGAAAAATTAAGCCAGGTTCTAGGGGAACCGGAGAAACTGCAAAGAGAGAAGGCCTTGACGTCTCTAAAGGAAGAGACAAGGGAAAAGTTGGTTGATTCTTTTTCTGAAGATGAAATCAAGTTAACTTTTGAAATGCAGCTTAGAGCTGCAGTGAGGGAAAAAATATTGCAGACGAGGCGACACTTGGATGGCCGCCAAACTAAAGAAATTCGTCCTATCAGCTGTGAAGTTGGTATCCTTCCCCGCACCCATGGCTCAGGATTATTTGCCCGTGGGGAAACACAGGTGTTGACTATTACCACTTTGGGGTCTGCAAGTCGGGAACAGCTATTGGATGGATTAGGTTTGCAGGAAACTAAACGCTTTATGCATCATTATAATTTTCCTCCATTTTCTACTGGTGAAGTGAAACGAATAGGAACAACAGGAAGGCGCGAAATTGGGCATGGCGCTTTAGTGGAGCGGGCTATTGCACCAGTATTGCCCTCAGAGGAGGATTTCCCTTACACCATACGCCTGGTTTCTGAAGTGCTTAGTTCTTACGGAAGTACATCTATGGCTAGTGCTTGTGCCTCGACCCTCTCCCTTATGGATGCTGGTGTACCTATCAAAGCATCTGTAGCTGGGATAGCCATGGGTTTGGTTATGGGAAAGGATGGGAACTATGTTGTTCTAACTGATATTGTGGGTATGGAAGATGCCTACGGTGACATGGATTTCAAGGTTGCTGGCACAGAGCGAGGAATCACAGCTTTGCAACTTGATATCAAGCTCCGAGGTATAGATTATGGTATCTTGGCTGAAGCCTTAAGTCAGGCTCGTGAGGCAAGGTTGGAGATACTGGGGAAAATGAGTGTAACTATTAGTGCTAGTCGTTCTGAACTTAGTCGCTATGCTCCCAGGATGTATGAAATAACGATTGATCCGAGTAAGATTGGGAGCGTTATTGGTCCTGGGGGTAGGGTTATTAGGTCTATTATAGATGAGACCAAGACAAGTATAGATATAAATAATGATGGTAAGGTTATCATTGGCTCTCCAAACGAAGAGGGAGCCCAGAAAGCAATCAAAATAATAGAGGGTTTAACCCGTGAGGTGGAGCAAGGAGAGATTTACACCGGGAAAGTAACCAGGCTGTTCAATTTTGGTGCCATGGTAGAAATCCTGCCGGGGAAGGAAGGTCTCGTCCATATCAGCGAGCTTGCTAACTACCATGTACCTCAAGTCGAAGATGTGGTTAAAGTGGGTGATGAGGTAATGGTGAAAGTCCTTGGTACCGATAGTTCGGGCAGAATAAATTTATCGCGAAAAGCAGTATTCGAAGGACCTTCTCCTCTTCCTGGTGCCAATGTTAAAAATTCCTCGGCTCCCAGGGATCCGCAAAGGAAATTTTTTCACCCACGTGGTAGAGGTGAACGACGTGACAAACCTAGTCAATAAATTGTTTTACTGGGGGGGTGGTATTATATGGAACCTATAAGAGTAGTTATTAATGGCGCTTTGGGCAGGATGGGGCAAGAGATAACTAAGGCTGTGGTGTGCGAACCTGGATTAAGGGCAGTGGGTGCTGTGGAAAAGGAAGTAACTCAGAAATATCTTCCTTTAGCTGAAGCTTCCGAACTGATACCCTTTTCTTCCGATTTAGACTCTCTTTTGAGGAGCTGTGACGCTGATGTGGTGGTAGATTTCACTAATACCGAGGTTTCCATAGCAGCCGCTCGCATTGCTATTAAGCAAAAAGTTAATATGGTTATAGGCACCACAGGCCTTTCTGAAGAGAATTTGGCAGAAATTGAACAATTATGCCATGCCTATAAGGTAGGGGCGATAGTGGCGCCTAATTTTTCTCTGGGGGCGGCACTTTTAATACAACTATCAAAATTTGCTGCCAAGTTTTTCGACCACGCCGAAATTATCGAAATGCATCATGATAAAAAGGCTGATGCTCCCTCAGGGACTGCTATAGCTACAGCCAGGGCGATGGCGCAAACGCATGGTAAACCTTTCATTTATCCTGAAGTTAAACGTGAAGTACTTAGAAATACCAGAGGAGGACAGACGGATGGCATAGCCATCCATAGCTTGAGGTTGCCGGGATTTATGGCTGGACAGGAAGTTGTATTTAGTGGAGCAGGTGAAACTCTAAGCTTACGTCACAATACTATAAGTCGGGAGTGTTACCTGCCGGGCATTATCATGGCAATTAAGAAAGTGACAAAACGCAAGGGGCTAACATACGGGTTGGATGCCCTGCTAAAGCTATAGAAAAAGCCATGGAAGGATTCAATGTAGCTATTGTTGGCGCTGCCGAGATTGTAGGGCAAGAAATTATTAAGATACTTGAGCAGCGTAAGTTCCCCGTAGCTTCAATCCAATTACTAGCCCATGAGCATTCTTCTGGTATGAAGCTCCGTTTTAAGCATCAAAGAATTGAAGTTAAAGGAGCGAAACCAGAGGCGTTTCGCTATATTGATATTGCCTTTTTCTCCGCTGGTGCTGATACTAGTCGGAGGTTAGCGCCTGTAGCTGCCGAAGATGGAGCAGTGGTTATTGATAATAGTGCTGCTTTCAGGATGGACCCTGCTGTGCCTCTGATAGTCCCGGAGGTTAATCCTGAGGATATAAAATGGCATAAGGGGATAATCGCCAGTCCGAATTGCGTCACAGTCCAAATGGCGGTAGCGCTTAATCCCTTGCACAGAGTCAATCCAATAAAGCGAATTGTGGTGAGCACTTACCAGTCGGTATCAAGTAGTGGTAGTGTTGCTCTGAAGGAGCTGACAAATCAAGCGCGATTAGCTTTAGATGGGCGCCGTATTTGTCCTCATGTCTATTCTCATCAAATAGCCTTTAATGTACTGCCGGAAATTGACGTTTTTTTGGATAATGGATATACTAAAGAAGAACAAAAAATAGTAGAAGAGACACGCAAGATATTACATACTGAAGACATAGCTATTTCAGCGACTTGCGTCCGAGTTCCAGTTTGGTTTGGACATTGTGAATCGATTAACGTAGAATTTAGTTCGCCTATCACTCCTGAAGAGGCAAGGAGAGTTTTAGCGCAAGCTCCTGGGGTCAGGGTGCTGGATGATCCCACCGTTAGTTTTTATCCTCAACCTTGGGCTGCTAGTGGGTCCGATCATGTATTTGTAGGCCGAATTAGAAAGGATATTTCGCATCCTAATGGACTTGTTTTGTGGGTAGTTGCTGATAATCTGCGTAAAGGAGCGGCGCTAAATGCTGTAGAAATTGCTGAGGAGGGAATAGGGAGGAGTTGGATAAGCCTTAAAAAGAGTCTAGCTAGTTTATAATGAATAAGCCAGGAATCTCCATGAACTCTCCGAGTTTTTTAGGTAAAAATAAGCTGGGTCGTTTATTAACAGCGATGGTTACGCCTTTTGATGCCCAGGGCGAGGTTGACTATAAACAAGCTAAGAAACTGGCATTATCTTTACTGGATTCGGGTAGTGATGGGGTTGTGGTTTCGGGCACCACTGGCGAATCTCCTACCCTGAGCAAGGAAGAGAAACTACGGCTTTTCACTGAAGTAAAATCAGCGTTAGGTAACCGGGGAAAAGTGATAGCTGGTACGGGCAACTATGATACCAAAGAGAGCCAGGAATTAACTAAGGAAGCGGAGAAAATTGGTGTCGATGCTTGTCTTTTAGTAGTCCCCTATTACAATCGACCAACTCAGCAAGGTTTGTGGGAACATTTTAGAGCCATTGCCCAGAGTACTACCTTACCTTGTATCATCTATAATGTGCCATCACGTACGGTTACCAACCTCACTGCCGATACGGTATTCAAGCTGAGCCAAATTGATAATATTGTGGGCGTTAAGGAAGCCAGTGGCAATCTTGGGCAGATAGCCGAGATTATTCGTCGAACAAAAGAGGATTTCTTAGTTTACAGCGGCAATGACAGTGATACCTTTCCCATACTTGCTTTGGGTGGTTATGGCGTGATTAGCGTTGCTTCTCACCTGGTAGGAATCCAGATAAAGGAGATGATGGAAAAATTTTTGGGCGGCCAAGTTCAAGAAGCAGCCAGGATTCACCGATATTTATTGCCTCTGATAGATGCCCTGTTCATCGTTTCCAATCCTATGCCTGTCAAGTGGGCTCTGAATTATGTAGGCTTTTCAGCGGGTAAACCTCGCTTGCCTCTACTTGAGCCTGATAATAAATCAACTGATCTCATACAGGAAACACTAAAGAAATATAGGATAGATTTGCCTATTCCCAAGGGTTGATGGCTGCCGGTGATCAACAGAAGAAGTCTCTAACCGATATTATTTGCTTCCGAGCTGATCCTACGGAAATTAGGCTGATGGGGCAGGAAAGGAGCTCTTCAAGCCGGGATATATAATTGCGGGCTACCGCTGGAAGCTTTTTAAAATTGCGAATTCCGCTTATTGATTCTTGCCAGCCGTCCACTTCTTCGTAAACAGGTTGGCATTTTTCCAATACAGCTATGTCGCTAGGGAAAGAAGTTAGGACTTCGCCTTTAAATCTGTAAGCGGTGCATACTCTAATTGAAGGGAAACCATCGTAGATATCGAGGTGAGTTAGAGCTATATCACTAAGGCCATTTATTTGAACACTAAAGCGACCTGCCACAGCATCAAACCAGCCGCACCTTCGTGGCCTTCCTGTGGTAGCACCATACTCACGAGCCTTTTCTCGTATTAAGTCACCAGTTTCGTCTTTGAGTTCTGTGGGCATGGGGCCAGCACCGACTCTAGTGTTATATGCTTTAAATATGCCCACCACACGATCAATTCCCCTTGGGCCCAGGCCTGCTCCAATACAGCTTGCCCCGGCCAGCGGTGAAGAAGAGGTCACGTAGGGGTAGGTGCCAAAGTCAGGATCAAGTAAAGCTCCCTGGGCACCTTCTAATAAAACAACTTCTCCTTTTGTCGCCGCTTCGCGAATTATGGAGCTGGTTTCCCGGATAAAAGGAGCTAGCTGCTCACCATAGTGGCAATATTGTTGATAGATTTTCTCCAGTGATAGAGGCGGAGCCTGGTACACCTTGGTCAGGATGATATTTTTGAGCTCTAGAGCCGACTTCAAACGGCTCAGAAATATATCCTTGTCTAATAAATCTCCGGCACGAATTCCCAAGCGCGCTACTTTGTCGGCAAAGACAGGGCCGATTCCTCTGAGTGTGGTACCTAATGCTCCTTTACTGCGCCTTTCTTCTTCCAGTCTGTCAAGGAGAGTGTGATAGGGCATGATCAGGTGAGCACGGTCACTGATAAGAAGACGATTTGTATTGACGCCATGATAGTGCAGGTCGTCTATTTCTTCAAAAAGTACTGCTGGGTTGATAGCTACGCCATTGCCGATAATGCAAGTTACCTTCGGGTAAAAGATACCCGAAGGGACAAGATGCAGCCGGAACTCGCCATAAGGGTTGATTACAGTGTGACCCGCATTATCTCCGCCGGAGAAACGAGCTACTATCTCAGCTCTCTCAGCTAAGCGATCGATTATCTTTCCTTTACCTTCGTCACCCCATTGCCCTCCTACAACAACTATAACAGCCATCTAGTCACCTTCAATTTTTACCTGCTTCCATAAATGCAATAACCTTTGAACTACAGTGATAAAGACAAAGACCACCAGAACACATAAAGCAATAAAAATCTGATTTATCAACAATCCTATTGCTAATACTATAACCCGTTCTGCTCTAGTAAACAAGCCAACCTGACATTGCCAGCCGAGTCCTTCTGCTCTAGCTCTTATATAGCTGACTAGGAAGGAACCTATCAAAACAACAAGAATCAGTACGATTTTTAAGCTAGCGCCTTCTTGTGGTACATACCAAATCAAGAGACCACAGAGAGTCGCTGCTTCAGAAATACGGTCAACTGTAGAATCCAAAATGGCGCCAAATTTTGTAGTTTGCTTGGTGAAGCGGGCTAAGGCTCCGTCAAGAAGGTCAAATAATCCTGCAACCAGGACTAACCCCCCGCCAAGAAGAAAGTGTCCAGTAGCGATAACATAGGCCGCAACTATATTTAGGGCTAGGTTGGTAAAGGTAAGAATATTGGGCGTTACCCCGCTTTTACTCAAAATCCCAACTATGGGATCGGTAATACGGTAGGCTAAGTTCCGTCGAATATCTGTTAAATTCATTCAGCTCTTCCAGCTAGTTTACTATTCCTTTCTTTTTAAGAAATTTAACTACTCCTTGCATTTGCTCTTCGTTATTCCATTCGCCGATTTCGCAAACTTTTACTATTCCCAGAGGTAAATATTTGGCCACCATTTTCCAATTCATATTTCCTCTTCCCGGAGCATGATGGTCGGAAATGCCTCGGACATCGTGCAAATGGATACCGATCATTCTATGTTTGAATCGTGAAAGCCATTCTTTATGCAAGCTAAATCCAAGCTGCTCTTGCACTTCAGCATGCCCTACGTCATGCCAGTAACCAACCAAGCTTTCTGATACTTCGTCAAGTAGCTCTGCCGCTTCATCCATATTCGGTATCTCGTGAAGATGGAATCTGGTCTCAAGTCCCAGCATTATACCCTTTTGTCGGCTATATTTGCTAAGCTCTTTAAGACTTTTTCTCGCGGCATCAAGATAAGAAGGAGCTTGGGAAATGCGCTGATAAACTAACTCTTCTTTAGCCAGGTTATATTCGTCCGTTCGCCGGTGGCTCTCGGCGTATAGTTTAAAGAGTTTATCTTGCAGACTCAGATCGATACGCACCTCACCCATATGAAGGACAACGGCCCTGGCTCTAACACTTGTTGCAAGGTCTATCGTTTGCCTGGCAAATCTAACAGCCTCCATTCGCTCGCTCTCGTCCAGAGAACTTAAGGAAAGGCTAGTTACGGGGATTCCACTGGATGATAATACCGCTGGACAGGGAGAATGAATGCTTGAAATAGGGACTGCGGTCTTGAGAAGCTGAGCAAGTCTTTGTGGGGAAACTGAGGCATTTACTTCTATGTGTGTAAAGCCCAGTTCTTTAGCTTTAGCGGCAAATCCCGCCATGTGGCTAAATCTACCTTTAGCCCACATGGTGGAGAGGGCAACTCCGACCAACTCGATACCTTTATCAAACGTAGTAAGCTCCAATAACTAAGGTCATATACAGGGTTGCTTTTGAGATGCGTTGTTTGAAGTTAGCACTCTGGGAACAAATGCAGCTTATCCCTTGATTTCAACTGACTCAAGCTCAGGCAAAGAGATGGGGCATTCCTGCCCTTGTCCTGTGATAAATGCCTCAGTTTTTATACGAGCTTCATCGTCAGAGTATTGAATAGGTGGAGATTTCATAAAATAAGCCGATGGTCCCACTATGGTCCCGCTTAAGCCGCGATCCATGGCTAGTTTACAGCATCTTATGGCATCGATAACTACCCCGGCTGAATTTGGACTATCCCATACCTCCATCTTTAGCTCTAGATTTAGAGGCACATCGCCGAAGGTACGCCCTTCCATTTTCAGATAACAAAATTTGCGATCAGCTAGCCAGGGCACATAGTCGCTGGGACCGATATGAATGTTGTCTTGACCGATATCGTAATCTAGCTGTGAGGTAACAGCATTTGTCTTGGAAATTTTCTTAGACTCCAAGCGCTCTCGTTCTAGCATATTTAAGAAATCAGTATTACCGCCAAAATTTAGCTGGTAAGTTCGTTCTAGTTTAACACCGCGGTCACGAAAAAGTTTGGTTAAGACTCTGTGAGTAATTGTAGCGCCTACTTGGGACTTAATATCATCACCAATGACAGGCAATCCCCGCTCAGCAAACCTGCCTTGCCAATAGCGTTCACGGCCAATAAAAACAGGCATGCAATTGATGAAGCCACAGCCGGCAGTTAGCACTTGTTCTACATACCATTTAGTTGCCTCTTCGCTTCCTACAGGCAAATAATTAATCACCACGTCAGTTTTAGTCTTCTTGAGTATATCTACAATATTGGCGGTGGGACCTGGCGCCTTAGTGATAATTTCAGACAGATATTTACCCAGTCCATCATGGGTCATACCCCGTTCAACTCGGATGCCTGTCTTAGGCACATCACAAAATTTAATTGTGTTGTTTGGTTTAGTAAAAATAGCCTGAGCTAAATCCTTGCCTACTTTGTTTTTATCAATATCAAAGGCAGCTACGAAGTAGATATCACTGATATTATAGCCTCCCAGGTTAACATGCATTAAACCGGGGACAAATTCACCTTCCTTGGCATCCTTGTAGTAATGAACTCCTTGCACTAAGGAAGAGGCACAATTACCAACACCTACGATGGCTACATTTATTGTTCCCATTTTCACCCCCATTTTTAAATTTAAAAACTGACTAGAGAAATTAAGTCTTATCCGTTCTAAATACCTTGATTCCGAACACAGTGCAGATTCCCTGAATTGCCGGTTTCCCCTTCTTAAGGGTTATACTCTGGGCATTATTATCTCTCTTTCTCCAGCATTTAAAACAATGTACTTGCATTAATAACAACCCAGATTTTGAGGCTAACACACATTAAGGTGTCTTTTTATATACCAATTTATACATATTTATGGATACTAATGTCAATACCTTCAAGGCGATCCACGGGAAAACCGAATACAGTTATTCAGTGGTGGTTAGTTCCCCGATTAATTTGAGTAACCTAGCTCCTCGTTCGATGGAATCATCATAGTGAAAACTGAGTTGTGGTGTATATCTCAATTTTAGATGTGATGCCAGTTCCCTGCGCAAGAACCCTGAAGCGTTGTTGAAGCTCGCTAGCATATCATCTTTATCAATTTCGCTGCCCAGGGTACTAACAAATATCTTAGCATGCCTAAGATCAGGTGAAAGGGTGACTTCTGTTACCGAGATAAGTCTGCTCAGTCTAGGATCATTAACCTGACGTTCAAGCAATTCACTAATTTCTCTCTGAATGAGTTTACCTGTCCGTTCACTTCGCCTGCTCATTTGAGTCTCTTATCTGGGGTAGTATAATTAGTCTATTCTTTCCTCTCGGAAAAATTCAATGATGTCGCCAATCTGAAAATCCGCAAACCCTTCTATCCCCAAGCCACATTCGATGCCAGCGGGGACTTCGGTGACGTCCTCTTTAAAACGCTTTAAACTAGAGACACTAGAATCATAGATAACTTTTTTTTGGCGTAATATTTTAACTTGGGCATCCCTCCATATCTTTCCTTCCATAACATAAATTCCGGCTATTTTCTTAAACTTGCTGCTGGGGAAGACAGCCTTTACTTCAGCGCGCCCACTGAGTACTTCAGCGTAAGTTGGCTCAAGCATTCCCTTCAGTGTCTTGTCCACATCTTCTATTAACTTGTAGATTACATCATAGTGTTGGATGCCAACCCCTTCCATGTTGGCCAACTGTGTTGCTCCAGGTGAGGTAGGAGTATTAAAACCAATGATAATGCCTTTTGAGGCTGAAGCTAAAAGCACATCAGTCTCAGTAATACTCCCGCTAGCAGCATGGATGACTCTAGCTTTTATCTTCTCTGTGCCCAACCTTTCTACAGAAGTTTTTATGGGTTCAATACTGCCCTGGACATCTGTCTTTAAAACTATGTTGAGTTCTTTTATTTGTCCGTCACTTATTTGGCTGGAAAGAGTACTTAAACTCAGGGTGAGACGTGTACTATGGTATTTTTGTTTTTCAGCAATGCTTCGTGCTTCATGTTCATCGGGAAGCACAATAAAAAGATCTCCTGATTTTGCCACCTCATTTAAGCCGAGGATTTCCACTGGACTGGAGGGTTCAGCTTTGTGAACCTGCTTTCCTTTATTATCAAACATGGCTTTTATTTTTCCCCAAACACCGCCAGCTACCACAACATCGCCTCGTCTAAGGGTGCCCTTCTGGACAAGGAAGGTAGCCAATGGACCCTTGGTTTTATCTAGCTTAGCCTCAATGATTACCCCTTCTGCGGCGATATCGGGATCAGCTTTCAGTTCTAATATATCAGCGACTAAGAACAAGTTTTCCAACAAATCCGGTATTCCTTGTCCTTGCTTGGCTGATATAGGTACACAAACAGTATCACCACCCCACTCCTCAAGAACCAAACCCAAATCAGCAAGCTGCTGTTTTACACGTTCGGGATTAGCTTCAGGTTTATCAATCTTGTTGATTGCCACGACTATGGGTACTTTAGCAGCCCTGGCGTGGTCTATAGCTTCTACAGTCTGGGGCATAACACCGTCATCAGCAGCAACCACTAAAATTACAATATCAGTTGCTTGTGCTCCTCGTGCTCTCATTACAGTGAAGGCCTCATGTCCTGGTGTATCCAAAAAGGTGATTTTGCGTCCGTCCACTATGGCCTGATAGGCACCAATATGTTGGGTAATTGCTCCTGCTTCGTGAGCAGTTACATTAGTCTTTCTTATAACATCAAGGAGTGTAGTTTTGCCGTGGTCAACATGTCCCATGACAGTAACCACTGGGGGGCGAGCTGATAGTGTTTCTTTTACTCTTTTCTTTCGGGAGGGCAAAGCTCTACGCTCTTCTGCTGCTTTAGCAGCATAGCCAAAGTCTGCAGCTGTTACGCTTGCAGTATCAAAGTCGATGGTCTGATTAATATTGGCCATGATGCCTTTACGCATGAGTTGTTTAATTACCTTTTCAGGCTCTACTTTTAATGTATAGGCGAGCTGCCTCACAGTTATGGAAGGGGGGAGCTCAATTTTTTGTGGGTTGTCCTTCAATCCTGGTTTGTTGTCATTCAAATTTAGCTTTCCTCTAACAAGTCATGACTGTACTCAAATAAGATTTGTCGATTATCATCACGAAGTTTTGTTCGTAGAACATGATCCAGTCGATTTTTCCTCAGCGCTAACTCCCAGCAACTTTTTTTCGGGCATAAGTAAGCACCTCTGCCCGGCTTCTTGCCTGATATATCTACCTCAACAACTCCATTCCCAGTACACACTAACCGCATCAAGGCTTTCTTTTCCCTAATCTGTCGACAAGCTATACAAGTACGCTGAGGTAGATGCTTACTCTTCACTATCATCATCTACAAAATGGTCATCCTCTTGTTCTTTATACTTTATCACCTTTCCCTTTCTTTTGCCTTTAATTCTGCTTCTTTCCTTGTCCGGTATTTTCGCTTTTGACACCCCCGCCAAGATGTCTTCAGCAAAACGAATTTGTTTTTCTGCGGGCTTCTCGGGCGGAGCTTCAAAAATGTCTGCAAATTTAACCGGTTCCCCCATGCCAACTTCTTCTGCTGGCTCTGTTTCAACTGGCTCTGTTTCTATCACTTCAGGAATAATAGCTTCCGCTGCTGCTTCTGGCTCTTGTTCCGATAAAATCGGAACGGCCCTTTCCGCCTCAATAGCCGAGACGCTCTTGATGTCGATTCGCCAACCTGTAAGTTTCGCTGCTAGCCTGGCATTCTGTCCTTCTTTGCCTATAGCTAAAGAGAGTTGCTTATCAGGGACAACCACGGTAGCTACATTTCCTTCTTCATCGATTTTAATGCTTGCTACTTGAGCTGGGCTAAGGGCGTTAGAGATAAACACCCCGGGGTCGGCATGCCACTGGATTACATCTATTTTTTCGCCATTTAGTTCATTGATAATGCTTTGGAGCCTTATGCCCCGGGGGCCAAGACAGCAACCTACAGGGTCAACATTCTCTTGATTAGTTGCCACTGCCACTTTAGTTCGATGTCCTGCCTCGCGAGCTATGGCTTTTAACTCCACAATCCCATTGTGAATTTCAGGGATTTCTATTTCAAAGAGGCGACGTAAAAGGTTGGGATGAGAGCGCGAAACTATTATTTGAGGCTCTTTATCCCTGTGGACCATCTCAAGAAGATAGAATTTAAGTCGCTGCCCTCTATAATAATGTTCATTAGGAATCTGTTCATTTAAAGGAAGTATCGCCTCTATTCTATTCAGTCTAACATAAATTCGTTTAAGTTCGGTGAATTGAATTGTTCCAGTGACAACCTTCCCTTCCCTATCGGTGAATTCTTCATAAGCAATGCGGTGTTCAGCTTCCCGCAATCGCTGTAGAACGACTTGTTTTGCTGCTTGAACAGCGATACGACCGATATTCTTGGGTGTGCATTTTATGTTTATTACATCACCAAGTTGTGCTGTGGCTCGTATTTTTCGAGCTTCGTTGATGGCGATTTCACGCTCTGGATTGGTAACTGAGTCAATTATAACCTTTTGTATATAGAAATTAATTTCGCCGCTGTCAGGGTCAACTTTTACAAGGATATCTTGTTCCAGAGCGGATATGCCTTTTTTATATGCCGAGGCCAGCGCTGATTCCAGGGCAGCCAAAACCACTTCTCTAGGCAGGTTTCTCTCAGCCGAAAGCTGAGTAATCGCAGCCTTAAGCTCTGTTTTCATCTTCCCATTCCTATTTAGTTTATTCTATTTAATAAAAAGGTGGGTAACCCCCACCTTTAGCTTGTATCTCTTTATTTTAATTTATCATATTTAGGTTAAAAATGCAAAAATTTGTGTAAAGCAATCTTCTTTAGAGATTAGGTGGAGAATGGTATAATAAGATTTGGTATATGGGCTCTGAGGTTTTTTACCGCAAGTGGCGGCCACAGACCTTACGCGAGGTGCTGGGACAAGAACCTGTGACCCAAACTCTACGACATGCTGTGGAGAGTGGCAGGATAGCTCATGCCTATCTTTTTTGTGGTCCACGAGGTACAGGCAAAACCAGTACGGCGCGCATTTTGGCCAAAGCAGTTAATTGTCCTAATCAAGCATGTGGCGAGCCGTGCAACACTTGCGATATGTGTCATTCAATCACCGAAGGCAGAGCTTTGGATGTAATAGAGATAGATGCTGCTAGCAATCGTGGTATTGACGAAATCCGTAGCCTTAGAGAAAAAGCAAATTATGCTCCCAACCTCGCTCGCTACAAGGTATACATTATAGATGAAGTCCACATGCTTACCGAGGCGGCTTGCAATGCCTTGTTAAAGACATTGGAGGAGCCACCAGGGCATGTAATTTTTGTTTTAGCTACCACGGAAGCGCACAAGGTGATAACCACTATAGTATCAAGATGTCAGCGGTTTAATTTCCATCGCCTGCGACAGACTGAGATAACGGATAAACTAAAGCTAATATGTGAGAAGGAGGGGATTCATATCGAGCCAGGTTCCTTAGAGCTTATTGCTCGTGCTGCTACCGGGAGCCTTCGAGATGCCGAAAATATTTTACAACAAATGCTTGCTTATTATGGTAGCCAAATTGAGCTTACTCAGGTTCAGACGAAGCTTGGCATCGGGTGGGATTCACGGGTTAGACAGTTTGCCCGATATATAGCCAATAGGGATGTTGCTGCCGGGCTAAAAGTAATAAATCGCCTCAATATAGATGGTGTTGACCTTCGTCAGTTTAATCTGGGCTTGGTAGAATACCTTCGAGGATTGTTGCTGGCTAAATCGCGGTGCGAAGAGGCTCTGGATGTTACCAGCGAAGACTTAGCTGAGATGGGAAGCCTCGCAGCCAATGTTACGATGGATTACCTGCTTAAGGTAGTTAAGTCTTTCTCTAGCCTAGATTTTCGGAGTGATAATTACTCTGCCTTGCCCTTAGAATTGGCTTTATTGAGTTGTGCTCTGCCTTCACCTACAGGACAAGAACAATTAACTACAACAAAACCCTCGGATGTAACGGATGCTATTGAGATGACTCAGTCCTCAGAGGTAGCAAAAGTTACAGTGGCACTGTATCCCGATAAAGTCGGTACTGAAGTTCCAAGCGAGATTACTGAAGCACCGGCCGGGACTAAGGTTTCCGACAAAGATGCTCCTCAAGACCTGGAATATCTCCGTAGCCACTGGAGGGAGTTCATTAAATCTTTACGAGGGGAAGGGTCCAGTGGCAATTTGGATGCTTTTTTACGTAGCGCCTGCGATCCCGTAGCTCTTGAAGACGATACAGTAGTATTAGGTTTCTATTATTCCTTCCACAAGGAGAAAATCGAAGACACCAAGTACAGACATCTGGTAGAGAAAAAGCTTACGGAGGTTTTTGGCCGACCCTATAAGATACGTTGTATTATAGTCGAAAATAAAAGAGAAATTCCATCCCAGCCGAGGACGCAAAATCCGGTAGTTAGAGCTGCTCTGGAAATGGGAGCCAGGATTAATGAGGAGGAGTCGTAGTCCTGAGCGTAGCCGAATGAAAGGAGGTAGATGGATAAATCAATACTGCGTCAAGCCCAGCAACTTCAGGCAAAGTTGGCTAAAGCCCAGGAGGAATTAGGCAACATTACTGTGGAAGCGACCAGTGGAGGTGGTGCCATCAAAGTAGTGATTGACGGACACCAAAAGGTCCACTCCGTGGAGATATCTCCTGAAGTGATAGAGTCTGGAGATGTTGAGTTACTGCAAGATTTAGTCACGGCTGCTATGAACGAAGCTGTCAGTAAATCACAGGATCTTGTCAGCAAACATCTCAGTAGTTTGACCGGTGGTCTTAATATACCGGGCTTATTCTAGGAAGCTCTGATGAAGTCGGAGCTGTCAAAGGCTTTGGTAATTTTTCGCTATGCTCAAGACAGTAATAAGTTAAAGGGTTAAGGGAAATGAGATTTGTTGCTGAACCTGTAGCTAGATTAATTGAGGAATTGAATAAGCTACCTGGGATTGGGCCAAAAAGTGCTCAAAGGTTAGCTTATCATCTCTTACGTAGCTCTGATGAAGAAGCTAAAGCTTTAGCCGAGGCTATTTTAATACTAAAGGAAAAGATAAAACTTTGTTCGCTTTGTTTTAACAACACTGATTGTGACCCTTGCCTCATTTGTCTAGATAAAGAACGTGACCATTCTAAAATTTGTGTTGTGGAGAAACCTTCAGATATTCTTCCTTTGGAGCGGACGGGAAAGTATAGTGGTGTTTATCATGTGCTTCATGGAACTATTAACCCTACGCAGGGCGTAGGATCTGATGAGCTAAAGATAAAGGAGCTTCTGGCTCGTCTTAAAGATGGCTCAGTAACCGAAGTTATTGTCGCAACCAATCCCAATGTAGAGAGCGAAACTATGGCTATGTATCTGCAACGGATTATCACTCCTCTAGGCATTCGCGTCACCCGCTTGGCTCGTGGCTTGCCATTTGGTGCTGAGCTGGAATATGCTGATGACCTAACCCTGGGGCAAGCGCTGGAAAACAGACGAGAATTCTGACAAGGTATACATGGCTGTATATCGTAGATAAAACAGAAATTCTGTAACGGGTAAAATTCTCTAAAAACTGATAGGGCTTCTCATTCGTTAGATTAGTATCATGGGTTAGTGTAAGAGGCTGAACTTAGCCCCCATCACTCGGTTTATTGAGTTTTTACCCAGCCGAAAACCCCTAAAAACGCTTAACAGTGCGGAGGATGTGATATAATATAAGATGGGATTTCGGGAAACATGAACTGTTGATTATCCTGTATGTTCATTGGGGGTTGAGGAGTGGTAGTAGCAGAATTGTGGGGAAAAGAGATTACGGGGAGCGATGAGGCGGCGCCTTTAACTGGTCACCTGGCCGCGGGTAGCTAACGATGAGACCGACCTTCAAAAG
>JADDYB010000196.1_pt1 | contig 18842 bp, 15 predicted proteins | sample 8641941 | NCBI WGS metagenome assembly JADDYB01 (sample SAMN16275377, study PRJNA637457) | freshwater sediment metagenome | isolation source: Lake Kineret sediment | place: Israel: Lake Kineret | collected 2013
CGTTTCCTTAAACATCCCGCTTGGGAACATTATCATTGAGAGGAACTATACAATAAAAAACAAAAAGACTGATACGTGATCTGCGTATTTGATACACAGGATCAACACATACAATTACGGAAGTGTGCAGGGTGCAGGGTGCATCGTTCATTCATGATGAAATTCTTCGGCTGAAAGAGGATCGGCATGCGATTATTCTCGCGCACAATTACCAGACCGCTGATGTGCAGGATATCGCTGACCTCACCGGGGATTCCCTCGAACTATCCCGGGCGGCTGCCACCATCGACGGCGACGTGATCGTATTCTGCGGCGTCGACTTTATGGCTGAAACTGCCGCGATCCTCTCCCCGGAAAAAACAGTCCTGTTGCCGGCTCAGGATGCCTGCTGCCCGATGGCTGATATGATAACGGCAGATGAACTGAAACTCGTGAAATCCCGGCACCCGGAGGCAGCAGTTGTCTGTTATGTGAACACAACTGCAGAAGTTAAAGCAGAGAGCGATATCTGCTGCACCTCATCAAACGCGGTAAAGGTGGTCAACTCATTACAGGAAGACAAGGTAATTTTTGTTCCTGACCGTAATCTTGGACTCTATACCCAGCGGTTTACCAACAAAGAGATCCTGCCATGGGAAGGATTCTGTAGTGTACATGACCAGATTACCCCGGATGACGTGCACAAGGCACACAATCTCCATCCTGGTGCGATCATCCTGGTGCACCCGGAGTGCCGCCCTGAAGTAATCGATCTCGCAGATCATGTCGCGAGTACCTCTGGAATCATCAGGCATGTTTGCAATTCCTCAGAAAAAGAGTTCATCATTGGTACTGAAGTTGGAATCCTGCACAGGCTCACGAGGGAATGCCCGACAAAGAAATGCTATCCCTTATCTCAGGCAGCGATCTGCACGAACATGAAAAAGACGGATCTGATTAAAGTCCGGAATTCGCTCATCTCGCTGCAGCCACGCATCACTGTACCGGAAGAGATTGCTCATCGCGCCCGCTGTGCGATCGAGAGAATGTTAGCGGTCTGAAAAGATATTACAAAACCTGAACGCTCATCAGGGGTTTTACCCCAGCCGCTTTGGCTCCCCCTAAATGCGATACCTCAAGGAAAGGTACTACAACTCCTGAACAGGTAATACGTCGTCATCGCGCAAAGCACAGGGGCGGTAAGGGAGGCAGGCACTTTTCCCCCCTTCACCTGACATACGCTTTTATTTTCCTATCGGAAAAAAGGGATTACCATGAACAAACACCGGTTATTCCTCATGTTTGCCTGAGTCCATAACTCAATTATATTTATACAGAGCCATTATTTCCCCTTCTGTTGAACGGGAGCACTTTTTCGTTCCATAAGTTTCCTGTACTTCTCCTCACCAACACATTCCTTTGCGTACCTGCACCACTGGATGCATGATTCGATATCATTGTAGACCACAAAGCCACAATCGCTGCATTTCACTGACATATCATTCGAAAATAGTTCTACTTCCTCACCGCACTGCGGGCACTTTTTGATAGTGAGGGTGGGTGTCCTCAGGTTCGCGGCACCGGGGCAGTGGTCAAGCATTAGAATCATCAGTTAGTTTCAGTGTATTCAGTGGGTGAATGATGCGTTCATCATCAGCATCCGGCGTATTGACAAGTGCTGAGACAGGATATATCGACATGTTCCCTGCCGGAAACGGTGCAAGGATGTCTTTGAGATCCCCGGTGTTCAAAGGTGATTTTGATAGCCAGCGATCTTCATGTTCTGGCAGGAGAATGGACGGCATACGGTTGTGGATTTTTGCTATAAGTTCATTGGGTTCGGTGGTAATGATCGTATACGTAAAGAGAAGTTTTCCATCTGGGTATTTCCAGCAATCATAAAGCCCGGCAAATGCAAAGAGCGGGATCTTTGGCAGGTGAAGGTAGAACGGAATTTTTTTACTGCCTTCTTTTTTCCATTCGAAAAACCCGGATGCCGGGACTAGACAACGCTGGTTTTTCAGCAGCTCTTTAAAGGAAGGTTTTTCTGATAAGGTTTCTGCCCGTGCATTGATCGGTCGTTTTGCCGTCTGTATGTCCTGCACCCAGTGAGGTACCAGCCCCCACTTCATCATGACAAGTTCATTTTTTTCTTCATGAATAATGACCGGCATTTCACTCCCGGGTGCGATGTTGAACCGTGAACGGGCCCCCATCATCGGGTTGAATACCCTGAACCGGTTGCCGAGATCGTCAATAAAGACCAACGAGTACCTGCCACACATGGTGCATGATCGTTTCGGATGTTCGCTGAACAAATATATCATCCTGCCGCACGAGTGATGAAAATAATCTGCCGGTAAAGACACCCATTATACAAAGATGTAATATCGCCCACTACCAAGTAACCGGCAACTAATGGCAGAACAACAACTTATCTCGACAATAAAGTATGTAGCCGCAACAAAGCCGGCATTTTTCCTGTCAGAGATTATCCCCTATCTCGATGAGCCGTTGCCGGTTCACCAGCTGTTCAGCATCATATCTCCTGAACTTTCCGCTATGGGACTCATGGCAAAAAAAGGGAAGGGGGATTTTGAGATCAGCCGAATTCCTCCCGCACAACCATATCTCATGAATCTTGAGGAACGTGAACGACAGCAGCATTTTTTTACAAAAAGAGAGATGCCTGGTTCCCTTGCGCAAAGTATCGAAAACTACATCACAAAAAAAGTTGGAAAGGACTGGAATGATCCGGTCATCATCGAACGCCTCCGCCGTGCGATTGTCGCCCAGAAAAACGATTACTGGAAACCATCACACAAACGGTCATTGCACTACACAAAAGGTTATAGTGTTCTCGGGTATCTCGCCTACCATTTCCCGGTATTTTTTATGCAGACCGGGCACCTGCTCCTGATGCTCGCACAAGAAGGTCTCCTGAAAAAAAGCATGATCATCCTCGATGTCGGAACCGGGCCGGGGGTTGTGCCGCTCGCAATTGCTGATTTTTATTCACGGCTGGATGATGCACAGGCGACCATGTTTTCCCTAGAAAAGTCAGAGGAGCATATCGAGGCATTTACCTATTTACGCGATGCTGTCGTACCCAGGGGGGGCAGCGTATCCATTAAAAACCCGATTAAAACAGATATCAGATCACTCGACCTTACCAGACTCCCGGAAAAAATCGATCTGGTTATCTTTTCCAACGTCCTGAATGAACTTCCGGATGCCACCATGGAAGTCAGGGCTGACATTGTGGCACTAATCTCAGAGCGACTTGCTCCCGATGGTTCAATCCTGATAGTCGAACCTGCGGATGAGGAGAACGCGACCCGTATGCGATCACTCACCGTTGCGCTGCAAAAAAAAGGTCTGTCTGTCTATAGCCCCTGTTCATTCATATGGGGTTCAACCTGCACTGCTCCCCGCTGCTGGAGTTTTGAGACTGCACCGGCAATAAAACTCTCCCGGTTGATGGAGACGCTTGCCCATTGCGAGGATTCCTACCGGTACGTGAACACAGACATCAAGTACAGTTATGCAATCCTGCGAAAGGATGGCAGGAAAAAGGAGAATTTCCGGTTACCCGTAGGATCAAAATTCCTCCGTCTTTCGAAACTGCACCTGCATGTCGGAAAACGGATCAACGTTGCCGGGGTAAAAATGTCCGGGGAGCTTGGCGATGCACGATCCCATGTATACAAGCTCTGTGACGGGACAGCAAAAACACCGGTGTATGCAGTGCTGCCTTCCTATCATATCACGCCGGAAAATGACCTGATCACATCTGCCCCGTATGGATCAATCCTCGAACTGCGCAATGTACTGGTGCGGTATAACAAGACGCATGATGCGTATAACCTGCTGGTGAGCCGGAATACGAAGGTCACTTTTATCAAAAAGGAGACGAGAAATTCACAAAAATTCTAGGGTATAGTCATATTCTAGCGACTAATTTCTTGTTTTATTGAACGCCCCCCGCCCCCCTTGCGCCAGCCCTGCCCCCATTTGGGGGCGGGGGCACGTGCGATTCATCTGTAGTACCATTATACCTGATCCCTGGTTATACAACGCCATCGCAACCGGGGCGCCATAGTGGCGGGGCGGAGCCCCTGGAGCGTTTGCGTTTTTTTAGTCCCTGAACAGGAACACTTTTTCGATCTTAATTTTGGAACACTATGTTGATTACATTTTTTCTCGTCATTTCCTTTACGAGTTGGTGGTTAAAATGGCACTATACCCAATTTTAAACAAGAATGAAATTGAATACCACGAGGGTTATCAGGAGTAAAACGCACGCATGCTTAACACCCGCTGCAAGGGATGACTCCCCCATCTGGCCGGCAATAAGACCGGAGAAAAATGCCTGGATAAGGCACGCATGATAGAGGAGTCTTCCAAACGTTGCTATCGAGATCGCTCCAATCCCTGAAAGGATTCCGGTTGCAGTAATTCCCTGCGTAGAGATATTAGCCAGGACGGGAAGAAACTGCATTGTCAGGACAGCCACAACAAAGAGGAATACAAAGAATGCGAGATACACAATAACTGTGTAGATAAACATCTCCGCATGGCGCTCTTTTTTGAGCATCTCGGTCATTTTTGCATCAGCGGCAGCAATGGAAAGCACTTCACCGATCTGCCCGCTCATCTCACTTGCCTTGGTAATCAGCGTGACGGTCCGTGCAATCGAAGGTGTGCTGACCCGCTCTTCAAACCTCACCAGAGCTTCGGTAAAATTCGCACCCCAGTCCATATCCTTCTTGATTTTCCTGATTTCATAGCTGATAAGCCCAAGATTGGTGTTAACCATAATAGCAATTCCCTGGGCGATAGTGAGACCGGACTGGTTGATCCCGGCCATTCTTTCAAGGAAATCCGGAATGAGCTCCTGAATGCCAAGAACTTTTTTAGCCCAGATTCCATAGAAGACTGCGTAGGGTATGAGTACAACAAGCAGGGCAATTGCGATATGATCATCGATGACACTGACGTATAGTTCAGTATTCGTATAGTGAGGAACCTGCAAAAAAGTGATTACACTATAGAGAATGGCGATAGGAACGGTTACGATCAGGGTGAGATTGACATTATTGATGAAACTCTCAAGGGGATGACGGATAAAGGTGACAAAATTCCTGATCCGGTCGTATTTTTTCAGTTGCTCCAGCAGGGATTCTTCATCCTTTTTCTTATAAATCCTGATGTTGGCATAGGTTTTAAGCCATTTTGTCCTGATATATCGTTCCGTCTTTTCAGTTTTTTCTGACAGGTGATAAATAAGAAAAATAAATACCACTGATCCAACAGGAATGATCGCATAGGTAATTAAGGTCAGCTGGAGTACAGCAGACCCTCCCATCATCCCCATTACAACCATGATGATTATTAAGAAGAGGGGTCCTGCAACAAAGAGAGTGACATAGGACTCAGCTACCAGGGAAAGGATGTTGAGGAATTGTTTCTGTTCAAAGCGTGCTTCTTCCTGATACAACCTGACTCTCAGGGAGAGAAACTCTGCCATATCCCCCCCACTCTCAATTACCGAAAGCAGATCCTGTAAGAAATCCTTGAGCTTCTCAGAGGGGGTGGTTTGGGCGAGATGGTGAATAGCAGTTACGACATCGTACCCAAAAAAGTCGGCATCTCTCACAATCTGGCGAAATTCAAGGGCAACCTCTCCATAAATATCTGCCCGGTCAGAGAGGGAACGGAAGACCATCATCAGCTGGGCACCTCCCCTCCGCATCGCGTACATATACGCAACCGCATTGTGCAGAGTCATGTTGATTTTTATTGCGCGGTTTCTTTTTTCATACCCAGGGAGTTTTAAAAGGAGGAAGTATCCGAAATATATTCCCAGGAGGAACGTAACGAGCACGGTAAAAATCTGGATGGACAGGATGCCTGGATCGGTAATAAGGATTGAGGGAACCGGGATATTGAATACATTGTAGATGCCGATTTTTCCAACCTGGAACTGCAGGGTCAGGTACGTGGTGATAAAATATCCAAGGACCGCAAGGATGATACCCGTCAGGAATGCGATCTTAACCGATCGCCATAAAAACTGTTCAAGGGTCAGACCCACCCTTGCTGAAATCATATCTGCGTGCAGGTCTGAATACCGGGAGGGATCTTGTTGTATCCAGTTCCTGATATGGTGTCTCACATTCATTGGATTACCTTGTTCAGGTCGGCGAGACTGCCAAGAACTTTCGGGGAATCTATATAATATGTGTGAAAGAGGGATGCAACCGATCTATAATCCCTGATTCCCTGTTTTTTCATTGCCTCGAGAATGTTCTTTCGTGTGCTGATCTCGGATTCCAGCTGATCCCGGGTCCATCCCCGTTTTTCAGTGATCTCTGCATATACCTGGGATCGGCCGGTAAAACTGAATACATCGTGAACGGGATCGTATACAAAGACGTTATTCACCCGCAGGTTTCCGGTTGCGGGATCTATTCCGGCGATTTCGACAATTTCCTGAACACGACGTACCCGCTCTGTCCCGCGATAGAGCAGTTCCTGGACACATAAGATATTCAATGCCTGGATCATGTTTCTTGGGACATTCAGGGGTTCGCTTTCAAGACGATGAATAGCTGCATCCACACTGCCCGCATGCATAGTCGAGAACGTTGTATGCCCGGTATTCATGGCCTGGAAGAGTGTCTGCGCCTCAGGACCTCTCACTTCACCGACAAGGATGAACTCAGGTCGCTGTCGCAATGCCGACTTTAACAGATCAAACATCTTTATTGCATTTCCCCCTTCAGCAGATCCATCGCGGGTCACACTTGCGATCCAGTTATCATGATAGAGGGTAATCTCCCGGGTGTCCTCAATGCTCACGACTTTTGCCACCGGGGGGATGAGAAGGGAGACTGCATTGAGAGAGGTTGTCTTTCCGGATGCGGTTCCGCCAACAAAGAGAAGGCTCTTGTTGTTTTCTATCGCGAGCCAGAGATACGCGAGTGACTCCGCATTGAAAGTGCCGTTTTCCATCAGCTCAACCGGAGAGTAGGGATCCTCACGGAATTTCCTGATAGTAAAGGAGGTACCCCGTGTTGTCACCTCAGAGCCAAGCGTGAGCTGCAGTCTTGACCCATCGGGAAGGGTAGCATCGACCATGGGTGATCCGGTCGAGATGTGCTTTCCTGAACGCTGGGCAAGAGCAATGGCGAGTGAATTAAGGGCATCTGATTCAAATGCGATATTTGTTTTGATGTTGGAGTAAATGCGGTGATAGAGGAACAGGGGGATGTTGTTACCATCACAGGAAATATCCTCTATCCGGGAATCTTTCATAAGGGCTTCAATACGGGACCAACCCGTGAAATTCCTGATTAAATAATACTGGATTTTAAAAAGGGACAAGGAATCAGGAGTTATCCCATAATCATCGATAAGATCATTTACTTTTTCCAGGAGAATGCGTCTGGGATCCTTTTTGATCTCATCGGAGGAAAGGATCAGGACATCCCGCAGGTCCTCAAAAAGACGTTCGAGCAGCTCGTATTCGAATTCAGAAAGTGCCGGCTCATACAGGAGATACTCTTTCTGGTTGGTCTTCGTATTGAGAGCGATTACGACCAGTGAGCGCCCTTTTTCAACCCAGTAGCGATCGATTTGTTCATACTCAGGAGGAATCTCAGCTTCAACAAGCGTCCCAACCCGTTCAAAATCATATTCCACAACAGGTTTTTTGACTTTCTTCTTCAGGATATGAAAATAGTGGCGGTAGGTGGAATCGGGTTTTATTGGCTCCGTTTTTTGTTCCTGGGGGGGAACCACATTTTTTCCAAAATCAGGATCAGTCATGGATAATTCATCCGTTGCCTTGAGGATCTCCCTTACTTTTTAAAGTTTTTAGGGATATGAAAACGTGGACTATCTGGATAGTACTCATCCTCCTTCCCTTTCGCTGAATCATTTATATTCTCTCGAATAATAATTCGGGAGATCATTTTATATAATTATGGAGTATTTCAGGAAATTTTATGGTGCTTAAGAGTTTTTATTTCGTTTTCATCATCAGATTTTTCATAAAATGACAGATATCTTTATCACAAATAGCTACGAGAGTCTCTTTTAAGAAGTCAAGTCTATCGTTATTGAGGATATTCCATGCAGAAATTGAAAAACGTAAAAATGCCAACCGGTATCAAATCTCTCGACCCGATCCTTGGGGGAGGGGTCCCCGCAGGATCCGTCATTCTCCTTCTCGGGGATCTTGGGGCAGGCAATTATGAATTCGTGTTCAGTTCCCTGGTAAATATTGTAAACACCAGGAAAGGCAGTGCACCAGAAAGTGTTATCGCTCCCCGGGAAGTGCGGTACATCACGTTTACCCGGTTAAAAGAGGATGTGAAGCAGGAAGTCATCAATTCGTTTTTAATCGATGATATCCCCACGCTCGTGGACAGGATCCAGTTTGATGATCTTTCGGAACTCTATTTTGACGGCAGCATGGTTCCTGATGAATGGTATTGTAAAGGCGATATGAAAACCCGATTGCAGAAACGATCGGGTCATGAGAGTATTTTTGTCCAGATTTCACACGTGATAAATGATGTTCAACCGGACAGCCTTGTTGTTCTGGATTCTGTAACAGAAATTGCAGCCCAATGCAATACCCCTGCCCTCTGGAACAACCTGACGGGATTCCTTCGGGGGTTACAACGTGTGGCAAAACAGAGAAACATCACCCAGTATCTGCTGCTCAGCCGGGGTATTCTTGATTCTTCCAAAGAACGGGAACTGGCAGATATTGCCGATGCCGTTTTGCTCTTCAAATGGGAGGAAAGCTCCGGTGCCAGGAGACAACGCGTGATGTATTTCGAAAAATTCCGGGGAGTCATGCCGCATCTTGAAGAGCGCGATCTGGTGAAATTTGCAGTCCGTATCTCCACTTCCAGTGGATTTGAAGTGAGCAATATCCGGGTGGTCATATGAGCACAGAGAGAGTAAAAATCGGTATTGACGGGCTTGATGCAATGATGGGTGGGGGTCTCATCCCCAAAAGCATCTGTGTGATTATCGGGACCTACGGTACGGGGAAAACAACATTTTCCCTGAATTTTATCTGGGAAGGACTGGAAAAGCAGGAAAATGTCATCTATATCAGTCTGGAAGAAAGTAAAGACCGAATCCAGACCTATATGAAACAGAAAGGCTGGGACATTGAAGATTACCTTGACAGGTCACTCCACATTCTCAAACTCGATCCAACTGATTTTAATATCGCCAATAACCGTATAAAAAATGAACTTCCCCGGCTCATTGAAGAAGTGAAGGCAACACGGGTGGTGATTGATCCCATATCACTTTTTGAAGACCTTTTCACCACTGATGCAGAGCGCAGGCAGGAGATGTACCAGTTTGCCGAAGGGCTTCGTGACAAACGATGCACTCTCATGATGACTTCAGAAACGCACCGGGATAATATTTTTTCAAGCCGCCACGGGCTCATAGAATACCTGGCTGATACCGTGATTCTGCTCCGCTATGTCCGGCCAAGCGACCTGACAAATGTCCACCTCGCTCTCGAAGTAGTCAAGATGAGAATGTCACCACACTCCCGGGAGATTAAACCCTATGATATATTGCAGGACAGGGTGGAGGTATATTCAGAAGCAAACGTCTTTTAAAAATAGGGTTCCGGAGCAAGCCTGAGCTAATATCCGGAATGATAATGAGAAAATATTTTTTTTTGGTTTTTTGATCGTAGTTTTTTATTCCATATCAATAACAGCATCAACATAGGTTGTGAGCTGCGTCATAAGAAGGGGATCAAGCCCTTTCTCAACGGCGAGAAAGACACCCGGGGAATCCAGGAGCCGGAGTTTGCTTGTCACGAAATGGATGAACTTGGAGATATTGGTTGAGGGGATGTAAATGAGCATGGTGCTTACCGAATCAAACAGGATACAGGGTTTCTCCTGCGAAAAGGCATTCAGCACTTCGGTAATTGCTATCCCGAGATCGGTCAGGTTTGAAGGGTTATTGATAAACCGGCAGTTCCTTGCCTCAGCCGGGACTTTTCCAATAGCGTATTTCGTGATTGCGTCTATAAACTGGATTTTTGAGATATCAAGCATGTTTTTCTCATACGATGCCACAAGGGTGGAGTATGGCTGGTTTGTTGTGACGATGATAACGCTGTTCTTATTCTGTATTAAAAACCGGATAATCTCAATATTATTGATCTTCAGGTGCTCAGGAGCTGACATCACCAGATAGAGTTTTTGTTCTCCGGACAGGTTGATGGAAAAGGTCATGGTATTTCCTCTCACCGGGTTAAAAATTCGCGGTACGCATCCGGAATGTCAGAGGATCCCTCTACGACCGCTGCATTCAGAAACTGCAGGGTTTCAAGGATCTGCTCCATGTTCTTGATCTGGACCTGAAGGGAATCAAGGGTTTCCGGTGACGCTACCCCGGAATTTTTTTCCAGAGTCTCCTTGATTTCCATAAGGTTCCAGAGACTCAGGCGCATGGGATTTTTCATCCGTTGGGTGTACTCGGCCATGAACCCGATAAGTGTCACATTTTTCTTTTCAATCTCCTTCTTGGATTGTAAGAGTGCCTGGCTGTATTCTTCTTTTTCTTCAGAGAGCATAGCTACAAGGATGGCAACAAGAACAAACATGGAGGCCCGGACTAACGGACCCCACAAAAATTCTCCGGTTAGCGTATAGGAAGCCATGAGATGCATAGCGGCAAGAAACAGGGCAAGCCAGATCGCTTTTCTCTGGAACCAGATCCCGACAATGACGATAAGGACATAAAAAAAATGGGTATAACCGATGTCGATATTCTGCCAGAGATGCATAACGAGTTCACAGAATAGGGAGACAACAATAAGGACACCAACAATTGCTATCTTGACGTTCCGGTCAGAGACTGCCATCCCATTCTTCAAGGGAACTTGCATATGTGATTAGTTATTGCGATGATTGTAAAATGTTTCGATTCAACGGACATTGTCAAGCAGTATGCCATTGAAAACATGCTCAGAATTGGAATGAGAATCTGTTGCCGGACTAAAAAAGAAATTATTCCTGAATTGTATAGCCATTCGGCAGCGTGCCATACAGGGCATCCGTGTTGGTCACCCGGACATCAGTCACCCCGACTACCACGCTTTCCGGAAGAGTGAACGATGTGGTAATCTGGGTGGGTGAATTCACCGTACCTGCAGGAGCTGTATAGATCAGGGTGGTTCCCCGGTACAGCCTTACCTGAGCGCCCGTCAGGAAATTTGTCCCGGTCACTACCACCGGGCTGATAAAAACACCATCCCTTCCCTGTACCGGACTTATAGCGGTTACGGTTGGCGGGGGATTCGTAACGGTAAACCGGCCAGTCTGAGATCTGGTAGTCCCGTCGGTATTGATAATCCTGACACCATACGACCCGGCCGGGGCACTTGAAGGAATGATCAGCGTACCGGATATCCGGGTGCCTGAGATCACATTTACATCAGTCAGGTTGATCCTGGTGACCCCAGAGTAATAATCCACCAGCGCTCCCGGCTGGAATCCGGTTCCGGCAAGGTTCGTGATACTCACTGATGTTCCCCGGACTCCGGTTGCAGGGGCACTGGCTGAAATTGTCGGAGTGGGGCTATTAATGGTAAAGGTAAGCAAACCTGATGACTTGCCATCGGTATTGGTCACTACGATATTCCATGTGCCCGCAGTAGCTCCAAGCAGGTTAAAGGAGCAGGTGATCTGTGTCGGTGATACTACCGTCACTCCTGCTGCAATAATATCTGAATATCCTGCCCGCTTCAGTCGCACGGTAGCTCCCGGCTGGAATCCGGTGCCGGTAAGGCTGACACCCACCGGCCATCCCCGGTTACCGGAACTCACATTTCTCGTAGTGAGGGTTGGTGCGTTGCCGGTTACCGTGAACCCGTTTGTGAATGTACCGGTATCGGAATACTGGTTGGTCACCGAGACATTTCTTGGTGCGGCCGTTGCACTACTCAGGTCAAACATACAGGTTATCCGGGTAGCTGATACAATGACAACGTTGGTAGCAATAATATCCGGACCCGCAGAGCTGTTTACGAGACTAACAATGGCACCTGATCTGAAGTTGGTACCGGCAAGATTGGTGATATTTACGTTCCAGCCGCGAACCTGCGTGTTGGGGGTGATTGCAGTGACGGTCGGTGTCGGCGTCTTGACCCTGAACCCGGCCGTCAGCATACCAACCTGGCCATCGGCATTGTTAACCACAACATTCCACAATCCCGGGGTGGCGCCGGGAGGAAGGGAAATTGAGCAGGTGATAAGGTTAGAAGACCCCACATTCACCCCTGACACAATGATATCCGGATCGCCGGTCTTATTGAGCCTGACCGTTGCACCACTTACAAAACCGTTTCCTCCAATAGAAACGGGTACTACTGTTGAACCTACAATTCCGGACGAGGGTGATATCCCGCTGACAACCACAACCGCACCTTTTACCAAAAACCCGTTCGGTAATACGGCCACTCTGCCATCAGGGTTGGTAACCACGACATTACGGGTACCAAGGGGTGCACCGGCAAGATCGACCGTGCAGATGATCTGGTTCTGGTTCACCACCATAACACCGGATGCAACAATAGCAGGAGCCGAAGAACTGTTAAGGATTACGGTAGCCCCGTTCTGGAAACCGGACCCGGCAAGACTGGTGATCGTGATGGAATTACCCGTGAGTCCCGAGTCCGGGCTGATGCCGGTAATATCCGGTCCGGGATTGTTGACCGTGAAACCATTGGGCAGGACACCTGACTGGCCATCAGTGTTTCTGAGCGTTACATCCCATGATCCGGGAGATGTCCCGGCAGGAAGCGTAAAGGTACAGGTAAGATTTGTTGAGTCCAGTACGATCACGTCAGATGCAAAGAGATCGGGATTTCCTGTCCTTGAAAGTTTAACCGAGGCTCCGCTGATAAAGTTCGTACCTGTAAGATTTCTGATACTCACTGCGCTGCTGCTGTTTCCTGAATTCGGTGTAATACGTAGTAACGTGGGTGCGGGGCCGGCAGGAATAACCGTGAAGCCATTGCTAAGAGTCCCCGGAGCACTCCCGGGATTTGTTACCGTCACATTCCATTGACCGGTCAGAGCACCGTTCAGATTAAAGACGCAGTTTATCTGGTTCTGTGAAACCACCAGAACATTCGTCGCAGGAATGACAGATGATCCCTGGACAAGCTGTGCTGCAGCACCATTCACGAACCCGGCACCGGAAATCATCGTGGGAATTGAAGAACCGGTTATCCCGATATTCGGGTTGATACCCGTGACAATCGCTGCTTCTCCCGGTGTGGGGATGGCTGTCGGGACGAACGTGGGCATGCCACCGGTAAAATCAGTTGAGACCAGGACAGTCTGCGATGATCCGCCGATAAACAGTATCTGCACTTTTCCCGGCAGTGAACCAGAGGTGTAATCAAGAGATTCCCCGGGGGACCATGTTGTCCATCCTGAACCCCGGATAGTGAAACTGGAGGTTGTATCCACCCCATCCACAAGGATAGTCATTTCCTGACGTAAGAGTGCATCGCCCCCATTATGATATATCCTGATGGTGTCGTTGCCATTTGAGGATATGATTGCATCGAGTGCAGGGATCTTCTGCGGGAGAGGTTGTGAGGTAAGTACAACGCCGATAATTGCAATAGCGATCACAACAACCGAAATAAGCATCACTGAGCCGATCACCTCTGATACAGCAGAGTCATGACATCTGTTCTTTTTCTGTTCCTTCATCGCTGACAACATCCTCTGATCCATTGCCCGATTACCCAGTGTTGAGAGTTTTATCTCATTAGTCTATCTGAGAGCGACGGTTCTTCAACCATCCAAAAAAAATACCCTGGCAGTCATTCACTCACAATCTCAATCGCGGAGATTTTTGGATTTTCAAAACCCTTGATAAAATCGATATCAAGGATACCGTCATTTACCATAATATGGTAGGTTCCATCCGTTGCTGAGTAAAGGCCCGCAGTTGAGAGCAGATAAAGATCCGTGATAACCTGCTTTCCTTCTACTACCACGCTGAATATTCTCGGATTATTGGGATTGATGCCATTGTAGATTTCAGCAAATTTCAGGGTTACTCTATAGTTACCATCCGGTACAGTAAAGCGGTACTGTCCGTTACCTCCTGAGAACCAGGTTTCGGTCTGGTAGAGGGTCGGATCCATCGTATTCGAGATAGGATTGCCTACCGAATAGGATTGCCGGTTTGCACCGTACCCCCAGCCCCCGGGGGTATATTGCTGGTCTGCAGACCAGAAATTGTTCTTTTTATCAGTGTAGTCTCCATCTCCGCAATTCACCCTGATGTTGACCATGGGCTTTCCTAGGGAAAGTATGACCTGCGGTGAAGTCCCGCTTGCAGAGACCAGTTGAAGACTGTCAGGTACGATCTGACCTGCCGGGACATCATATCTGAGTGTGTCACCAACAGACCAGCGTGACCAGGGAGTTCCATCCATATTTTTAAAAAAGTTCTTCGTATCGTTCCCGTTTATCAGAAAAGAAACGTCTTCTTTCCGGAGGGTATCTCCACCTTCATGGCGGAGGAGGATAGAATGATCCATCGTTGTGAAATCCGCATCAAGCGCAGGGATCTTCTGAGGAGGGGGATTGGAGAGTATACTGACTCCCAGAAGAGCTACTCCTATTCCGACTACCGCAACAAGAATAATTGCACCAAGAGCATCTGAAAGGCCGCCATCAGGGTATATATTCCTCACGAAATGACTCCACCGGCGCCGTGTATTGTGGTTGTGAAGGTCCCCCTGGCTGCAATCACATTGATATCGTTCCAGGTGTCAGACACGTCGTAGCCATTTATGGTGATATAACTCTCGTTCCCTGCAATACCCGTGGTGAAATGTGGCACCCCGGCTACACCAGCGGTGTAATCAAAATAATTTTTCCACATGGTCCTCGACTGATTGTTTGTGGTATTAACCGAAATTTTTATCCACTTTGTGTTGGCATTGCCGGAAGCATAAGGAAGCATAGTGACACTGTCAAGATGTGTCTTTACCTGGATCGAACTGCTCCCACCAACGATCCCCCGGTTATTTGGATCAAAGGTGAGGGCATTGATATTTACCGTGACAATTTTTTTCGTGACAACGGGATCATTATTGTAATTGAAGGAAATCTCCGGGGGGAGTTTGTACATAGTGTTGCCATCTGCCTGGGAGAGGAACACCCCTCCCAGCTGATAATAATACGTCTGGGGGATCCAGTAATTGTTCTGTCCGCGGTATTCCAGGGATCCCAGAGGGATGGGGGGTACGGTATAGTTCATTTCTGTATAGCCATAGGTAGCATTCCCTTTCCCCTTGATGTGGGAGGTAAAGTGAAGGGTATCGAACTGGTCCAGGGTAGGAGACAGGAAAAGATTATCGGGAGTTTTCAGAGAGGATTTCAGCCCGTACGCGTCATCCATCAGATCAACCGTATACGTGCCTGGTGATATTGTTCTGTAGACAGTAAGATCCTGTACGGTGGGTATCGTGCCTTTTAGTACGGTGACACTGATGTCCGAGCCGGTATAGTTGGACGCGGGAGTTGAAACAAGGCAGTTTACTCCACCACCCGGATTCATGCCAATGACCTGGCCCGGCGGACAGGAAGGCAGCTGCACAACACTATATGCATCATAATTTGCCAAACGGGGGGTGAGATTCACTGTTGCCAGCCAGCCTGACCCGTTTATCTCGACTCCGTAATAGGTGTCTTTTGAGAGGTCATCTGAGGTTATTCCGGAAATAGTGACGTAGATATGGTTTGGAAGATTTTCAATTCGGGCGGGAAGATCTACTGCATCATTCACCGTATCGTTGAGGATGAGGGAGCGTGAGGTGAACGATAGTATCTCCGGCTCTTTTGTCCTGTCGTTTATTGCAATGACGCCAGATGAGCGTACCGGGCTCATAATCGGGATAAAGCTGATTGTTCCCTGGGTATACCCCCCTGCCGTTCCAAGAGTGAACGAATTGCTGACCGTTGTTCCGACTTTATTGTTATTGAAAAGCGAGTCAAGGCTGAGTTTGTAGCCGACAAACTGGTCTTTTATCTCGTTCATATGAACAATTTCATTCTCCCGGCCCTGCGCAGGAACCCCGTATGTCAGGTAAAGAGATGCCACAACAACGATCAAGCCAATGATCAGCACAAATCCGATCACTTCGGATAGTCCCGATTCAAAAGAGTGACTAATCCGGGAATTTTTTATCATTTCTTATGATTCGTATGGCAATGTCTCATATAAATGTTATTCGTCAGAAACTGTGCTTTTTTACGACAGGGCACAAGGAAAAACCTTTATTTTTGGTCTTATATTCCCAAAAAGGGAATCAAGGGAAAAGGTCGGGTCCCTGCCGTTTTTATATGGCATGTACAGAAGAGTTTTGTGCTTTGCTCGCTTAAGAATAAGAACAGAATCTTACGCATAGCGTGGTATCCAATCGGGGAATGTGCGTGTCACTTTCAAAAGGCTGTGTTCTCTGCCATCAGGGCGCAAAAATGGTGCTCTTTGTTACGGGACGATGCCATCGCTCCTGCTGGTACTGCCCGCTCTCCCGTGAACGAAAAGACTCTGACACCGTTTTTGCAAATGAGCACCCGGTTGATATCCCGTCGCAGATGATTGAGGAAGCGGAGAACATGAGCGCCCTTGGCACAGGAATCACAGGAGGAGAACCCCTGCTGTGCCTTGACAGGGTTACCGGATACTGCCGGCTGCTCAAGGATCATTTCGGTCCTGACCACCAGATACACCTGTATACTGCACAAGCTCCCGACGATGGCGAACTGGAACAAATGAAAGGGCTCGTTGACGAAATCCGGCTTCACCCGCCACATGAATGCTGGAATACCATACTCGATACTGACTACATCCGGTCAGCAACGCGGGCAAAAGAGTTGGGTTTTGATATCGGTATTGAAGTACCCGCACTTCCTGGTCTGGAACTGCTTATACCTGCGCTTCCTCATCTTGACTTCCTCAATATCAATGAACTCGAATGGGGCGAGACAAATGCGTACGGGATGCGGGAGCGTGGGTACGAACTTGCCGATGAAGTGCACAACGCAATTGACGGGGCAAAAGGCTGGGCTGAAGAATTGTGCCGTTACGACAAGGTGCACTGGTGTTCATCTGCGTTCAAGGACTCGGTGCAGCTGCGGGAGCGATTGAAGCGGATAGCAGAAAATACGGCCCGGCCGTTTGATGAAATTACGCCGGACGGAACTATTGTGTATGGTGTGCTTGAACCTCCACTCCTGCAAAAAGAGGTATGCACGCAATTCTGTGAACGGAAATTTGATCCGGGAACTTTTGAGGATTGTGGTGACCGGATCGAGATGGCATGGTGGCTGCTTGAAAAAAATGCTGATGAACTGCCCGGTAAAAAATACGTTGTAGAACGCTATCCCAACAGTGGGATGGTTGTCGAGGTAACCCCGCTATGATCCTGCGCCCGCTTATTGAGCCACTGTATGAGAGGTACTTAATGATGCAGTACCGGCATGTTCCCAACCATATCGCCATCATCCAGGATGGAAACCGGCGCTATGCTAAAATGCTGGGTATCGATACCCCGAAGGGGCACCGTGCAGGGGCTGATAAAACTGAGGAGATGCTTGACTGGGTACATGAACTCGGTATTAAACATATCACATTATACACGTTCTCCACGGAAAATTTCTCAAGGAACAAAGAGGAAGTCGACCATCTCTTTGCCCTGTTCCGGGAAAAGTTCCTTGCAGTCCTGAATGACGAACGCGTGAAGAGATACAAGATCCGTGTCCAGATGGTGGGCGACCGTTCACTCCTTCCCCCCGATTTAAAGGATGCCGTGGATGCTGCGGAAGAGGCGACCAAGGACAACACGGGATTCCATCTCAATATTGCCCTTGCGTACGGGGGAAGGAACGAGATCGTGCTCGCGGCCCGGGAGATACTTGCCGACATCGAGCACAATAAGGTCGCGCCCGGGCGGATCGACGCCGCCATGGTGGAAGAACACATTCACGGGGGCAAAGGGATCCCCCCGGTCGACCTCATCATCAGGACAGGAAACGAGTACCGCACTTCAAACTTCCTCCCGTGGCTCGCAAACGGCCATGAGTCCACAGTATACTTTTGCGCCCCTTACTGGCCTCTTTTCAGGAAAATAGACCTCATGCGCGCAATCCGCATCTATGACCAGCGCATATCGGCAGGTTAACGTACTACAAGCAGGAAAAGATCGCGTACTATATTTCTGCCCAGTGACAGATCATCAGTAAGGATGGCAGGAAAAAAAGAGAGCAACGCCCCGTGGCGCCAGATATCCGTTGTGATCAGAGCTGATATCCTGGATCTGGCCCGCCAGCAGAAAATCGATGTCAGCGACGCGTGCAACCGGGCGCTTGCGGAGAGGCTGGGGATCGACTACCGCCAGCAGAAGATTCCGGAGGGAATCGTAATGGAACCGGTAATTATCGCGTCAAACGGAAAACCTGTTTTGCCAGACCATCTACATCCTAAACCAGGAGGTATGGCGGTTCCAGCCATCATCAACGCCGATGATCCCCAGGCAGCTAAAGCGTTGAAGTCACGGCACCTCCCAAAAGAAAAACCTGCCCGGGACGTACCGGCACCCGCCTCCCTGCCGGCTCCTGGTCCGGAAAAAGAGGTATTGCCCCTCCGTGCACCCTCTTTGACACCAGGAAAAGCAAAAAAACCTGCACCGAGGAAGAAGAAAGAAGATGCTGCAAAAAAGTTCTTCACATCGATGATCCTCCGTGAAGATACCGACGTTGCACACATAG
>JADDYB010000197.1_pt1 | contig 18794 bp, 14 predicted proteins | sample 8641941 | NCBI WGS metagenome assembly JADDYB01 (sample SAMN16275377, study PRJNA637457) | freshwater sediment metagenome | isolation source: Lake Kineret sediment | place: Israel: Lake Kineret | collected 2013
TCTCTGTATAGCCTTTGCAACGTATAAGTCACTCCCTTGATCTACATATATTAGAAGTCTCTGATCTCGTTTAAGTTTTAATAATTTTTTAACAAAGACAAAAGCAGCTTCCCTTACATCTCTTTTTTGATTGCCCACGATTCAGTATTTCCTATGATTGATTAAAGCAAATTTTAGAGGAACATATTGTCATCCGGTCTGAGAATTTGGCTGGAGTATTGTAATGTGCCATTGTTATCAAATCTTTTTTAGACTTCTTTTTCTTCAACCCTTACGTTGTGAAGAATATTTGGGAATGTTTCAAAGAATAAATCTGGTTTTTTACTTATTAGATGGAGTTCTTGATTAGAACAACTGAATTCTTCGGCTCGTTGAGTAAATCCTTGACCAGAGAGAATAGCCAGGCAATCAAGCCCAGGAATAGAGTAAGTTTTAACAAGGGATTGAACCTCCTCAAGGGTGACCAGATGGTTCTCATCAATAAAGATACATCCCTTAAGCTTTTCTTGGTCTATAAAAATGAATGGGTTATTTTTTAAGAAGTTCTGGACTCCCTGCTGAAAATTACAAACCTTCATTCCAAAAACAGTTCTAACACGTGTACTTAATTTAATACCCATTCCCCATCTTTTTTTATAATTAAAGAGCCCATCCTTAAAAAAGGGTATACTATGTCCAATATCATACCATTTATATCCCTTCTCTTTTGCCCAAAGTATGGTAAAATAGTTACAAGCTATTAATGCCCCTTCTTTTAAATATTCAATCTTTCCTTTTTTTATGCCTAAGGAAACGGAGAAAACAGTATCATGATCCATCTTAAGAATGTTCCCAGCGATGTAATCATCTCCCCTTTTAACGAGAAGGAGTTGCCCCTTTTTAAAAGCTCTCTCCATTTCCCGAAACCCAATTATGAAAGCTAATTTCTCATATCTTTTCGTTGCATAGGGCAAATACATTTGGTGATAAAAATATTCAAATTTGGCCGGATCCTGTGTCATTTCATAGGAATAATTCTGTCTTCTCATTGCTCTTAGGTTTTCACGCATACTCTTATTCTTTGACAATTTCAAGATTTCTGTTAATGGTTTTGAGATATCCATCATGAATAGAACCAATTTAGGGATGATGATGAACCCCTGCCGGGCTAAGAATCGAGAAAAAAGACCATCTATCTCGATGAAAATTAGGTCAGTTTTTGGAAGATCCAAATGGAGCCTCGATTTGATCTCCCAAACGAAAATCTTCCCCAGTTTTTCTTTCACTGGTTCTTCCGAATATAAGAGATTCGAAAGATTGAGGACTCCCCTCTCATCACCCAAAAATAAAGCAGTCAGGCTATTGCCACCCCATTTCTCTTTTCCTTGAAGAAAATAAACAGAGAATCGAAATGGAGAGGCAAAGTAGAGCATCTCCTTTAGGAAAAAATAGACAGGTACCCCATGAGAGACAAACGCTCTCAGTTTTGGAGGTAGGCTGTCATAGAGGCGGTACATAATCTCTTGGATTTTATCAGAAAACAAATGTGTTCCTATTCTTGCCGTGCAGTGCTAATAAAAAATACTTGATATTGTCTGCTAGATGGAGTATAAACTTCCAAATTTAAATTGGTTATCGGCAAAGTTTTTAGATCCGTGAAATCACTGACCTAAGTTTGCCAGATCTTTCTCGCGAGATATTTTCTACAATTTTAGTATCTACAGATATATGATTTCCAAAAATCTTCTTAAATTCTTTATTAATTCCTCCTATGATCTGGGTGTCTCTATACTCCTTCTTTTTGACAATATAAACAACAATTTCATCCACTTTTTCCTGAACGAGTTGAAATTCTGACACCCCTGGAACAGATTCTATGATTGGAACAACAACCCGAGGTGAAATGGATTTATTATCGCTTAGCTTTATAAAATCATCACACCTCCCTTCAATCGATTTTATCAAATAACCGGGTCTACCACAGGAACATTCCCGATATGTCGGAATAGCATAATCTCCTAGTTCATATCTTATAATTGGCATGGCATAAGATTGCAAATTTGTGATTACGACTTTACCTTTCCTTCCGGCACCTACCCGATTTCCATTTTCGTCAACAAACTCCATTAAAACTGTATCCATGTTCATGTGATACCCTTCATGCTTAGAGCATTCCCATGCCATACACCCCCCCTCCTCTGCAACATAAGCGTCAATCAGGTCAACATTAAATACAGAATTGATGAGATTACGAGTTTGCGGGTCAAGTAATTCTGAGGCTGTAAAAATCAATCTTGGAGAGATCCCTTTGATTGTTTTTTCTTCTATCGCGGTAGCTATTAGTTTGATTCCTGAGGGATAACCCCACAGCGCATCAGGTTTTACTTTTTCCAATTTCTTTATCTGTACCTCTAAAGGCTCAAAGACATTAAGGCCTTCCTTTCTCCGAACCCTAAAATGTTCATACCATTTTTTCCCATTTGGGATAATAGAAGGATTTCCAATGTACAACAATACGTCCTGTAAAATTCTCAACCCATTTTCAATACGGGCTCGCTCATAAGTCCCTCTATTATAAAGAGCATCCTCCATGGAAAAAAATAATGATAGCCTTATTCCTGTGGAACCACTCGTCTTATGCTCAGCCCATATATCAATATTCCTTGCTATCGCTTCCTCTTCTGCTTTTTGAAACTGTAATTTTGTTGTTATGGGAATTTTAGATATATCTTCGTAATTTTTAATATCTTCAGGACTCATACCCACGGATTCAAAAAGACGGCGATAGAAAGGTACGTTTTGATAAGCATGGTTTAACAATATTTTGAACTTCTTCTTTTGTATCCTCTGCAATTCTAACGTCTTTAGCCTTATGTTATTTTGCAACGTTTGTAATACTTTGAGTGTTGTAATAGCTTTTTTAATCATTAGATCTATTTTTTCCCCTTGATTATCCTTTTAAATGTCAATGAGGCACCTCTTAGATTTAAATCAATTTTTAATAGTTAGTTAGAAAACAGGTTGCAAGTCACCCTTGGCTAATGGGCCTCCTTCTTGACCTTGCCATTTTTCGGCCTGCCAGCATTTTCGTTATTTATAAGACAAAATTCTGCTTAAGGAGTCGAATACAAAAGGATCAGAAAACGACTTATGTCAAACCCAATCTCACCCAGGATGGTCTCATCTGTTTTTTTACAGCAAGATCCTCTTATCGAAATGAAGACCTCTTAGATCCTCTTCTGCTTTTCAAGAATTTCTGTCTAAGGGCTGTACTTCTTCTTCGAAATAGCGATAAAAACATCTTGGCAGCTGCCGATAATCAATAGTTGCTATAACATTTGAGAAATCTTTAGAGTTATAAGTGTTCCAAAATAAAACTACTTTATCCCTTAAATATTGTTTTTTTGCATCATCCATTAGAGCAGTGAGTGCTTTCCCCGTATAAGTCCCATCCAACTTAATCCCTTCGTTTTTCTCCATTCGGGCTATAGCATCCATTCCTTCCTTAGTGAAGTGAGCGTATCCTTGTCCAAAAAAGTCGTGTCGAATATCTTGGTCCTTTTCGGAAAATAGAAATTTGGGAAAAGACGGATCTATTGAATGGAGTAAAGAGTTCGTTTCATAAAATAATTTGGTCATTTTTTTTAAATGAATAAATTTTTCATTTGCCACCAATACAGAGATCACTCGACTTTTGAGGTTTAAAGCCTTGAGCCCAAGTATAAGTCCCACCGCAGTGCCCATGGTACCCAATGCTACATAAATAAGGTCGGGTTCGGGCATTTTCCCTTCCTTGACTTGTTCTTGAAGTTCAAATGCTGCGTTGACATAACCGATCGTCCCGAGGGGTGAAGATCCACCGAGGGGAATTATTTGAGGGAATTTTCCATATTTTAGCTTATGCCGTAGAAGTTGATAAATTTTCCCAAAAAAAAGAAAACGCATATTTCGGTATTGGTGAAGTTCCGCTTTGCAATAATGACTCATAAGTATATTAAAGCGGACATAATGAGCATTCGGCTGGGGGATTAGCATAGATATACTCTTAAGTCCTGTTTGCTGCGCATAAATGGCCGTTGCCAAGGCATGATTAGATCCTGCAGAGCCAAAAGTCAAAACTTCCTTTACCTTGGCATTGAGCGTATGCCCCAATAGAAATTCCAACTTTCGTATCTTGTTTCCTCCGTATATCTTCCCACCCAAGTCGTCCCGTTTTATATAAAAATGACCTATGTCTATATCCTTCCCTAATCGGTCAAGCTTCTGAATCGGTGTTGGGAAATCTCCCAAAGATACATAGGGAAGTTTATTTCTCAACAGTGGGTAAGCCTCAAATAATTGAATCATACTTTTACAATTTCCTTTTTATTGTATCCTTGCATAAAGCTTTTTCTTCCCAAGCTGAACTTTATAATTAGGATGAATATTTTTAATTATATTTGGCAGTACGACAGGGTCATCTTTCAAATGATAGGTGCAAATAGAAAGTTTTGGCCTAAACTTATAAATTGCTTCTCTACCGCCCAGAAGGGCAGCCCTTTCGCTTCCCTCTATATCCATTTTTAGGAAGTCTAATCGAGGAATCTGTTTCTTTTCGAAAATAAGGGAATCTAACTTCACCTGCCAAACCGGAAGCGATTGACTCCTTTTTATATTTAACCCGCTATCCGTGGGACGCTCGCAGTCCAAATAAATCTTATCTTCTTTATCGTTGCTTCCAAGGGCAACTTCACATATAGAAATATTTTTCGATGAATTAATCCTTAAACTTTCTTCCATACATTTTACAAAAAAGTTCACTGGTTCAATGGCAAATACATGTCCATGATCTCCAACTTTCATCGAGGATAGAAAACTAAATATTCCCAAATTTGCACCAGCATCTACAACATAATCCCCCTCTTCACAAAATACGTCGCTGGATTCGTAAGGCCCCTCCCCCAAAATGAATTTAAAATACTTAGGATTAAATGCTGGATAGAGAACATCAAAGAATACAGTTGATAAATTCCATTCGAGATTCTTGATTGAAAAATATTCAGAATCAGAGTATATGCAAATTTTGAAAGGACCTAAATCATACACCTCGAAATGATCCTGTTTCCCTCTCTTATCATTTAATCGAAATTGCTCTTTAGCGTATTGGGCAAACTTGTCAAAAAGTAATTTTTTTTTGTATTTGATTTTATATTTATAAGGAATGGGCAATTTATATAAAAAATATAAAATATGATAAGTTGAAATTTTATACCAAATTATTTTCCATGGGTGAGGAATAAAGCAATCTTTCATACCCAATATAGTTTTTGTCTAAAGGGTTCGTTAGGCCCCGTTTATGCAAAAAAACGAAAGAATGTACCCTAAAGAAATTTCCATCCTCAATGCGATATCACCAGGGCTGTCAATGCCTCTTAATAAGTATCACAGAAACCCTTGTTGGACCAACCACTGTCCTGTTATTTCAAGTCCTCTCTCCAACGGGAAAGCTACTTCATATCCGGTCAGATCTCTGGCTTTTTCAGGCGAGAAAACGGCCTTCTTGGAATAGAGAACCAATTGTTTTCCCGAAGGCAGGATCTTCAAGGTGCTTTCCGTCCTTCTCAATGCTGTGTTGATCGCACTGGAATGCATGGCCAGTTTCACCATTGGAGTCATGAAATGAGCCCTGACAATCCTGCCTGTGACTCGCACCGGTTCAGAAATGAGTGTTTGTATTCTTGTTTTACTGCAACGGATGATATCCAAGGGCGGCATGCCTAAAATTCTATTGAATTGCCGGAAATACTCATTCCAAGTAAGTTTTTCATTCCCATTTATGTTGAATGCCTGACCTACGGCTTTTTCATGATCGAGGAAAAGGAGAATCGCCCTCACGAGGTCGTCGATGTATACCAGATTACATGTGCCCTCCCCGTATTTCTCGAGGATCCCTCCTTTGCCCCTGAGGAAAAGGTTCGCAAAGTAGACTGTCCAATCTTTGCTGAAGGGACCGTAGACAATGGAAGGGCGAAGAACGACTACCGGCAAACCCTTACCTTGATAATCCCAGCAGACCTTCTCGGCGTCAATCTTCATCCTATTGTACTCATTCCCGGTGTATTTAAGGGAGAAGTCCTCGGTGACTGTCCCCTCGACGTCTCCATAGACTTCAGCGGTGCTCATGTGGATGAAGCGCTCTACGCCCTTTTGCATAGCGACTTCGGCAAGATGCCTTGTCCCCTCCACGGTTACATCGTAGGGTCCCTTGGCGCAATGGACCACATCAGTGACCCCATCAACCGCTTTCTCCACCTCTTCTTTCCGTAAAAGGTTCACCTTGGCGATTTCAACCCGCATCCTCCCCAGACGTGCTGCGCTTCCCCACGTCCTTATGGCGGCCCGTACGTTAGCGTCTCCCGTGAGGTGTATCGTTTCCACCACGCGCCCACCGATGAATCCCGTAGCCCCCGTAACCAGAACCTTCCTGCCTCTGCTTTTCAGCACAGACGGGAATGCGTCCCAAGGCGTATCGAACCGACTCCGCCTTGCATACGCTTCTTCTATCAATTCGATAGAGGGGAGTACATCCTCTCCCGAGATAATAGGCCGATCTTTTCCCTCGATCACCCTGAGGAAATTGTCCACGACCGGCTTGATGAAATCCGAATAGGTTTTTACTTCAGTCGGGATCTTCAGGGTTTCGGTCCGCCCTGATTTCAGACGCAAGGTGACCCGACCCCATTCTAAGAGCTTACCCTCAAGGGAACCGTTCTCCCCGGTCACTTCAAACCGGCTTTCGAGGTCATTGAGCCAGTTGAGGAAGACCTCCACCAAACATCCGTCTGCCTCTCCAATAAGGCGAGCTGTCGACTCTGGCCCTCCGTACGAATCGTCCTTAAATTGGCTGAGATGGGGCTTTCGGCCGAGCCACCAGCAAACGGTGTCGAGCGCGTGGGATCCCACATCGAGGAGAACCCCCTTGGATGACACTGAAGGGTCCATACGGAAGCCTGTGGCGCTCGGCCAAGCATAAGATTTGCCCTCCACAATTTTGATCGACCGAATGGCGCCAATACGGCCGCTCTGTAAAATCTCTTTCACCTTGGCGAGGGAGGGAAACATACGGCGGGTATTGTTGACACAAAGTGACGTGCTGTTTCTCCTGCCTACCTGGCACATCTCCCTGACCTCCCATCCGGTCTCTGCCAAGGGTTTCTCGCAAAGCACGTGAACACCCACTTTGAGGAAATCCATGGCCACTTGGTGGTGGAGGAAGTGAGGCAGCGCGATAATGACTCCCTTTACTTTGCCGATGATCTCCTCGTAATGGCTAGCGATCTCACCCCCGCCTAAATCTCGAGCCACAGCCTTTGCCCTCTTGGGCTCGGTGTCCACCAGAAAGGTTGTCTTGCCGATTTTCGGGTACCTCTTCAAGGCGGGCACATAATATTGGTCGGTCGCCGCACCACAGCCTATGATGCCAATTCTTCCCTCTATCATGTGACTTCCTCTATCAGCATTCCAACTATTCAAAAAAATCGCCCTGTGTCCTACACGATTTAGCCTGCCGAAACCGTTTGCGGACCCCCATGACCTCGCCGGCCTGTTATTCTCATTCTCACTATCAAAAAACAATCTCCTCGACTATATTCTTCCACCTAAATTTATCAATAAACTCTGGGGGACCAAGCAGTCTATCGGAACGATTTAGCATTAACTGGATTATTCGATTTGCAAACTCATCCCAATCATCCTCTACGATCAAATTCCTTTCTAAACCATTTCGGTCAATCCCTTCAGCCCCTAAACTTGTACTTAACACCTGTCTTCCTGCAGCAATTGCCTCAATGATCTTAATTCGCGTGCCGCCACCGCTTATCAAAGGAACAATAATTAGATCACTGGCCAGGATATACGGATAAACATCTGGTTTTTTGCCTAAAAATATTACTCTGGGGTGGCGCCGGCGGCGAATGTTCTCTTGAAGCTCACCTTTCCCTAATATCCATATTTTATAGTCAATCTTACCATCCATTCTTGGTACGATTTCATCAAATACAATATTTAGTGCTTCAGCGTTTGGCTTGTAATATAAATTTCCAAAAAAAAGAGCTCCCCTTTCCCCTGATTCCAATCCGTTATGAGACCTAATTTCCGTCAAGTCTAGGTTTTCGTACTTATCCTTTTCAAAATCAAAACCATTCTGAATGACTTTGATTTTGTGCTCATTTTTGTTTATGTAGGTCCTTATCCAATTCTTATCAAGCTGGGAGACACAGAATATCCCTCTCGCAAATTGGCACAACACTCTCTCGAAAATTTTTATTACCCACCAAAATGGATTGCCCATCCTTCTCAGCCTGATAAATTCGACATTGTGCTCATCAATATAGAACGGAATTCGAGTAATGAAATGCAACAAAAGAGTATAGAAGCCACAGTATATGTCCTTTTGGAAAATGATGCCTATCTCTTCTCTTTTTATCAGAGATAACATAAATCTCAAAAGTCGAAAGTCAAGGAATTGATTTCTTATTCCCCTCTTAGCCATGTCATAAAGGGTTATGTCAATATGGTTCTCATGACCCTTACAATCAGGGCATACCACGTACATTTTATATCTGCTGGCGAGATTTTTTATTATTTGATAGTTTCTAACCGCACCGCCAAAGTCAACCGGATAGAGAGGGTGATAGCACAGAACTAATATCTTCTTCTTTTTACTTACGCTTCGAGTATTTCCATTATCTGACATGATTTTGGATAAACACTTATATTTAAAGAGCCCTCAGCTCAACGTAGCTTTTAACTTTTCAGTCTTGTTCCGAGGAAATATGGATTGGATTGTTATGAACAGCGGAGTATGAGGTGGAATTGGGTTATAAAACATTTTGGACTTATTGTATTCAAAAGAAAACTATCGTGTTACCTTCCAATAATCCAAGTTCTCATCCCTTCTAACTTTCTTTAGTAAACGGTAAGCCTTAAATTTGGCCCAGAACATCACTAGTACATATGCAATTACCAAAAGTTTAGTTTTAATACCTTTCAATCTAAGCCAAGGTAAAATCATATTATTTGCCGGAGCTCCCCACCATCTATAATCATCACCTAATGATTTCTCAAACAACTTAACCCTTTCCCCTTTCTTTCTAAGAAATGAATAATAATCATGATATAATTGAGTTATAATTACATGCCTTTTTCTTCTATTGGTCTCATCCACCAGATTAGATGGAGTCTTAAATACAATTTTGATATCCCTATCTTTAAGAAAGTGGCCGTCAAGCCTAGAGGATAAATACATATCTTCTGCAAATTGGATTTCTGGAAAATTTATCTTTTTCAAGATATCCAACCGAATAGCATAACACATCCCTGAAATAGAATTGTTCCTCAGGGAACTGCCGAAGCTGTAAATTGTCCTGTAAATTTGAGCCACGATATCCTTCCTCGAATTAAATAAAACATCTGGCAAACAATTGGCCCCTACTGCGCATAACTGCGGATTCTGCTCAAACCGCTTGACAAAATTAAGCAGGACTTCTTTGTCATTAAACTCACAGTCCGCATCAAGAAATATGACATAGGGGATCTTAAACCCATCATTTGAAATTTTATCAAACAACTTGATGGCTTCGTTGATGGCTCTTGTTTTCCCTTTCTCTCCTATGGAAACAAGTTGAATTCTATCAGGATATTGCTCCACCATTCGATTGACAATTTCTTCTGTTCTATCGGTGCAAGCATTGGTTACGACTATCGTTTTGACCGAATATTCAGCTGGAGTGTTTTGGCTTAAAATACTTTCCACTGCCTTTTGTATCACTTTTTCTTCATTATGAGCCATAATGGCTATGGGTAGAAGTCTCGAGCCTCTCCCCCGGTTTACAGACACTCCTTTTCTCCTTTTCTTATGCCCAAGAGTCCTCTTTTTAAAACATAAGATAAAAGGTTATGGTTTTATATTTTTCCCTGTTGTTGGACTAATGATCTTATTGCCCACGCGGTAATCAAAAAACTTTTCCATTGATTGTCCTCCTCCTACTACACAGCTAACATTCTCATGGCCTTTTTTCATCATATACGATGCCAGACTGGCACTAACCGTTTCTTGCGGTCAGTAACAGTAAAGAATAATTTCTATCCCTTTTTTAGGTAATTTGGGGAGCTCCATTTTCCCCTGTAAAATCGCTTCTCCATGCAGATTGTAGGCACCTATGATGTGTCTATCTTGGTAAGATACCCCAGCAACCTGAAACAGGAGTGCTCTCCCGTCCTTATACTTAAGATACGCCTCATAAGCTGTAACCCGAGGGACTTCAGGATAATATTCTTGGGCTTGCACATCCAATTGGATTAATTGGAAGAAGAAGATTAAAGAGGGGATCAACATAAATTTCTTCATTGAATTTCTCCTGCAGATCATTATTTTGATTGAGTTGGTTCTGTTCTTTGAGCTACTGTATTGAATTGAAAATGCGAACTTTTACTCATGGTGGATTCGAAATGTAAGGTTCCCTGCTTGCTGGCTTCTAACACAAAAAGTAATTTGTTATCTTGCATGATTTGATAGCTTTTTTGTGGGACAAGATTGCAGAGAAGTTGCCACATGGGCCCATTAGCATGCAATGTGTAGGAACCATTTTCTAAGGGTTCCGGACGAGAGGAGAAGATGACCAGCCTCCCCCCAATCTTGGCTCCGTAAAGGTTCCCGGACTCTGATTTCGTCAGTTGTATGTCCGCCATCCCCTTTCGTTTCAAGGTAGGATGGAGAACGTGAAAAAAATGGTTGTAACGGGAAGCCTTCTTGGGGGAAACTTCGACACGCCAGAGGCCATACTGATTCCCATCACCATAATTATATCCCAATCCGTACCCCCAAGGATAATTGATCCGGGCAGAATCTCTGTCCTTATCTACTCCTTCAATGCCCATATGCCTGAACTCCTGGAAAACCCTTGCACCCTCAGGCATCGCAAAGCCTGGTGCTGATTTGGTGGCACGGATACAGTTCAGAAGCTTTGCTGGTTTTTGGCCAGGAGGGGTCTTCCCATCGCAAAAATAACATATCCGTTCCCCCACGGATGTGGTACTGGCATGGATCGCTTGGGGCCAGACTGAAAAACTCTCAAAGACTTCTCTCTTTGCATTTGAAGCTTGAGCAGTGATAATCACCACGGGATGATCTGGAAGACCTTCTGTGGACTCTACTTCAATATCTAAAGAACCATTATCGCTCGCCTTAAGCGGTTTCTTTAAGGACGTGGTCACCCAACCACCTAAACGTCGAACCAACCGATTACCATCCTCTGGGAGGAGGGATTTACAGAAAAGCTCAGAACGCTCCTGTTTAACATGAAAAGATGAAGTCGTCTCCGATAGGTGTATCCCTCCCGCATCATTCCCCACCACCACCTTGTAGCTACCATTAAACTCCGGTTTTGTTCTTAATTGGAGAAGCCAAAACTTTTTGAAATCCTGCTTCAAGGATTCCACTCGGTCAAAAATGACAAAGTAATCTTCTTTGCCTTGAGGAGACGCGAGATAAACAAACTCCCTTTGTACCAAGGTAACTTTAGGGGGATTGCCACCAAAAGTTGCCAGTGGCGAATTGTAAGCCCTGGTGGCATCCGCAGCTGCATAGACATAATCTTTGGTTTGTTCAAACCGGATCAGACCCCCAAGATCCCTGCTGTTCCCATCGGCTGTCCCATTGTAGGTTCTACCCCATTCCCTTTCCCACTGAATAAAGCGTTGTCCTCCTTCGTTAGTCCATCCGTCGAATTTTTCATCCGGATCGTAGACCAGCAAATTGTTAGTAGAGATGGTTCGAGAGAAAAAGTTACCCATCTGGGGCCACCCTGGATCTCTACTTCGGAGAGGTCCCCCTTCATACCAACACATGTAGTTTCCGGCTTTGGCCAGGGCTAGTTCCTCACCCTTGGCGATCATAAAGGCCAGACTGTCATGGTGCATGTGGCCATGATAGTAAAATGGCTCTGCCTTGAATATAGCAAAAGTGGCATCCGGATCCTCCCAAGAGCTCCTCATACAAACCCATCCAATACCCGCCTTTTTCCCAAATCGATCGCGATCGATCTGACCTCTTTCTTCATTCCATCCAAGGGCTTTTGCTAAAGGTAGCCCCGATTCTTTAGGACCCTGGGGCTGAATAGACCAGTCCATTAAGACAAATGAAAGAGGGTTCTCGGCCTGCCAGGGAATCCCGCCAAAGGCTTGGTTCAGAAACCAAGTGTAAAGCCTCGCTCTCGATTCATTACCGCGGCGCCAATACTCTGCAGCTGTGATCGCAAAAAGATTCGCAAGCCTACCTCCAACGGACCCGTACTCTTGTGTCGTTAAGGTCCAATTGTCATGGAAGGTGGCAAAATATCTTGCACTATTTTTCATTCCAATCCTGGCTATTGAAAAAGGAAGCATGGCGTAAATCAAGTGATTGGGTAACTTGGCTATCACCTCATAGTCAAAAAAGAAATTGGAATCTGTGGCAATACCCAGGGCAAGAAATGTATAAAAGGTACCCCCAAGCTGATAAAAGTAATATGTGCCATCAGCAAAACCCCCATCAGCGCCTGCCACATGCTCCATAGCCAGGTTATCCAAAAGAGTATCCCTGATGCCCTGAATTAAAAGCCTCTCTGCATAGTGATCGTCTATTCCGTCACCATAAAAAGAAAGGATTGCAATTAACCCTGTCGGCCAAGGAGAACAACGGTAACCATGTGATTTACCATCATGAATTCTTAACTCCTTTCCGAGGCGAAGCTTGCAGAAATTAACAAAAGCCCTTTTCTCTTCATCCGTGAGGGCGCCAAAGGCCCAATCATAAAGAACCGCAAGGTCATCGGGAGAGGTTCCAGGATTGTTTCCCCGAATCGTTTGCATCAACGAATCAGCAGCTATTCGGCCATATTCCTGGCGTGATTTGGGCAACCCGAGTATTTTGTTTTCATCAAATGCATAAAAAAGAGCTGCTTGAGGTGCTCTCATTCTCTCTTTCAAGAGGTTAAAATATGGTTTTTTACCGGAAAGAACTTGGGCTTTTAATTTGGAGATCCTTTCTGGAGTAAGAAAAATCCTTGGGTGCCCTTTTCGAATTTTCGAAACTACCTCCCTGGCTTTTTCTTCGGCCCACTTTTGGCTGAATTGAGTCGTCTCAGACGACGCATTCCAATTCCAAAGGATAAGTGAAGCAAATAACGAAGTGAACACCAGATAAAAAATAAATCGAGTAGGCCTTTGAATGGAAGGCAACTTCATAGATTTTCTTTTCAAATAATCTCCATCAGAATTTCAATATATATTTTCTACTCCGCCTGTCACCTTCTGATATATCTGCTCTTGAATTTCACAAAGATGGCTCCAATCATATTCTTTTGCAAGGTTTCTTGCGTTCTCTTCCAACTTACGGCGCATCCCATTATCAGAAAGCAGCTTGACTACTTTATCTGCAAAGTCCTGAGGCGTATTAGCAATCAAAATATTCTCACCATCACTAACTCTAAGGCCCTCACATCCCACCGACGTAGAGACAATAGCCTTTTTCATCGCCATCGCGTCTAGAATCTTCAAACGAGTTCCGCTTCCAATCCTTATTGGAACAACGATTACGGCCGCCTCCTCTAAATAAGGCCTGATGTCATCTACAAACCCTGTGACACCCACCCGTCCATCTATCTGCGCCGCCTCAGCAATTTCTTTAGGGGGAGCAGTGCCTACAAATGTCATTTTTACTTCGGGATATTTTCTTCGGAGAATAGGGAAAATTTCCCTCCAGAAAAAAAGGACTGCATCTTTGTTTGTATGGACATCCATGTGGCCTATCCATAAAACCGAATGATTGGTCATTCTATCATTATTTGGCTTGAAGAATTCTGTATTAGTTCCATTTGGCACAACGAAAAACCTCTGTTTGATCCCCATCCCCATCAGAAGTTGTTTGTCTATTTCTGATACGACTACACAGCAATCATATTTATTCATTGCCGAATGCTCAAACGACTTTAATTTGAGCCATTGAATGCCAAGATAGGCCTTTTTCAATAAGTTGTGCTCTGTCTTAAACCACCTGTAAAGCCTCACCGACTCGACATTATGGTTCACGAGTATTTTTGGAAGTGGTTCAAATTCATTCACATAGACGGTCAAAGGGAGCATATCCACGTGAACCAGATCGATATGCTCTTTCTGGAGGACTTCCCTAATTTTTCGCCGCATGAAGGGGACGTCATATTTTTGCGCCACAAACGGGAGGGAAGAGAATAAATTCAGGAAAAGCATTGTAGCAAGCTTGGTTTTTGATTTGTCCGCAGGGATCTCAAAAGGATAAACTGCCTTACAGAAACCCCTGAGGTGGTTTAGGCTGTCTTCTTTGAGTTCATGTTCGGGTAATTGAACAAATGTCACAAAGGTAACAGTATGCTTCTGTGCTGCACCTTTGAGGATGTGGTACGTTCTTAAGCTGTGTCCGCTGATGAGAGGATAAGGACTTCTGGTAGATAAGAAGAGTATATTCATGATCCGGTACCCACTTATTTTTTAATCCAGAACCGTTCCCTAGACATGGCGATAATGAGAGATATTGGATTTGATCTATAGAGATTTTCAAATAAACAAAATAATGATGTGCGGGGCAGATCTTTTGACTCCGACGATAAATCAAAATTTACAGTTATTTTCAATTTTTCTTTACCATCCTTTCAAGAAATTCATGTACTTTAACGGCATCTCTACCATTCACATATGTCTTTTCTACATCATTGATTGCTCTGAAAAAAGTTCTTGCTTGGATTAAATCTTCCATGTAAAAATTTCTTCCTAAAATTTTCTCATTGACTTTCTTGATGAGCGAGACACTCTCTGAATATGCGTTTTTTAAATATATCCTGATTGTATCGACTGGATCGGTTCCGGGATTCGTATAAGTTAAAAAATCGCGACTTACGGTTAAACTGCCCGCAGTCCCGTGAATCGAAAAAGATAAAATATCCTTTGCTGCTCTCCAACCAACGGAAAGGTCGCCTAAAATCCCTTCTCCCATTTCAAATACACATGTAAGGTTTGTCGGTGTCTTGTAGCCTATGAAACCGTAATGAGTGATCGTCCTCACGTTTTTTACTTCATATGGAATAAGATAAAAAAGAAGGTCAATAAGGTGGCACCCCGAGTCATAAATGACCCCATGCCATTTTTCATCCAGATACCAGTCGCTTTTGGGATCCCAGGAGATATAAGGCCCGGGAGTCATAAACGTCCCCTGGACATGGATAATGTTTCCTAATAACCCATTTTCTATGAATTGCTTTGCTTTATAAAAATTAATGGCATATCGTTTTTTATAACCCGGCATCAGTACAAGTTTCTTATCTTCTGCTATGGCTGTAATTTCCTCTGCTTCTTTTGTAGAGATCCCCATAGGCTTTTCACACAGAACATGTAGCCCACATTCAAGTGCCTTCTTACACGCATCTTTGTGCAAATAATTCGGTAAGCAAATATATACAGCATCGAGAAAATTGGAATGATACATTTCCTCATAATTGCTATACACCCTATCAAGTTTGAAAAGATTCTTGACCCTGTCTGCTCTCTCGGAATTCTTCTCCGCCCCTGCTACGATTTCAACATTCTCAAGAGACCTCAAAACAGGAATATGGGTTCTAGATGCGACGCGCCCTAAGCCGACGATTCCTATTCTAAGTTTCTTCATTGATTGTCCTTCTTTGCATTATCCCCATTGCTTTTTTGAGAACCTCCTTCCACTTAGGAAGAAACCTAAATTTCAGATTTAGCGGATTCGGAGGTGTTCCAACCATCTCATAATCAACATTCCCTAATTGATGTTTTAAGGCAAGCCTTAGATGGGGGACAGACATCGGCTTAAAACCCATTATTTTCGCACATAAATGATCGATGGACACGGGATCATTAGAGCTTATTAAAAGTTTTGTTCTCCTTGGGATCCCATTGGTTGGACCATTTCCTTCCATTGAAATCAGTCCATCTATGATACATAGATCTGGGACTCTTGCGGCGGTCGCATCATAAATCGCTTCCGTTAATTGGGGATGATAGATTATTTTATATTTATATGGGATGGCTCCGAATTGGTTCTTCATAATACCTGTAATCTTCTCTTGTATATGCGTCTTAAGTTTTCCAAGTGAAATCAAGAATTCACAATCCATCATCGTTCTTGACATTCTCATATCCTTGATGTATTTCCCCTTTACCGGTACCGTGTCACCACTGCTCAGGTTGTAAAGTTCCACCTTTTTGATATCGGCAAAAAGGTCTTCCCATCCAAGAATTTTGAAGGCCATATCTGCCCCGAGATGAGTGGCATCAGCCTCAGCAAGATAAATTTTCGCTAGGCCATAATTATCGATCAGCCACTCGACGAGCGCTTTTGCAACTCTGGGATCTACGGTAGCACCGGTTTCCGGTCCTTTTAATAAACATAGATTGAGTTTTATTAAAACGGTTGCATCGGCAGAGAGTTCCAGTCCGTAATTTTCCTTTAATTGATCAAGCATTAGGAACATTGTTTTTTTAATGCCTTCGTAAGAGGCAATATCCCCGACCTTTTCTATGAACACTTTTGACCCACTATTTTTCAATTTATCCTTTGTCGTCACCATAAAATTAAGCGGTCAGTTCGCTGTAGATTTTTTCTGTATTTCTAACCATTCGCTCCGCGGAAAACCTTTCCGAAACAACTGAAAAAGCTTTTGCTGTCATCATTTTCAATTTATCGGGACTATTCATCATTTCCTTCATTTTTTTCACTAAACCTTCAACATCACCACCTCGCACCAAATATCCTGTTACGCCATCTTCAATCAAATGCGGGATTTCCCCTACTGCCGATGCTAAAACAGGAATTTTGTATGCCATCGCTTCCAATAAAACATAGGGAAGTCCTTCTCTCAAAGAGGGAATAAGAAGAAAATCAATATGATCATAGACTGTTCTCATATCTGCCCGAACTCCACACATTTGGACACGATCGTTCAAGTTCAATTTTTTTAATTGTTTCATAATCTTATCTTTATTGGGGCCGTCACCAACAATCACTGCCAATGCCGATGGATACTCTTTTGAAAACTCTGCAAAGGCTTCCAGAAAAAACCGGTGCCCTTTGTCTGGGAAAAGCCTTCCTATTACGGCAAATATCTTTTGATCTTTATTAAAGGGAAATGCCTCTTCTTCCTTTTCCTTCTGGACTTCATCACGCACTAACGTAAAATCAATTCCATTCTGGACAAATTCGATACGGTCAGGTTCATGATGGAATTTCCCTAAATGTTGGTAAATGTCCTCTGAAACGGCAATCAGTTTATGAAAATATCGATGAATAAAACGTTCGGTTACAAACAGATAAAATTTCTTTTTTATAGAATCACGGGTCGATCCATGAATTGTACTAACCCGCTTTATACCCAAATTTAGGGAAGCCATCAGTCCATAGATATCTGACTTATAGTCATGGGTATGGATGATAGAAATCTTGTTATATTTTAATATTTTTCTCATGGTTGCAATGGCGCTAAGGTCAATCTTCCCGTTCACATTAACTATGGTAACATCTATCCCACATTTTTGGGCTCTATTTATCAATTTTTCACTTCTCCCGTCTTTTCGTCTCATGGAGAGAAGAATAAAATTGTAACGCTCTCTATTAATATTCTTACCAAGAGTTAGGATCACCCTTTCCGCTCCATAGATTCCAAGGCTATCTCTTATGTGCATTACATTTATTTTCTCTGGACTCATTTAACTTGGTTTTTATTGATTTATTTTTTATAAAATGAGTTAAGACGAAGGGAGGTAGTCTGGTAGAATGAAAAAAAGTTCCCGAACAAAATCCACCTCATCCTTAAGGCTTTCCTTTATACTATCAAGATCTTCAAAATTTTTTGAAACTATAATAATGGCACCATTAGTTCGGCCTCTAAAAAAACCGTTGAAAAAAGTAAATATTTTTGCCTTATATCGGCTGACGATCATCTTGCCATTAAGGTCATACCAGAATAGTAGCAATTGGTTATTCGTACGATCTTTATAAATAGTTTTGTTAATCCGAATCGTTCCATGTGGATTGATGGCGAGTTCAACAGCCTCGGCCTCTTTATGAAGCCATCTAGAACGGTAAGCAGTGACTCTTTTATCCCCTGCTTGGGAGTTAAAATAGCCAATATATAGTTTAATCTCACGACCAGAGGCGTTTCTATAGAAATTTATGACTTCAGTGTCAGCGCCTTGAACTCCGAAGGATTCCTTCATATCTTCTGATCTCACCCATTTCCATTCTCCAACCGTTGAAGGCAAGTTTTTTAAACTCATCTTCAAAGGAATAGGAGTAGGGTTGTAGAATTGGAGATATCCTCCAAGACTGATGAGGATCGCCATAGAGATGATCCATGCGACGTTAAACCGATTCATATCCCTAACTACATTCCCTCCTCTGCTACGCCTTTTTCACTTTTCTGAAAATGCTTCGCTTTTGAACCCGGAATCTTAGATAAAAGCCATGCCGAAATAAAAAGAAATATGAACCCAACGATAGAAACAAAAAGGCCCTGAAAAATATGTAATGGTCCATGTACATTATATCCGCCATAGTAATATGCCCATATACAAATCAGTGCCACTCGCATACCGTTTGCTAAAATGCCAATAACAACCGCAGTAACCACTAATATGATTTTCTGCCACCAACCTTTCTGTGTGAAATAGGCCAAAGGGATGCCTATGGCAATGATCGAAATCAAATAACGGATACCGCTGCATTCTTCTGCAACCTCCAATCT
>JADDYB010000198.1_pt1 | contig 18785 bp, 18 predicted proteins | sample 8641941 | NCBI WGS metagenome assembly JADDYB01 (sample SAMN16275377, study PRJNA637457) | freshwater sediment metagenome | isolation source: Lake Kineret sediment | place: Israel: Lake Kineret | collected 2013
ATGCTCATCTGTTTCCGTACGAAGCCTCTCTTGTAGCTCCTCACTATTTTGTATTCTTACAATATCCCCCTTCATAAAATATATTTTGTACATCCTATTATATTAATTTTCTCGTAAGACTATAAAATAGCCCATGAATTTCTGAAAGATTTTTCTTCAGGCAGCCCAGCGTATTTTCCAGTTCAGCCCACATCCTCTTCTGCGCTCCCTCCCCCATCTTAATAGGCGTATCCGGAAGGCAAAATGGCTCACTTCCTACAAAATTGGTGAACATCTCAGTCCAGCCGGGAGGCAGAAACTCGGGAACCTCTCCGCCCCGCATAGTCTGGAAGACTATAACCCAGGCAATGGGGACTACCTCTAAGCTGTATCCGCCCCCGCCTAATGCTAGCAGCCTGCCCGCTGCATATTGGTCCGTAAGCTCTTTGATGCGATGGACCATATGGCTGTAACCGGCAAGGGTCACATTAAGGCTGGTGAGTGGATCTGAGTAATGGGTGTCCACGCCAAGTTGTGCCACTACCACTTCCGGCCTGAACCATTCGAAGAGGACGGGTACTATCTCTTCAAAGGCCTTGTAGTAGGCATCATCTGTGGAGTACATGGGCATGGGAATGTTGGCGCTGTAGCCTCTACCTTTGCCTTCTCCCAGCTCATCGATGAATCCTGTGCCCGGAAATAGGTACAATCCGGATTCATGTATGGAGATCTTAAGAACCTGAGAATCTTCGTAAAAGATGTGCTGGACTCCGTCTCCATGGTGGCCATCTATGTCTATGTACAGAATCCTTTTAAATCGTCTCTTCAGAATGCATATGGCCAGAGCTATATCGTTGAAAATGCAAAATCCTGAAGCCTGGGTGGGCATACCATGATGCAAGCCCCCTCCTAAGTTGAAGGCGCTGCAGTCCTCTTGGATCATTTTTTTGGCGGCGTCAATACTGCCTCCAGCCAAGAGGCGAGCTGCCTGGTACATGCCTTTGAATACGGGATTGTCATCTATGCCCAGCCCAAAGGCCAAGTCGGGCTCCTCAGCCTTTACCGCCTCCAAATACTGCGGAGTGTGGACCAAAAGCAAATCTGCCTCGCTGGCCGGGGTAGGCTCAACTACGCACGTATCAGGTCCATCCAGGAAGCCAAATTCATTTATCAGCGTAAAGGCTAACCTCAAGCGAACCGGATTTAAGGGGTGTTCCGGGCCGAAGTTATAGCCCATGAACCGGTCAGTGTAGTAAAGGTAGATCATCTATAACCTTTCTCGAGCAAGCCCTCGCTCCAGTAGTTGTCGCAGCCCTTACAGTAAAAGATGGTCTCAATGACAATCTTCTTCCATTTGTCGGCATCAAGGGGCCTTCTCAGCTCCTTGGGCTCACACTCATTGCCGCACTTGGGACAGAAGGGCACGAACTGCTCCAATACCGCCGCGTCCTCTTCTACCATCTTTAATCCTCTAAAATTAGCCTATGCCGAGAAGGCAAAAAAAGCTGTCGGTGACTAAAACGGCCTCACCCCGGCCAAAGCACATCCTGCCAAGAACCCCAGCAATGTGCCTCCATTTAAGAAGGGCAGCCCAGCCTGGGGCTTGTCGCGAGAGGTCATCAGAAGAGCCCCAAAGCCTGCCCAGGTGCCCAGCATTGCGCCTAATGCAGGCGGGTTTAATCCCAGGCTGAACAAGGCTGTAGCTTGAACAGACCAATTTGCTGAGACTACAAGAATTGTGGGGATGATAGCATCTCCCAAACCCAGGAAATAGGCACCTCTGCCTTCTTCTCCTGACTGCGTCTGTTCTTTCCTAAAGCTGTACCCCCCTTTTCTGGGCACCACGAAGAGCAGAGGTGCTTTGATGTTGATCACGCCCTCGGCCAAGGTAACCATATGGCGGGTCTTGTAGACTGAAATAGCGTCATATATAGCAAGAATGACCAGCAGGATGAAAGCGGGCATTGCAGTCATGCTTATGCCAAATAGAGAGCTTATGCCAGCACAGATCAGGATGCCGATGATGTCGATGATGTACCATTCCGGATAGAAACGCAGCAATAGCAGTAAGGCCAACGTCAAGGCCAGCCCTGGAAGGAAGGCCACAAATGATGATAGTATATAGTAGATTGTCGCCGCCACTGAGAGAAATATAAATCCACTCACTACCCAGCCCTTCTTCAGCTTGATGGCAATGAGCAAAAGCACAGTAAAACCAATTATCAGCAGAATATATATGAGGGGGTTAGCCGCAGACTCCGGGTCCTCAAAGATCCGGTTGCCGCTGGCGGAGAAGGCAGGCATCAGTGATACAGCCAGCAACTGGACAGCTATGATAAAAAGAAGCATCACCAGCATGGGCGCCTGGCTTTTAGAGACATCTGCCATTTGCAGCTAATTTGCCCCGCCTCTTAGATAATCTTATGCATCTTTAGGAAGGCTTCCGCGAACCGAAAGCTCCAGGAGGTTATTCATTGGTGCTCTCTTTCAGTGATTGCTCTTCCAGGAGTTCTACATACGATTTTCGGATAGATTCCCCTAGCCCGAGCTGATGGAAAATATTCATAACCTCTAAGCTTTTCTTTTCCCAATCGCCCTCTGCAGGAGTTTCTATTTCCAGGAAAGACCCCAGTCTTTCCACTTCATCTAAGGCAAAGGTGATATCGCCTAATAGGTATTTGGTGCGCCGCTTCTTTACCTCCGCAGATGGCCGAAAGCCCAATTCGACCAGGATCTTCTGCATAGCTTGGGGGTCATTTATCTCTACAGTCAGCTCCAGCCTGGATTTGGTCTGGATATCCAGCTTGGGCCCTTTGTAAGTCAGCCGGGCACCACCATCCTTGATCCTTATGCGCAGGGCTTCATCGGTTATTCTAAAGTCTCTTAGAGGAGAGTTGAAGTAGATGTCGCGGTGGTTTTCAACTCCTTTTTTTACCGCTCCCAAGTCCAATATCTTGGGCAGCACATCCTGACTGCACCGTGCTTTGACCTCGACTTCAATCATCTCTTTATCAGCACCATAGATTCGCCCACATTTAGCAGATCTACAGCCTGGCCGGAAAACATGGTCTGGGTGACCACATCAACGGCCTGTGCAGGCACGTCCACGGCTTCGCTTTCCAACACCACCCGGACCGACCCAGAGGCCTTCATCAGAGCCACCTGGCTGGGATCCATGTCGCTTAGCGCTTTGATGACCCGGCCGCTTTTATCCTTGAAAATGGGACCTAAGACCTTCATCAGAGGCTTCACACCGGTTGCCCTCATCTCGATATCAGGCTTTCCCGTTTTGGACTCGACCGGCGAGTTGGCCACTCCCTGAAGGTCGGTGGTCTCCAGACCAAGATCCGAATAAACAGAGATGCCGGCCAGCTGGCAATTTAGAGCCAAACCTTTCTCCGATTTATACCTGCGAATGGCAGCAGCAATATCCTTGATCTGCAGGCCAGCCAGGTCCGGCTCCATTCCCATGCCTTTAGGCCAGCCTTGTGAATGGACACTCTGTCCGGTAAGAGAGTAATAGATCTCCTCGGAGATGAAGGGAATGAAGGGAGACATAAGCCGAGATAGCGTCTCTATAGCTTTGTAAAGAGTATCCTGGGCGGCCCTCTTTTCCGGACCGTCCGGACCGTACAGCCTGGCCTTGACCAACTCGATGTAGTTGTCGGCCAGCACCTCCCAGGTGAAGACCCGGATGGCCCGGAAGGCCTCGTCGAACTTGTACGAGTCCATAGCCTCTGTGGCCGTCTTTATTACTTGGTCTAATTCTCCCTGTAGCCATCTGTCCACCTGGCTGGGCACAGCTTCTGTCTTGGCCATTAGCGGTGAAGAAAACCGGTATATGGACCACAACTTCTGCAGGAACCTGCTGGCAGCGGTGATCTCCTTCCATTGGAACATGATGTCATTGCCGGGAGTGCCGCCCAAGGCGGCCCACTGCCTCAGCGCGTCGGCGCCATTTACCTCGAAAACCTCTTCTGGCCGGATGAAATTGTTCAAGGACTTGGACATCTTGTGGCCGTCTTCTCCCAGTGCCATTCCATTTACTAGTATGGTATCCCACGGCCGAATATCCACCAGCGCCTTGGTCCGAAGAATGGTGTAAAAAGCCCATGTCCTGATGATGTCATGTCCCTGGGGCCGCAGTTGGGTGGGCATCCTGTAGTCCTGGCGGTCCAGCCATCCGCTGACGGCCAGGGCAGAGATGGAACTGTCCATCCACGTATCCAATACGTCTTCTTCCGGCAAGAAGTCGTCGCTGCCGCAATTTCTGCACTTCACCGGCGGCTTGGTCCTATTGGGATCGAGGGGTAGCCACTCCTCTTCTGCAACTAGGACTTCACCACAGCTTCGGCAATACCAGACTGGTATGGGAGTAGCAAAGATCCTTTGACGGGAGATGCACCAGTCCCACTCCACCGAGTCCGCCCAGTTCTTAAGCCGGGTCTCCATGTGAGGAGGTATCCACTGGATCTTTTCCGAGGTCTTCTTAATCTCCTCAGGATTTATCTTTACGAACCACTGTCTCTCAGAGAGGATCTCGATGGGGGTCTTACACCTCCAGCAAAGCCCCACGTTCTGCTCTAAAGGCTCTTGCTTGAAGATGATCTCCCGATCCAGCATATCATTAATAATTGCCTCTTTGGCCTCCTTAACGGAGAGGTTCTGATAAGCTTGGGCGGTGTCAGTCATCCGGCCATTGCGATCGATGGCCTGGCGCAGAGGAAGATCATGCTCCACCCACCATCGCACATCCTGCCTATCACCAAAGGTGCAGATCATCACCACACCGGTTCCGAAGCTGGCATCTACAGCGGGATCGGATAAAACGGGCACCTTATAATTGAAAATTGGAACGGCGACTTCCTTTCCTACATAATCCTTATATCGATCGTCCGCGGGATTGATCGCTACGGCCACGCAGGCAGGCAATAGCTCCGGCCTGGAAGTGGCAATCTCCAAATGGCCGATCTTAGCTGGAAAACGCATATAGTTCAAGGTTGTAGTTCGCTGATCGTATTCTACCTCAGCGAAGGCAATGGCCGTCGTGCAGCGAGGACACCAGTTAACCGGATGGTCTTCCCGGTAGATCAGGCCCTTGTGGTACATCTGGACAAAAGAGCGCTGGGTCTTTACATAGTACTGAGGAGACATGGTGATGTACTCATTGGACCAGTCAATTGACAGTCCCAGACGTGTCATCGACTTGCGAAAGCGCGCTATGGCCTCTTCGGTCAGCTTTTCACATAGCCTCCGGAACTCTTCTCTAGGAATCTCATTTTTAGTTATGTGGTTGATCTCTTCAACCTTGACCTCAGTAGGCAGTCCATGGCAGTCCCATCCCTGGGGAAACATCACATTGAAGCCCTGCATGCGCTTGTAGCGGGCAACAAAGTCCATGTAGCACCAGTTGAGCGCGTTTCCGATATGAAAATCGCCCGTAGGATATGGCGGTGGGGTATCTATGATGTACTGCGGCCTGTTCGACTCCCAGTCAAAATAATAGATAGAATTATCCCAAGCGTTTACCCACTTTTCTTCTACCTGGCTAAAGTTATACTCCTTGGAGACCTCGCTCATCAGACTGCTCCCTGCTTTTCGACTGTAGGGGAGAAGAACACAATATTAATAGGATTGTCGGTGGATTCATCCCAAGAATGGATTTATTGATTTATCACGCCGATCAGTGCGATCCCAAAAAGTGCACCGGAAGAAAGCTGGCTCGCTTTGGCCTAGTCAGGCTGACCAAGAGGATGAATCAGCTGCGGCCTTATCTGGTCCTCAGTCCTTTCTCAGAGAAGGCCTTATCATCCCAGGATAAGAGGGCACGAGGCCTGGCCGCCTTGGATTGCAGCTGGGCTCACGCCGAGGAGGTCTTCCACCGTCTGCCTCTCCAGGAAAGGGCGCTCCCTTATCTGGTTGCCGCCAACCCGGTTAACTTTGGAAAGCCTTTCAAGTTATCCACCGTTGAGGCATTGGCCGCCGCCCTGGCTATCTTGGGCCTTCCGGAACAAGCAGAAGAGATCTTGTCCAAGTTCTCCTGGGGGCATGTATTCCTGGAGCTGAACCGAGAGCCTCTGGCAGAGTATGCTGCGGCCAAAGACTCGGCTGAAGTAATAAGAATTCAGGCTGGATATCTATAGGAAGGAATATAGCTTTTCGAGCCCTAATATTCAAGGGGTGATTTGATTGGCCAATTTGATCCCTTTGGATGATATAAAACGCCTTCAGAAGCGTATGAACCGGCTTATGCAGGAGCTAGGGCTATCCGATCTGGAGTCCAAATATCTGGACGAAATGCATAAGATCCAAGCGCGCATGAACGAGATCATGGCGGAGTCTGAAGTGGCCGAAAGCGATATTATGATGCCTTTGGCTGATGTAAAAGAAACCGACGATTCAGTCGTAGTCACCATGGATCTTCCTGGGGTGGACAAGAAGGATGTCGATATATCCGTATCTGAGGACAATCTGCGGATTAGTGCAACACGTCAGATCGAAAAAGATGTTGAGGAAAAGGGCTATCACAAGAGGGAACGAAGCTTCTCTAATTTTGAGCGCACTTTAAAGCTGCCAGTGGCGGTCAAAAGCGAAGAGGCCAAAGCCAATTTGGCCGATGGTGTGCTGAAGATCACACTTCCCAAGGAGGCTGTCACCGCTCGGAGGCGCATAACCATAGATTGACCATTCTGGCTATTGATCAATCATTCCTGCTGAAGGAGTAGGTGGTGCAGCTTATCCCTCTTTGTTTCTAAATAGTGCCTATTCACATTGTTAGGGACAATCTCCAGGGGCACCCTCTCTTTTATCTCCAATCCGTAGCCTTCCAGGCCAATTATCTTTCTGGGATTGTTGGTGAGCAGCCTGATTTTTCGCACGCCCAGGTCCACCAAGATCTGGGCTCCCACTCCGTAGTCCCGCAGGTCTGCAGGGTACCCCAGCCTTCGATTGGCCTCTACTGTATCGCTCCCATGATCCTGTAACATATAGGCTCGAAGCTTATTAGCCAGGCCAATTCCCCTGCCTTCCTGGTGCATGTACAGAAGAACGCCATTGCCGTTCTCGCTGATCAGCCGCAACGCCTTGGAGAGCTGTTCGCCACAGTCGCAGCGTCTGGATCTAAAAACGTCACCAGTAAGACATTCAGAGTGAACTCTCACCAGGGCATCGTCTGCGGCAGGGTCTCCGGCCACCAGTGCAATATGACACTGACCATCGATAATTGATTCGTAGCCGATAGCCCTGAATTCTCCATACTCAGTAGGCATTATCACTTCAGCCACCTTCCTGATCAGCTTCTCTCTCTTCATTCTGTAGCTGATCAGTCGCTCGATGGTTACCATCTTGATGTTGTGCTCGGAAGAGAATTTCTCCAGCTGAGGTAGCCGGGCCATAGAGCCATCCTCAGCCATGATCTCGCAAATAGCCCCTGCCGGGTATAAATCCGCTAGCCTAGCAAAATCTATGCAAGCTTCTGTGTGGCCGGCTCGCCTCAGCACTCCGCCGTCCATGGCCTGCAGAGGAAAGAGGTGGCCGGGAGTCATCAGATCGCTCCTAGTAGTGCTGGGATTTATGAGGGCATGAATTGTTGCAGCCCGGTCGTAAGCGGAGATGCCCGTGGTTGTGTTATGCTTGGCATCAACCGAGACCGTAAAGGCTGTTCCCATGGACTCGGTGTTGTGAGAGGTCATTAGAGTCAGTCCCAGCTCGGCCAGCCTCTCGGCGGTCATGGGCATGCATATTAGCCCTTTGGCGTGGCTGGCCATGAAATTTATAGCCTGGGGAGTGACCTTTTCCGCTGCTATCAATAGGTCGCCTTCGTTCTCTCTGGATTCGTCGTCTAGCACGATTATGAAGTTGCCCTTCTTTAATTCAACAATTGCCTCTTCAACGCTGCAAAATGGCATATGGGATCGAAGCCCTCCTGTAAGATACTTAAAGATATGGTTAGGACCAGACGCCCCCTGTGGGCGTCCGGCATTTGGGGCAGCGCCCATCGACTATGGCGGTTTTCATTACTCGAAATGATGAGCGCTCTACTAGCATCTCTCCGCATACCGGGCATTTAGTGTCTTCGCTTTCTCCTGGTATATTGCCCGCGTAGACGTACTTCAGTCCGGCCTTATGTCCGATCGTGACGCCTCTTCTCAGGACTTCGGCTCCCGTTCGTGGTGCATCTTTGAGCCTATACATGGGGTAGAAAGCTGAGACATGCCAAGGAATATCTGCACTCACTTCAGCTAAGAATTCTGCCAGATATCGCAGCTGCTCATCAGAGTCATTATAGCCGGGTATTATGAGCGTAGTTACCTCCACCCAGACACCGGCATCCCACATCATTTTGATATTGTGCTTTACAGGATCGATCCTGGCTCCACATATCCGTCTATAAAATTGGTCGTCCCCTTTCAAATCTATATTATTAGCATCCAGAATAGGCAAAATTTTTTCAGCAGCTTCTTTTCCAGTGTAGCCATTGCTCACAAAGACGTTCTTAAGTCCGCTCTCTTTGGCCAGCACGGCCACATCGTAAGCATATTCGAAAAAAATAGTGGGCTCAGTATAGGTATAGGCGATAGACTGACATCCATATTCCTGGGCTTGGGCCACTACTTCTTCGGGCGGCATATACTGGCCGGCGATCTTCCCGGTCTCTGCAGGCGTCTGGGATATGTCAGCATTCTGACAATGGAGGCACCGGAAGTTACAGCCCATTGTAGCGATGGAGTAGGCCAAGCTTCCGGGTAGGAAATGGTAGAAGGGCTTTTTCTCGATGGGATCTACATTGGACGCAATGAGATTTCCATAAACCAGGGTCATTAGAGTGCCATCCTGGTTCTCCCGAACTCCGCAAATTCCTCGGTTGCCCGGCTTTATGCGGCATTGCTGGTGGCAAAGCCAGCACTTCGCATCGCCATCAAGCTTGTTCCAGAATCTTGCCTCGCGAATGCTATCCCTGGGCACTAGTAATCACCTTGAAGAATTACGATATATCTAATTGCACTAAATTGCACTACTATTATTTATAATGGATTCATTCCTTTTATAAAATAATGATTGATAAAAAGAAGAGCAGAAATGAATCATTTATGAACAATTCATAACAAGCATGTGATTGGCTCATTTCATGCATTTCATATCGAATCTGCTGGAATAGTATCAGTTGCTTAAAATTAGAGAGAGTTTGAACTGGAAACTGGTTTAATAAAATTATGCCATGACTTTTGAGATTCGACAAAATAGAATAGGAGATCATTGGTTGCATGTATCGTGCGATTGAATATAAGCCATTGGAAATGCTCTCGAAATATCACATCCTCAATGAAAAATCATCCATGCCAAGAGAACACAGACTCCGAGGAATGCTGCAATGGTTATCGCGGTTTCAGTTTTTACCTCTAGGTCGATAATTGGTCTCATAATACCTTTTGGATCAATGCGGTTCTGGGAACAAAGGCTATTGAACCTTACTGCGTGTTGTTTAGACTAATTAATGTTTCCAGTGAATAAATCCCTCAACGAAAATTGATCCATATAAAACCCACATGAGCTTAGAGACCAGGACAGAACTCACGGCCGAGAATTTAAAGTTATATCTTCTGGCATCACTTTCATGGAAAAAGCAAGGCTATCCCTAAAAGCGTTATATATGTAATAGCTTCTTCGCCCTTTGCTATCTCTCCGAACACATCACATTTCCTATTTCCGATCAAGGAACAGCACTGCTAAAGCAAACAAAGTCCAATATATGAGACGTTCAAAACCCCATGGAGGGAGCGCAATCACCTGAACTATTTCAAAGGTTCTAACCCTCTATAAAGATTTTAATGAATTCTTCATAACAAATTGTGATAATGGAATATGCTTATATCCATGAAATGCCATGGTGCCGAGCTCTAGACATAATGAAAATTCGAATAGTCCTGGATACAATCGGCACTATATTGAAAATGCTCGGCTTTTTGATGATTATTCCCGGCATTGTAGCTGCCATCTATGATGAGACCAGCGGAATAGCCGCCTTTGCTATGGCCTCTGTTCTCTCCCTAGCCACAGGCGTACTATTTGGCCGCCTGGGAACTAAAGGCGAAGTGGGCACTAGAGAAGCCTTTGGAGCAGTATCCTTGGGGTGGCTTTTTGCCACTTTCTTCGGCGCTCTGCCCTTTGTATTTCAGGGAATCGGCTTGGTGGATGCTATGTTCGAATCAATCTCCGGATTTTCAGCCACCGGAGCTACAATCCTCACAGAATCAAATGCTTAAGGTTACTACATAGTCAACTCCAGCCTGGCCAACCACAGCATCTCATCAGCTATTGCCAGAACACTGGCCGGAAACCTTGCTGGTAGCACGCCCTATATATCCCTGCATGCCACATCCAGCCAGACATTCTATGGCCTGCTTTTCTGGCGATCTTTCGAGCAGCTCATAGGCGGTTTGGGAATAATCCTCTTGATCGTGGCCGTGTTCCCTCACCTGCGAGTAGCTGGCCGCCAGCTTTTCCGAGCAGAGACGGTTGGGCCAAGCAAGGATACCATAACACCCAGAGCTGCTGGAACCGCCAGAATCCTTTGGAAAGTATACTTGCTTTTCAACGCGGCAGAGATTGCGCTGCTGATAGCATCAGGTATGCCAATTTATGACGCCGTATGCACTGCATTCTCAACGCTAGCGACAGGCGGATTTTCACCTCAATCGTCCAGCTTGGCGGCCTACAATAGCCCTCTTATCGAAGCCATCGTTGCAGTCTTCATAATCCTGGGCATGTCCAACTTCGGCCTGCATTACAGAGTTCTCACCCGCGATAAGCTAGGCTGGTTCAAGGATGAAGAGTTCAGGTTCATGATCTCCATCCTGGCAGTTGGCACATTGATCTTGATCTTCTTTGGCGGAATAGAAGGAGACTGGACGGCACGCTTTAGGTTCGCCTCTTTCCAGGTCATCTCCTTTATGGGAACCTGCGGATTCGTAAATACTTTGGATTACGACAAATGGTCGACGGCCGCAAAGTTGGCTTTGATAATGGTTATGCTGATTGGAGGCTGTATCGGGTCGACTGCAGGGGGCATAAAAGTAGGCAGGCTTCTGGTTGACTTAAGATACGCTTATCTCGAGCTACTCCATATGATACATCCAAGGGCATTCTTGTCTATAAGGTTAGGAGAAGAAACGGTAAAAGAAGAAATTCTGCGGCCCATGCTCTTCTACTCATTTTTCTACTTAGCCACCTTTCTTGCTCTATCGCTGGCGTTGGCTATGGTCTCTGTTGGAAATCCGAAGGTTGATCTGATGGTAGTGGCCTCAGGAGTTGCTTCCTGCATGGGGGGCGTTGGTCCGGGCTTTGGAATAATTACCTTCGACTGGTCTGCCATATCTCCTGTGGGCAAGATGATAGGTTTTTTCTGTATGTACATCGGCAGGCTTGAGCTGATGCCCATATTCCTACTATTCGTTCCAGATCTCTGGAAGAAGTGAGCTTAAAGCTACGACGAGCAAACCTAGATGATTAGATAAATACATCTATATACTTTATATCGATCTCCATTTTTTATTTTGAAAACCTTTACATATTTCCGATATATTCTCGCCACCTGGTGATAACAATAAGAAAATTGATAGCAATATTGTTTGTTTCCTTGATGGTTACAGCAATCGCCACCTCCATGGCAGCGACCGACGTAAAGATTTCAGGCTCTACTACCGTTTTTCCTTTAGGTGCGGCATGTGCTGAGACATTCAACGGTATTCAGAGTGATTACCATGTGTCCGTGGCCCAAGGCGGGACTGGCGGAGGCATAACTGATATTGCAGAAGGCAGGACGGATATCGCCATGGCTTCCAGAGAGGTAACATCTGACGAGAAGTCTAAATACGGCGACAAGTTCCAGGAGACGCTAATCGGATATGATGGACTTGCCGTATGCGTTAGTAAAGCCATTTATAATGCAAATGTTACATCTCTTACTAGGGATCAGATTAAAAAGATTTATTCAGGGGAAATAAAGAACTGGAAGGAAGTTGGTGGCCCTGATGAGCCTATCTATGCAATATCCAGAGAACAGGGTTCCGGGACTAGGGATACGTTCCTGGAAGACGTGTTTGGGAGCAAGAAGGCCGAAACCCTTGGCGTGAGAACATACTCATCTAGCAGCTCTGAAGTCAAGGTTGCCATAGTTGGAAGCGACAACGCCATCGGCTATTTGGGCTACAGCTACTCGGAGGGTGGAAACCTCAGAGCAGTCAAACTTGATAGCATTGAAATTAGCCCACAGACAATAAAAGACAAGACATATCCTCTAGCCAGAACGCTCTATCTAGTCACCTTTGGCAATCCTAAGCCCGGTGCTCAAGCTTACATGGATTTTGTCAAGGGATCCGAGGGGGAGAAGATCGCGAAGGAGAATGGATTCATACCTATTGGAACTCCAGCGATTCAGCAAGCAGGCCAGCAGAATCTGACCGCCGAGAAAGAAAAGGTGGAGACTGCTGAAAAGAAGCAGCCTGGATTTGAATTTGCTTTTGGACTGATTGGGATTGTTGTCATATCCTATATATCGCTAAAGAGACGTGCGCAATAATCCATTATGCGAAGCAGGAAAATCGGGAAAATTTATGAAGTCGAGATCGAAAGTCTGGGATAAGGCCGATAAAAAGAAGGTCTTATTCCTATGTTTTCATAACTCGGCAAGGTCTCAGATGGCGGAGGGATTGCTTAGAGATATGTATGGAGATCAATATGAAGTCCGTAGCGCAGGCATCGAAGCATCGAAAGTAGATCCTCGTGCTTTGAAGGTTATGCGTGAAATTGGCATCGATATTTCTGGCCAGCGCTCAAAGGGGATGGATGAGCATCAGGGCACTCTATTCGATCTGGCAGCCACTGTATGCAATAAAGCAAAAGTGGGTCCAGTTTGTGGCGCAAACATTTGGGCTCCGCCGTATGCAACGCCAAAAGGCAATCCACAGAAATTTCAGGTCGCAGCTGCAACAGGTTTAGAAGAAGAACAGCTCGCTGTTTTCCGTCAGACAAGAGATGAAATAAAGGATTGGATAGAAGAGACTTTCCGATAGCCTGGTCCTCTTTCTTTTTAGCCGATGATGAGGTCGGATCTCAAGAGTATGGTAATTAACATCTGTTTTAGCATATCATCAAGGCAAAGTTGTGTGTAGGCAAGGGATTGATAGGATCTTTTGAGCATCACACTCTTTATGAAATATTATGAGATATTATGAGATATTATGAAATTTTCTTAAATAGAGTTAAATAAAAACCATATAACATACTCTGATAGAGTTTGAACTTTCTGGGAGGAATTTCTTAACGACCAATAACAAGAAATCAAATGGCGATATTGGATAAATGTCGGAGCCATAACAGCAAGCTACGTTCTGCCTGTAGAATTCACCCAAGACCTCAATGGCAAGTCAGTATCCTTCTTTATGCTCACAAATCTTGAAGCTCCCATTTATCCTGCAAGAATTGAGCGAATAAGTACTCAGCATATTAGAAGGCGAATAATATGGCCAGAATGGAGGCTGAAAAATTGCTGCAAGGCGATGATACTTTTTTGCGAGACAGCTTAGCGGCCTTATTGAGCGAATATTGCAGATCAGTAGAAGATTTCCGAAATGGTTTGGAGCAATCATCATCTGATTATGGTCTGATGGTGGTCAAACAAAGGTATCTCCTAGATACAGCTTCAATAATTAAAAGCATCTCTGTGATCCTTGATTTCCAGGAAACATCTTCAGCCGCATCGAGATTTAGATCCGCTGCTTGGAGCCATCTTGACGACTCTGATTTAGAGGCATTTCTAAAGCATGGGCTCATTTTGAGCAAGGACTTGTCACGTTTCCTTCGATCCAGGTTAGAGGCTGCAGCCAAAGCTGCTAAGAGAATAGCGGAACTATCTAGCAAAGACTTGCAGGATACTTCTAACATAGAGCGCTCAGCGTTAAGGTTCCTGCTTGATGTGGTCTTGAGGCTGCCCACTGGAGCATGGGAGTGTGCCGCTTGCCTCTCCATGAATGGAAATTGCAGAAATTGCGAATATGGTCGAGCTCATGGCATATGCTCTCTTCCAAAGTCAGATTGCAGAATTCTGAATGTCTCCCGTGAAGCTATGCTTCAAGATATTCGCAAGAATCTGACCGAAAAACGCAGGACATCCAAGGCAGAAGATCTCCAGCAAGAGCGTGACGCAAATTTTGGCTCAGCTAGCGGACTTTCATTTAGCAAAAGTGAGACCGATATTTGCGTAGAGTATGATCTTGTAGGAGCATTCGACTAACCATTTTTGTCATTCAAGCATTTGCTTGAAGCTATATATGGAGTTAGCAAAGATGTATGCATCATATGAGGATCTTCCCAGGCTTAAGCTGCCCCTCGGCCAGGAAGTGTTTGTGAGTGATTCTACGCTTCGAGATGGAGCGCAGATGCCAGGAGTTGTCATAAAAGTCAGAGATCGAATCAAGATCTTCGAATATTTGCATAAAATTGGAATCGATAAGCTAGAGACCTTCCTCTTTACCGAGAGCGATAAGGAGACAGCACGGTCTATGCTAAATTGCGGCTATACAAGTCCAGAGGTTACAGGCTGGTCCAGGGCAAATCCCAAAGACATCGATCTCGTGCTCAAAATGGACGCCATAAGAGAAACGGGCATTTTGATGTCTATCTCTGATATCCATATCCATACCAAGATGGGCCTGAAGAATCGGGAAGAGGCGGAAGAGAAGTACCTCAAAGCACAAGAATACGCTTTGGATCACGGCCTCAAGACAAGAGCCCATTTAGAGGATATAACTAGAGCCGATCTAAAAGGCTTTGTCTATCCACTGGCAAGCAAGATCTTGGAGAGAGAACCGGATTGCATCCTACGCATATGCGATACTCTGGGCTTTGGAGTGCCCTTTGCAGGCGCCTGTGATCCTTACGGCATCCCAGAGATGATCTCGAACTTGTTGGATCTGGGAGCCAGAAATATAGAGACGCATATTCATGATGACTTCGGGCTTGGCACAGCCAACTCTCTAGCAGGCTACTGGCACGGTGCTAACTGGTCAAACTTGACTTTCTTGGGCATTGGCGAGAGGGCTGGCAACTCCGAGCTGGAAAAAGCACTCCTATTCCTGGCCCAGAGGGTGACCGGATTTCAGAAGTACGATCTCTCCCATCTCGCTGAGTTCGCAGAATATATGGAAGAGCATATAGGCATTCATATCCCCAGAAACAAAGCAGTCGTAGGCCGGAACATCTTTGCCCATGAAAGCGGCATTCACACGGCTGGAGTAATCAAGAATCCCTTCATTTACGAACCGTATCCTCCAGAACTAGTGGGAGGCATTCGCAAGATAATGATTGGAAGCACATCCGGCACAGAGGCAATAAAATTCAAGGTTGAAGAGGTCTTGGGAGAGCTAATGGATGTCGAAGCAAGCCTCCATAAGGACGATTGGAGGATTCGGGAAATTCAAAAGGAAATAAGCCATCTCTACGAGAAGGAACTGAGAAACTCATGCATTTCTGATGATGAGCTGAAGGCATTTGTAGAGAAGTACTTCCTCTTCAAGTCGATACTGCAGAATGAGACTCAAAGTATAAATGAAAATTTATGCATCCAGGAACAGAATACATCTCCAACAAGAGCTCGTACTGAGGAATTTACTGTGTAGATCGCAGCATTAGTCAGATGGCAGAATTTTTCAAAAATTTGATTTTTTGTATGTGTTTAGCTCAAAACAATCAGTATCTACAGGCCCAATTTCACGATTCCCTATGTAGCTAAATAGTCAGGGGGCGTTTTAAGGCTCCAGAAGTCGCTGATATCGATTTCTCGTTAAATACAGGTTAATTTATATTAGTGCTATCAGCCGCCAAAATCAGCATCTATCGACTGATTCTTGGATAGCTAAACACATACGATTTTTTATTGTTCATCAATTTTAGCATTTGTTGCCGTTATCCAAAGGTCCTATAATGCATGGCTATCAGTCGAAAGCCATCAATTGTAAAAATATATTTGGATAAAATGTATGCAATTATGCGTGAACTTTCTCCAGTTTTTCGGATATAATTCCGGAAAGTGGTGCAATCGCATCTATGGCTTTTGATGGTATATGTTTTTCCCAAGGTCTCCATAGCGGCTCAGTGCCTTTCATTCTTTCTTCTACTCCCTCCCATGGCAAGATCCGATCGTTAGGCTTCAAGCATCGTATGGCGGCTCCTGAACTCATCTCCAACTTTGCAGAGGGGGAATATCTTTCCCATGCCCTCCAGTATGTAGCTCTCATTCGCTATCACCACCATATATCTCCATGATCTTTTGCTTAGTTATATTTAAGAGAGGTTCATGATTGATCATAATATTTCATAAGATGGAATTGCCGCTTTTGATAAATTTCGAGGATTATTCTTGCATAGTCTCTTTGGTCATCTCCTTCCTTTCCAATCGCTCTTCAATCATCCCTGCCAGCACTGAAAGACACTGCTTGCCCTCCCCAGCGATCATCCAGTATATAGAGAGCTTCGCAGAACTAAACATTGGGCTTCCAGACGTTTAAATGTTATAGTAGAGAGGCGGAGAGGAATATCGCCATTGAAAATTCCATCCTTGAATGTACTTAGCGCCAACATTGTCGAACATTCACATGCTGTTCGTTCCAGTACTCTGAAGAAGTGGGCTAGAGGGGAGTTTTTTATACCGGGAAGACTAGAATAGGGGCTTTAAAAAAAGGATCTAATCTCACAGTTTCCTGAGCCAGGTTAAAAAATGAGGGTTAAAATATTTCTACGATCATTCGGGTCTCTCCTAAAGCTACTGGCTTTATTGCTGCTGGTTCCGGGTGCGGTTGCTGCTTATTATGGGGAGACCAGAGGAGTGATAGCCTTTGCTTTGACCTCCTTCCTCACCCTGACTGCTGGGATTATTTCCGAGCGCTTGGGCTCCCAAGAACAAATGAGCTATAAAGAAGGCTTTGCCCTAGTAAGCCTGGGGTGGCTAGGCGCTGCCTTTTTTGGCGCTCTTCCGTACGTCTTTTTGGGCATTGGCATGGTGGACGCCCTCTTTGAGTCCATGTCTGCCTTCACTACAACAGGCTCATCCATCCTAACAGAGACTAACATCCAGGGATATTGGATAATAAACACAACTCTGGCAAATCAGAGCATTGGCCGCGCTCTGGAAGGCAATCTTAACGGTCTGATGAACAATGCCACTCATTTTCAGATAAAACCAACCGCAGAACAGACGTACATGGGACTGCTATTTTGGAGATCTTTCGCTCAATGGTTAGGAGGCATGGGCATAATACTGCTGTTCATAGCCATTCTGCCAAAGTTGGGCGTGGCCGGACGGCAGCTCTACAAGGCCGAGGTTCCAGGGCCGGATAAAGATGCACTCACCCCTCGAATAAGGCAGACCGCTAAGCTCCTGTGGTGGATTTATGTCATTCTCACCACTGCTGAAGTCATAATGCTAGTGGCGGCTGGCATGCCGCTTTACGACTCACTGTGCAACACCTTTGCCTCCATGGCTACAGGCGGTCTTTCTCCCCAAGGACTGAGCATTGCGGCTTACAATAATGTGCTTATCGACGCCATAATCACTTTGTTTTGTTTCCTGGCAGGGGCAAATTTTGCCTTGCATTATAAGATGATCTATTCTGACCGGAAGAGCCTATTTCGAGATCCAGAGTTTAGGTTTTATGCGTTGATCGTGATGGCGGCCACGGCAATAATTGTGCTTTGGGGCGGCTTGGACGGGGATATATTCTACAAGATAAGGCTAGCCGGCTTTCAGGTGGTATCCATAATGACCACCACCGGTTTTGCCACAGCAAACTTCGATACGTGGAGCGCCGCTGCCAAGCTTACGCTGCTCCTTCTTATGATTGTAGGAGCTTGTGCTGGATCAACTGGAGGCGCCATCAAGGTTGTCAGATTGCTTCTGATCCTAAAAAGTGGGTATCGCGAGCTTTTGCATGCTCTACATCCCAAGGCGGTAATTCCAGTGAAGCTGGGTGGAATTGCGGTCAAAGACGAGATTCTGCGGCCTAGCAACATATTCGTTGCCTCGTATCTAATAATCTTCGCGGTGGCCTGTATGCTATTGGCTATCGTCTCTTATGCAGATCCGCAGATGAATATAGAGACTATTATCTCTGCTGTGGCCACAACGCTGGGAAACGTTGGCCCCGGCTTTGGCAAGGTGGGGCCTATGTTCAGCTTTGCAGAGATTCATCCTACGGGCAAGATGATTCTCTTCTTCTGCATGTGGATAGGACGGCTGGAGATTGTAAGCGCTCTAGTCCTGCTGGTCCCGGAGTTCTGGAAAAAGTAGTTTGGCTCCACTGCAGATTCCTCCGAAATCCCACTTCCGGCCTTTCAATTGGCCCAAAAATCGTTAGAGGGCCGACGGTACGATTTTAATTGAATACCGCGGAGCTCGCTGCGGGGTACGCTTTTTGACTTTGCCTCTACACATTGAATTATCTGCTTTAGATTAGCGCAATCGTCTATATCTATTAAAGCTTATACAAAGGAGTTTGTGATCCGGGAAAAGTATTATTTTCTCCCCTCTATGCTTTCTCGGATCCATCCCTTCTAAATCTGCTTAGTAACTCTGCCAGCTTTCCCTAAGCCTTCGGGAATCTGCCATCGAATCCTTGTTCGTACCAGCTTATTTATTGCTTTTCTACCCAACCTCCCGAAAAGTTCAGGCGCATAAGTTTAGTGCCTGAAATATTTCTCTTTGTTTTTTTGTCATTTCGGTGATAAATATCTGTCCGTCCGCCAAAACAATTTTC
>JADDYB010000199.1_pt1 | contig 18751 bp, 19 predicted proteins | sample 8641941 | NCBI WGS metagenome assembly JADDYB01 (sample SAMN16275377, study PRJNA637457) | freshwater sediment metagenome | isolation source: Lake Kineret sediment | place: Israel: Lake Kineret | collected 2013
TTCAACTCTGGTGTAGCATGGTACGGCTTCCCTTACTCAGGAGGCTTTCTCAATCAGTCCAAGCCGGCCAACTTCATATCCCAGCTAAATGATCCCTTGCTCATAATTCATGGAACCTATGACGTTCCCAGCAAGATCTCGGATATCTATCGCTATGCAGAAGAATTGAATGCCACAGCCAAATACTTCGAGATGAAGGTTTATCAGGGTGAGCCGCACGGCTTCATGATCAGGGATGGACAGTTATCGGAAAGCTTGGCGGCCCAAGATGCCTTCTGGCAGATGATAACATTTTTCAATAGGACATTAAAAAAGCTCTGAAGTTTCAGTGCTTTTGCCCTGATTGAGCCTCAAGCTTTGCTTCATTTTTTTTCTGGATTTATTCTGTTGATGGTTACCACTCCTAAATAGCCGTCAACCGTTAAGATGTCACCCGTTTCAATCAGCTCGACCGCTTCAGGGACCCCGGTAACGCACGGAATTCCATATTCTCGAGCAATAATAGCCCCATGAATAAGCATGCCCCCTCTTCTCTCAACAATTGCCGAGCAAAGGGGCACGATGAATGTCATATTCGGATCTATGGCGTCGCAAACTATCACTTCCCCGGACTTAAATAAATAAAGATCTGAGCTTTCTCTCAAGACTCTGGCGGGACCGCTTCCGATTCCTTGACCTGCTGGCTGGCCTACCAATTGCCTAGGCGTTACTTTGTCCGATATTTCCGGCGAGGCCATATCATTCCTGGGAATATAGTGCGGATTTCTCAGGGCTTTTGTGATCTCCACCCTGGATATACTTTGCCAAAGCCCCAGCCTCTTTACACCTTCTTTTTCCGCTTCAGCCAGATTTGCCTGTATCCTTCCCAAATAGATATTATCATCGTCTCTTAGCCGGTAGCTTGCTTTGGCCAGGTCGAGAAGCTCCTCAGCAATCCTACTTTCCTCTCCTTGGAAATGAGCCAGGAAAGCATCTCTTGAATCATTTAAGCTATGGGCATCGATCTTTCTTTTCCGGATCTTGTGATTGGCCATCTCCCGCAGTACTTTAAGCAGACCTTCCTTGGCCAGAAGATCTCCTTGAAAAGACCCTGAAAACTTTTTCAAGAAAACATCCATCATTTTATTCAGGTTGTCATCACTGCCTAAAGGCAAGCTTCTATTAAGATCTGGAATGTCTTTTATTAGGGAAACCATTTCTTCTAGCATGGCATTTCTCTGCAGGCTCAACATCCCTTCTCCAGTCAAAAGCTCCACAAACTCAAAGGGATCTTTGGGCTTCATGATATCGTTATAAACCTGCCCAAAGAGCCTAACTCCATGCGCAAATGGTATAAACTCCTTCCAGTAGATGCCATTCCATTTCTGGAAGATCCTGGCTCTATGTCCTATCTCTTCTGCAAGACGGTCATTCGTAAGCCCATTTAAATCCTTTTTGATGGCTGCCTCCTTTATCATTTCTGGAATTAGCTCATCCTCAATCCTTCTGCGCAAATTTTTGAGGCTTTCAAAGGACCGGCGCAGACTTAAATGCCAAATCCGGCTGGAATCATTATCTTTTGCAGGAGTGGTTATAGGCCTGGATTGAAGGACATATAGATCACTTCCTTCAAACGTCCATTCCATATCTTGGGGTGAGCCAAATATAAACTCGCCTGTTAATGTGAGGCGATATACCTGAGCTAGTTCATTTTCATATAGAGGAGGACGAATAGCTAGTTCGGCAGGTAATGGTTCAATGGATACCCCTCTTGAAGAAAGTGCAACTATCTTCTCTCTGAGCGGCTGATAATGGGCAATTATTGATCCAGTCTTGCGATCAAGAATCCATCGATCAGGCTCTACAGATCCGTCCACCAGGCCCTGGTTCAGGCCATATACAGCTTCAACCAAAGTTTGATTATTGTCGGTAGGATTGGTTCCGAAGGCAACACCAGAGCGCTGTCCTACAATCAACTCCTGAATTACCACGGCCATCGAGCTCTGCTCTACTTTCAGTCCAAGCTCTTTTCTATAAAGCATAGCCCCATCCGACCATAAGGACGCCCAGACCAGCTTTATATGGTCAATTATCGATTCCAAACCTCTAACATTGACAAAGGATTCATGGATTCCAGCAAAAGAGGCATCTTCTGAGTCCTCTCCAAAGGCCGAGGATCTCACTACAACTGCTTTATCCTTGAAGGCCGGTTCAATGACCCCTAGCAAAGATATTTTGAGATCCAGGGGAATGGGAGTATTGTTAAAAAGAGTTCTAATACGAAGGGACGTATCCCATACCTCCTCCCACCGCATGTCCTCGAATCTCTTTCTGCCAAGTTCCAGCATTATTCTGCCTCTAATCCCGGTTGAATCGATGAACTGGTCATATGCCTCGGTGCTTATGCAAACAGCAAAGGGAACCTTCAAACCACCTCTGATCATTCTTCCCAATGCTAAGGCTTTGCCCCCAAAGAAGTTTTTTCCGTCATCCTTGGCCAGTTCAGCGGGGACGACCATTTCATTCATCAACATGCATCTCCAGTACTCGCTGGAAGTTGCTGACTACGATATACTTAGAGACTTCAACTTTTAATAAAGCCTGGTTAGGCGAGCTTATGAAATCGGATAAGTGAGGATGTTTAGCTAGATACATCGATGAAAGAATGCTCTTTTCAGCACCTTCGACCTCTTTGGCCTTCCCTAAGGCAGTAACTGCTATTGCATCCATAAAATCTGAAGGACTGTTGGATCGATTGTCCACTAAAAGGGCTACCAACGGGTTATCTAAAATATTAGAGAACTTGCGAGTAGAGCGAGATGTAGCAAAAAGCATAATCTGCAGATTATCTGAAACTGCAAAAGCCACAAGGCTCGCGAAAGGCTGGACCTCTCTTTGAGAGGCAAGCACTGCTAGAGATTGAGATCTGAATAAATTGAAGATCTCTTCTCGAAGATCCGAAGTATAAATCATAAAATGTTCTACACTTTGATTAGATTTCAGTTTTTCCTTTTGAATGTAAACTTGGCCCTTTTTTGATTTATTCTAAGTTTATACCTCTTTATAATTTATAATATTTTTTCAATTCTCGTGTAATGTCTCCCTAGATAAAATACTTCCATTAATTATAGAATGATTGTAATATTCAATTAAGCTTAAATCCTAGTTGTGCATTAACTATTTGATAGTTAATTCAGGTTGATGATAGAATGGCCGGAACTTTGGATGAATACAAGAGACTCTTTAGAGAAGCAACGATCTCGGACCAAATGAAGCTTTTTCAGCTTCATATTGGCATCTATCTAGTAGTGAACATAGTATGGATTGCATTGAATATGATGGGAACAATAACGATTTATCCATCCTTGGCAATGTATTATTCTCCAGTAGGATGGGGTATATTAGTAATCGTTCATTATTGGTTCTATGTACGCGGTGCTGAGAAACTTTGCGTGCTAAGAGAAGAAACGGTAGAATCAAAGATGCGGTAGTCTCAATTCTATCTGAATCCGCGGATTACCATCTTGTTTTCTTTTTTTTAAAAAAAATTACTCAGTCAAAAAGGCGACGGTGCACCCCACCGCAAGCCAAGGGGTATTCAATAGAATAAATTTATTTTCTTCGAAATTGGAATTTTTTTTCAAAATAATAATATAGTCTGAAGAATGCAGCAATATTTAAATCCCCTAAATACCATGTTATCTGAGAGGTTGTTTAATGAAAGTTCTGATAGCTCACTACTCTTTGCTGGGCCACACTAATCGTCTAGCCGAGGCTGTTATGCAAGGGGCAAAGGAGATTGAGGGCGCTGAAGTAAAGCTAATGCGTGTTCCTGAGATTCTATCCGAGGAGGAGATAATGCGCAGAGGGGGAGTGGAATTTGGCAAATCCTTTAAAAATCTTCCTATATGCATTCCGGATGACCTTGCCAAGGCCGATGCCATAATTCTAGGAGGGCCTACATATCTGGGAAACATGTGCGCCCAAATGCAGCATTTCCTAAATTCGCTAGGAAAGCTATGGCGAGATGATGCTTTAGTAGGAAAAGTAGGCAGCGCCTTTACGAGCTCCGGCTCACAGCATGGTGGACAAGAGGCCGCCCTTATCAGCATGCATACAACCATGCTTCATCTGGGAATGATTGTTGTAGGCCTTCCCTATACATTCAAAGGCCAGTTGCGCATAGATGAGATAACAGGAGGTACACCTTACGGAGCCACAACCATAGCCGGCCAAAAAGGAGAGCGCATGCCAAGCAAGAATGAGCTGGCAGCGGCGAGATTTCAGGGAAATCATGTGGCATCGATTGCCGCTAAATTAACGAAGAAATAGGCCATAGAAGATCAAGGAGTAAGGCAATCTTTGAGATTCATGGTCCAGCTGAATGCTTTAGACCCAATATATCTTTAACATTGACGCCAGCCAACTTCCAGACACTGTTGCGCCCCTCGACAAGCAAGGAATCAATTGGCTCATGTGGCGAATGCCCCAAAGCGGACAGCACGTTTGATGATAGATCTTTCTTTCTTATCAACTCCACGAATTTTTGTCTAACATTAGATTTGATTTCTGGATCTTGCACCTCTTCAAGATAGCCTGGTATAGCTACAAAGGAAAATTTAGAGAGGTCTGGAGTATACCTTTCGATCTCGACCATTACAGAAGGATTTTGCTTGAAATGCTTTACTTTTCTTCCGTACTTTGTGGACAAGAAGTATATGAATTTGCCATCGAATATGTACAAGAATGGAGCGATGTAAGGATGACCTTCTCCCTTGAAGGCTATGCGACAGATATACTCTTCTTCCACTAGCCGGTCATATTCTGACTTATCCATTGAAGGCATTTTAAAAATTTTCATAAAACCACCATTAATCTACATAGGAGTTTTTTTGCAGCGAGCAATAGAATTATTGACGCCATTTGGGAGAAGCTTTTCCAATGCTATTATTTAAACTTGAAGTTTGGCAATTTCGAATATGGCTAAGATACTGGAGACCTATTTCAAGACTTAGATTCTAAATTTTCATCTTCATTCATTGGCCGAAATGTCATGGAATTTCTGAATGAATAATTATTAAGCAAAATTCGCGTCCCTGACGATACATTGGCTGCTGCATACACAGAAAAATCTAAAAATTCTAAATTATTTGAGAAAAAAATTTATTAGAAATATCTAGAGTCTAGATGATCTTCTTATCGCCCTGATCTTACAACAAGGACGGGCCTTTTTCCCATTCTTGCTACATCGAAAACCACACTGCCAGTAGTTAGGGCGTCTAGATATCCTTTGCCAGCTGAGCTCAAGGCAATCAGGGACACATCCATCTCTTCTGCCTTCGATAATATTTTTTCTGCGGCACCGCCAACGTCAACAAAAGGCGTCTTGACTGCGGCCACGGCGCTGGCCTTGGGGAACATGGGCGCCAGTTCGGCATAGCTGAGGCCGGTGAATAATGCGACCAAAGATGATATGGCAAAAGAAATCCAGACAGCATTTCCCGCCAAGCCTGCTGCCTCGCCTATCAGAGCATAAATGCCGGCACCTAGTATTATGCCTATACCAGATAATGTAACCTCAAAAAGACCTAGAGTGCGTTTGAGCCGGACTGCTATTTCCACAAAATATCATTCACTGTATTCTATATAGCATTTTTTCGATCCGATTCAAAACGTTGGTAGATCCCAGATATATGAGCTTCTTAAGAGCCATTATTGACAACTATCTGGCATTTGCTTTCTATGCTTTTCATTTCCAATTACGAAAAATTGAATGAAGATCCTAGCCAAGCTAAGATCTTCGCTATCAAGAAGGGCGGTAGCTCACCCGATATATCACGCCATTCAGGTCATCTGAAACCAGCAAAGAGCCATCTTTTAGTGGCTGTACATCTACTGGCCTTCCCCAGGCAGTTCCATTCTGCAGCCAGCCTTCTGCAAATATCTCCTGGCTTATAGCAGTATTGTTCTTCAGATGAACCACAGCAACGCGGTATCCAATAGGTGTATCCCTATTCCAAGAGCCGTGCTCGGCGATAAATATCTGACCCTGGTATTCATCGGGGAATTGCGTGCCTGCATAAAATCTCATTCCTAAAGGAGCTACATGGGGTCCCAACATCCAGGCTGGCGGGACCTTAGTATTGCAGGTATAATTGTCGTCCGAGCCCAGATCAGGATCTGGAATGCTGCCAGAGTGGCAGACTGGAAAACCAAAATCCAAGCCTGGTAAGGGTGCATAGTTCAATTCGTCCGATGGTACATCATTGCCTAGCTCATCTCTGCCGTTATCGGTAAACCACAGCTCTCCTGTGCGCGGATTCCAGTCAAAGCCTACGGAGTTCCTCACGCCTTTGGCAAAGACTTCCATATTGCTGCCATCCGGATTCATGCGGACTATGGAAGCATTGAGCTCATCCTCATGATGGCATACGTTGCAGTTCGCACCCATGGCAACGTAAAGTTTGCCATCTGGACCAAAGCCAATGTATCGCCAGCCATGCAGTAGGTACTGAGGCAGCTCCTTGATTATCATCGGCTTTTTTGGGCTGTGAAGCTGGACTTCAATATCATCGAATCTAATGATGCGATTAATCTCCGCGACATATAGAGATCCTTCCCTGAAGGCCACTCCGTTGGGATTGTTCAGTCCATTTGCAATGATGAATATCTCGCTAGCTTCGGCGCGATTGTTATGATTTTTATCTAAAATGGCGTAAAGCGCAGAGCCATTAGGAGAGTCAAGAGTCTCAAAAGGCAGGCGGGTGCCAACGAAGAGTGTTCCATTAGGGCTCAGAGCTAAAGATCGAGCATTAGTCAGATTCTCGGCATAGATTTCAATCTCAAAGCCTGGTGGGAGTTTTATCTTGTCCAATGGAAGTGATTCTCGCTTGCCATTAATATTTCCGGGAGTAGACTGCTGAATTATTAGTTTTGCATCTTGTTCAACTGTAATCTCGCCGGACTTGCTGCCGGCAATGCTGCAGTATGCTGTAGCTTTGATAATATCCCCCTTGGAAGCATTTAGGGGGTAGTCGTAGGTGAATGTGGAAGATGTTGGCTGGCTGCTATATTCTTTTTTTAGGATTTGTTCACCATTTTTTTGGATAACGACTTTGTAGATATAGTGGCTGCCGGGATTTGATACGGTATGTGCAATTGTTACCTTTATGCTCTGATTTTGGCTGTCATAGGCGAGACTTACCAGTGACGGAGCATGAGCCGCGGCAGGATAAGCCAGCATGACAATAAGCAAGAGAAACGCACTAATCTTAATAATCCAAAAAGGCGAAGCCTTTCTGCTCACTAACTTTTTGCGCATATGCAACATTCTGAGAACACCTCTTAAGTATGTTGACCATTTCTAAAGTGCGGTCGAATCTAATTAAAGGTTTGGCAAAGAAAAAGAGTAATAAGTTCTGTTCAGCCAAGTGGATAAGAGCATTATTTTCCCGGTTGGATCATCGCGAAATAGAATATATTAGTGAGTATATTAGTAAGCATATTAGTGAGCATATTAGTATCCAATAGTCAGGAGTGAACCGGTCATATCCGCCATTGAGGTATATGCGCCAAATAGCTCTTTCTCAGCTCATTTTATCGATATGATTGTATATATTTATAGATTCTCGTCTCACATTGCCCCGCAAATAATACACTGGTATCTAAACAACTCAGCACAGCTGCGGGGTATTCAAATAAAAATGCGCTCCATGGAGATGTTCTCTGCAAAGGGGCATAGATCTCGATTCATCGAATTTGCATGAGCCATTGTTTCATGCCGCTCAAAAAAGTAATTATTTAATGTTGAAAGCTATAGGATTGGCCATCTAAGGGGATATATCTATGAGCTACTTGGACCATTTTCAAAGGGCAATTCTTATTATTCTAACGGCTCTAATGGGCTTGTTAATTTTGCTAGCTACGTTGGAGCTAATATATATTCTAGCCAGGGATATATTATCGCCTCCTATCATGCTACTGGATACAAAAGAAATTCTAAGTATCTTTGGTTATTTTCTTTTGATCTTAATAGGAATCGAGCTATTGGAGACATTTAAGATCTATATTCAAGAACATGCCATCAACGTTCAAGTGGTCTTCTTGGTTGCCATGATCGCAATTGCAAGGAAGGTTATTATTTCAGATATTGATGAGATTCAGAATCAGACTCTCATCGGAATAGGATTTGTCATCATCTCCCTTGCTGGAGCATACTACTTGGTTAAGAAAAGCCATGATAAAGATATCTGCAAGAGGATATGAATGCATTTAGCTCTAAAAATTTCCGAACTCCTGCAAAAGGGAATAAAAAGCTGCTAAGAATACCGAAAACTGAAAGGCATCATCTTATAAAGGGGCGGGCCCAAAATACCGCCTCTCAAGTTGCGGCTCTTCATAGAACCTAGGTCAATGGAGCGCTCTTAAGACTGTGTCCCTGGATTCAAGGCAGGATGAGAAATGGCGACTATCGAGGAACAGATCAAAGAGATAGAAGAAGAGATCTTCAATACCCAGAAGAACAAGGCCACTGAGCACCATATAGGCAAGCTTAAGGCCAAAATAGCGAAGTTGAGGGCCCAGCAAGAGCTTCAAAAAGTAAAGGGGGGCGGCACCGGCCGGAGATTTTACATAAAGAAGTCCGGCGATGCCACCGTGGCACTGGTCGGCTTTCCGTCAGTTGGAAAATCAAGTCTTCTCAACTACCTCACCGGCTCAAAGTCAGAGGTTGCCTCTTACTATTTCACTACCCTGGAGGTAATACCCGGAGTTTTGGAATACAAGAGTGCCAAGATACAGATCCTGGATATGCCTGGCCTCATTAAAGGCGCTGCCAGAGGAAAAGGCAGGGGAAGAGAGGTCATAACTGCCGCCCGGGCCGCTGATATAATCCTGCTCTTGGGAGATGTATTCAACTTTAGGCTGGACATTTTGATGCGGGAGCTTTACGATGCCGGCATCAGGCTTGACAAGCAGCCTCCAGACATCTCCATTACGCAGGAGACCAAAGGCGGCATCATAATCAGAAGCACTGTTCAGCTTACTCGGATGACGGAGAGGGAGATCGCAGAGATCATCCGAGTGTATGGGATAGTCAATGCCAGCGTGACTCTTCGCGAAGATATTGACACCGACAGCCTGGTGGACTTCCTGGCCGGCAATAGGGTCTACATACCAAGTGTGGTCGCCATAAACAAATTTGACTTGAGATACACTGGTGTGGAAGAGATGATCAAAGAAACTATCGATAGGGATTATCTCAAGATATCGGCGGTAACCTATGAGGGGCTGGAGGCGCTGAAAGAAACCATATACGACACCCTTGGCTTTATAAGGGTCTATCTTAAGCCCAAAGGAGGCAAAGCTGATTTGGACGAACCTTTAGTGATTTTAAATGGTTCTACAGTCAGAACAGTCTGTGAACACCTGCACCGAGATTTCGTGGACTTATTTAGATATTCTTTAGTGTGGGGCAAGAGCGCCAAATTTCCAGGTCAGTCCGTGGGTCTCAATCATGCGCTGGCTGACGGAGATATCGTCTCAATTATAACAAAGAGAAGATGAGCCTAAAATCCTGCTCGCAAAGGTTGAAGATACCGCTTGTTGAAGGCGAAGATCTCCTACTGCCTTGGCTATTCAGCTCTGTTAATTATATAAATATCCTGGCACGCCAAATAGCGCGATTCAAACCGCGAGCCTGTTCATAATTTCCTTTTTGGCCAAATGATTAAGATCTGAGATTAAACTATGTTTTCCAGCTATTGGTAGTGGATTCATGGCTTAAAAATCAATTGGATACGTTTTGTCATATAGCTGCCCAACAATGCGTCTCTTTGAATTATTTATCAATGCAAGATAGCTTTTTGTGTAACTAAAACCAATATGGATTTATGAAAAAGTTGGGATTTCTATGCGCTCTGGCTATACTATCGACCCAAATAATAGCCTGTAGTGGCTTGACCGGATTGGACTATACAATTGGGGGATCAACGAATGGAAAAGGAAAAGCCCAAGTTTCTGAAGAAGATAGCATTCATGGATCTCATAGCCTTAAGCTCTCAGTAGTTCCGGAAAAAGGAAGATATGCCCGGATTTATGCCAATTTTGATGTGCCTATGCCGATAGAAGAGCTGGACCAGCTCAGCGTATTGATCAAACCTGTGAATGGAGTAGGAGAGATCACTCTAGAAATCTACTTAGATAGCGGCAAGAAGCTTAGCACATCAAAGTTATGGTCAAGCGGCGAGGTTGGCACATGGCAGCAGGTAGACGCATTCGACTTAATTTTCGATAAAAAGAGCCTAGCAGAATGCCAAAGGGATTTGAAAGGCCAAGGCATCAAGAAGATTTGGATCAGGCTTTACAACCTCGGTGATGGACAGGCGACAGCCTATCTTGATTATCTAAAGATTCGAGATCAGGTCATAAGCTTTGAGCCTTTGGAGAAGGAGGCCATCCTTGACGCTCCGAAGTCTGTCAGCGCCGGAGAAAAGATTATTTACATCATAACTTATGGAAATGAACAACAAGAGCCTATCGATCTTGTCGTTGTGGATCAATATGATCCAGGAGTTATATTCTTAGAGGCTGATCCTGCGCCTGATTCTGGTACGAATAACGTTTGGACATTCAAACAGCTGCCGCCTGGAAAGTATGGTCAGATCAAGATTTCAGTTAGGACACATAAGCTTGCTAGCAAGGCAGAAATATCCGGTAGCGTTTGGGGAAATGGCTTGACATCTGTTGCTCGCACACTATCTACAGATCAGCCCGGATACCAAGTTAACAATTTTGTAATCCTATCAATTAACAAGTCTGCAATTAGAGCATCGGCGACAACGACGGTCAAGCCGCTTTCCGGCTCCATCTCTTCCTTTGGCGAACATGGTTCCGGATTCTACAGCTCTGATGAGATGCTAAGCTTTTCTCCTTCGAAGATATTGATAAATCAAAACTTGCAGGCAAACGGCTCTTTGGTGTTTGTTAATCTCGCTGGTCGCCTTTCGCGCTATAATAGCAGCTGGCATGCGGACCGGATTTGTGAGAATCGCATCACAAAAGGCTCGATTCGGGAAAGATATCTGCAGTCTAGCGTTCTGAATTTAAGCAGCACGGCTGGAATTCAGAAGAAGAAGACTTGGATAGAGACAGATTCGAATTTTTCGGGCATTGCTGCGTACGATTTTAAAGGACCTAGCAGAGAAGTAAATGAGATGCTGATTGGGAGCTTCACAGTCCGAGATAGAAAGATTGAGTGGCAAAATTCCAGCAGCAAATATGCAGATAAAAGCTGGCTGGATTGTCCGTTGGATGAGTGCAACCAAACTATGCAAGGAGATTTGTATGATAAAGAAGATGAGTTCGGGATTTAGCTATGCATAAATGAGATTTAGGAGAGGGCTGGAGGGATAGCCCTCTCGCTTTGGTTGTCTAATGGCAAGGCCCCACTCTCCTACCTCGCCACAACAATTCTGCCTTACGATAATTTAAATGCCTATTTTTCATGTACAGGTCATATTGGAGTTATCTAAAAGCACCATAACCACAAGCCTATTATTCATTGACCAGGCCTTCAGCTACTATGGCCATGAACGTGGAAGGCTTCATTAAAGACGCCATCTTTGAGATTTCGCGGGAAGTCAAAGGCCGGGCAATAATTGGCCTTTCGGGCGGCGTGGACAGCTCGGTATGCGCAATACTAGCCCACAGGGCATTGGGAGATAGATTGGTCCCCGTTTATGTGGACTCAGGCCTGATGAGACAATTCGAGTCCGATCGAATTGAAGAGCTCTTCAAAGATATCTGTGTGGTCCGAGTGAATGCTGAGGACCGATTTTTAGACGCATTAAAGGGCGTAACTGATCCCGAAGATAAGAGGAAGATCGTGGGAGAGACTTTTATCAGAGTCTTTGAGGAAGAGGCCAGGAAGATAGGCGCGGATACGCTTATTCAGGGAACCATATATCCAGATAGAATTGAATCCGAGGGCGGGATAAAAGCGCACCATAACGTTGGTGGCCTTCCTAGCGCAATTGAATTCGCCCGTATCGTAGAGCCGCTTCGCGATCTGTACAAGGACGAAGTTAGAGAGGTGGCCAGGGCCTTAGGCCTTCCTGTTGAGATCAGCGAGAGAATGCCTTATCCAGGACCCGGCCTAGCGGTCAGGATCATCGGAGAAGTGACCAAAGAGAAGCTAGCAATTGTTCGAAAGGCCAATGCCATTGTTGAGGAAGAGATAATGAAATATGCACCCTGGCAGGCTTTTGCCGCCGTCCTGACAATGGCCACAGGAGTCAAAGGCGACAATAGGGTTTATGGTTGGGTGATTGCTGTTCGGTCGGTGTCTTCTCGTGATGCCATGACTGCAGATGTGATGGAGCTGCCCTGGGAAGTCCTACGGCATATTTCCAGCCGGATCACCGGAGAGATACCATCTGTTGCCAGAGTGGTGTATGACCTCACGCCCAAGCCGCCGGGAACGATTGAATTCGAGTGATGATTTGAGCCAAAAAGGCGACTATGCACTCCGCTGCAAGCAGCTGGGCAAGTTTTCACCGGTCTCCCAGATTCGCTTGGGATCACCTCCAAAGCATTGATGCACAAACATGGTCCTCAAAGTGCTACCGCCTCACGCAGTACCCGCTCTCTGATTCTATCACGTAGGCATCGATCGCTTACAACATCGACTTTAATCCCCAGCAAGCTTTCAAGCTCTCGTATCATAGCTGATTGGCTGAGCAGGGTTGATCCGAGAAGGAATTCCACAAGAATATCCAAATCGCTTTCTTTTTAAATAAATACCCCGCAGCTTGCTGCGGGGTGCGCTTTTTAACTATCAGCCCTGGTCAAAAAGAGGTATGCCGCATATTGACTCAGCTCTTTGGGGATACCTTGTGACTGGATTGGTCGTCAGCTTCCTGCCTTTTTCCGGGAGATTGGACTCGTAAAGATAAGAATTAGGGCTAAGACCTTTTCAACAGATGATCTTATGCAGGCTATTCAAGTCTTTGATATAGTTAAAAATGCACAAAGGGCACAGAGAATGGATTACGTCTCTGAGAGTCAGGCAGATGGGCTTGAAGATTTGAGCAAAGCTTATAAACAGGGCTCCTTTTTTTGTTCGTATACGGGTTTTCTTGTATCCGGTGAGAAGCCATAAGGCGATCTTTAGCATCATCTAGTCGTCCAGAGGCAGGCTGACATTGGCAGGATGAGAATTTGGCAAATTTTAAAAAGCATACACTTGATCGCTCCAAAGCATCATATCCTCTACTAGTTGCTCATAAAAATTATCAATTAATATTATAGCATCGGTTGGCTGAATGCCCCTTGCATCGACATCTTCTTTGCAAGCGTAGATGCTATTCTTTGACAGGATCTCAATAGAGCTGCTCATTAAATTATAAACACCATCTCCAGCCAAATATAAGACCGCACTTTTCGATTGCTCAATCAGCCGGAAGCAGAGTTTTGCCCGATCGCTATTGTGCGGCTTGGTCAAGAGGAAGATTACCCTCTTAGCATCATTTTCTCCTCCATGGCAAATGTCACAACTGCTGAAAAGATCTCTCATGTGTTTATCCTTTCATAAAACAATCATACAATCAGCTTTTCGCATCTTCTCTAAGAATACTCCTTCATCCACAAGCTCCACCAGCTCGATGAGGCCTTTATCCAAAAGATTCCGCTCAGCTAATGATGGCTCGTGCGCAAGGATCCTTATCTCGGGGTATGAATATAGTAGATCGGATAGGTTTGGAGCGCCCAGAACTTTGCTGTCTTGATCAGCCAATGCAAGGTAGACCCCATCGGCATAAAGCCCCAAAGCAATATCCATTCTAATGCTTACAGCCGCGGCATTGAGCACTCCATAAGCTTTTTCGCTGCCGTATGGTGCCGTAGCTAATAGAAAGAAAATTGATTTCATCGTGATAGAGTGATTGCCTTGTCACTTTTGCTTAACATCTCTGCCAGGTCGTAGATGCTGGTGATCTTTATTCCATCGTAGTAATCTGGGCAAACTCCATCCTCATCCGGCAAATAGCCCCTAGCTGCAGCGCAACGGGAACATGCCCTTACCACAGCTCCGCATTTAGACAGCTCTTGGAATAGTTCGCCGACATTTGCAAATTGGGAAGGGCTCTGGCCTAGTTTTGGTATATGCACGGCGTCCAGATAAAGGAATATGTTTACGTCATGCTCTTTGAGGGCAGCTTTTGCAATTTTGTAGGCCATTTCGGCATACTCGGATATGTATGGCCCGTCAGTGAGTATGATGGTCAGAGTCTTCAAGAGGCTCCCCTTCAGAGATACTCGAGCAAAGCCTTGAGATGCTCCAGGTTGGTTGCATACTTTGTATCAAGCAGTGGCGTGCATTTGTCAAGGGCGGTCTCTCGTCCCACCAGCCGGATGGCAAAGGAGTAACAGCTCTGCTCTCCACATATCTTGCAGTCAGTCTTTGGCAGATATTGGTAAATCTCAGCATGGTCAACTTTGACCTTCTCACGGGGCACCGGGGTCACGCCCTTTACTATTGCCTCATTGATGGTCTTTCTCAGATCCTCCAATAGGTCTTTGGCTTCCTGCTCACTCTTGATCATGGTCATGGTGACGTTTCCAGTTCCATAGATGGTGATCAGCATGTTGCCCTTCTGGATTAACAGAGCCCCGATCTTCTCGGAGTATCTCGCCCTGGGGAATAGGGGCTCCAATAGCTTGAGAGCGCCCCCCAAAGGAGGAGATACTCTGGCGATAATCCTGAACTTGGTGGTATCGGCAATGCATGGCAGGAGTTGCCTTACCTCGACAATCTCAATGGGCTTGGTCCCAGCCAGGTCTTTTTTTACCTCAGCTGGCTTTTCGGATTTAGATTCCATGAAGTTCTTTCCGAAATCGGTTATGGCCACATTTCCAACTTTTATCTCGGCCAACCCTGCCTGCTGGAGCATCTGCAAATGGTAGTCCAGCATTGATGGACCTACAGATTTCGATATCTCCTCCGCAGTTCGGCTGCTATCGACCAGCATGGCCATGATCTTGCGTCTCGTGGCATTGGCCATGGCATTGCTCACGAGCTTTATATCTGCCTGTCCTCCAACCATATTTTCACCAGATTCGAAATCCTTCTTGAAATTTCTTCGTTTTTCAGCGTAATTTAGCAAGGATAGCCTTTCGAAGTAATGCTGTATACGTTTCAAAGCATCATTTTCTCTTAAACTGCCCGGCCAAGTTGACCATGTCCACGACAGTCCCGTCCGAGATCCTGTATAGGCACCACTTTCCCTCTTTCCTCTCTTTTATCAAGCCTGCATCCTCAAGTATGGAGAGATTATGGGATATGGAGGATTGCGGTTTTTTGAGAGCCAGCATTATCTCACTAATGCAAAGCTCGCCTGCGGTCAGAAGTTTGAGAATACTGAGGCGGGTTGCATCTGCTACAGCCTTAAAGACCTTTATCTCGGTATTTAGTTCCTCTTCATCTATCTTCTTTGCTTGAGTGCATACGTGGAGACATCGCTCTCTGGCTATGCGCTGATCTCCATAAAGCTTGGCCAAAGTTTTTTCTGCTTCACAGCAAGGGCTATTGTCCCGAGAGGATTCTTTCTCTCCCCCCAGCGGAGCGTTGTGCAATCTTTTGCTCGGGATCATTGGTAGTTCTTTATCCAGCATCAGCACAGCCTACGACGTGATTTTTGTTTCAACACGAAAATAGATCTATTTATTCATATATAAGGATTTCTTGATTCTATTCTAGCTGAGAAACGATATGATCAAGCAGAGCCTGCAAGCGACGGGTGAGGCAGACTTCGATGGATCCTTCTTGAATATTTGGCAAAAATGGGCGGAAAATTAATACAGATGGCAAAGAATAGACTCAGCCATCGAAAGAAGAACCTAATAACAATCGAGTGCAGTTATTGGCGGACGAATTATAGAAACATATGCCATGATATCTGTGCAGATAAATGTGATACAGAAGGGAAAACTTCATGCCATCAAGCCGATTTGATAAGGATCCGGGTGCTCCGCTCTCGAACAGGCAAGAGAAGGAGGTGTCAGTATTCTTCGAAAACAAGCGCCGTCCCATTTCTCTCGTTGTGTTCGAGGATGGGCAATCACCGGGACTGCTTCTTGATTATCTAGTGCATTTGCGGTCTACTGACAGGATGAGACAGGATAAGCAAGCTGTTACTGGCGCCTTATATAACTTGGCAGCACATGCAAGCCATCCTGTGGGGCTCATAGAGAAGCTGCAAAGCTTATCGAAAACTCCTTCTGTGGTGGTGCTTCATGCAAATAGCAATCTTCTCGCGGATGAATTTGTTGATCTGATTTCGCATCTATGCCAGGAGCGATTCGATACTGGCCCGGAAATAGTACTCCTTTTTGATAAGGTTGACTTGCAATCCAGCAAACAGGCAATAAGCGATTACTTCTCTAACGATGATACACTAGATCTCACATTCTGGAACAGGGAAGATAAGGAGAGTGAGATGGAGGAGATATTGATGAAGCATATGAATCTACCAGGCTTCCCTTGGTAGATCGGATCAAAGGAGAGGGGGCAGCCACATGAAGGAATTCGATCTCAACAGTCTTTTGACACGAATGCGACACGATGTAAGCGATTCGAACGAATACATCGACTCGCCGATGGAAGACCTTTCAGAGAATTGTCGTGTCGGGACAAGAAGCTCCACTGGCCCGATACTCTCTGATTGGAGGAAATCGCCGTTCCCCATTCTCGTATGTATGCCATTCCATACGCCGCCAATTGTTCCATACGTATGGGAGACTTACATAAAAACTTTTGTAATTAAGATTGGACAAGTTATCCGCATTGATTGGACTACCGATGATTGGGTTGATGACTTCCGTCGCGCTGTATATGATGCAGCGTTTGTGCTTTTAGACTTAACTTCGACCAAAGAGAGCGTTATCAGAGAACTGAAGTACCTACTTGACGAAGACGTTCCAGTAATAGCTTACATGAACTGCACAGTCGAGGAGAAGCGTCGGATCACTGTCCTAGGGAAAGTCTATCCTCAACTCGTTGTCACCGATGGCCAAGGCACAGTGGATCCTGAGCTTTTCTCATTCCCAGTCAGGGTAGCATGCTACGACGACTCCCGAGAAGTTGAGCAGCTATGCAAACACATCCGGAATACTCTACTGCCGCTTCAAGATATGATTGATCCCTCTGCGCCTTACATTGGCACCGATATCTCACAGATGAAGGCTGAGGAGCAGGAGGGATTTGCTCTTGCGAGAGTTCCGAGATCAAGGATTATCAACACGAGCGAGCGCCTTTTTAGGGAAACAGGAAAGGACTATTGGACAAAAGCACAAGAGATGATGCTCATATCGGCCATCTATCGTGCACGAGTCTTCTCATGGCTGGATAATCCCAATATCCTCCTGCATACAGCCGAGAATCTATGGATTCGCATGCACTTTATCTGGGGCGTGTTACAGAACGTCCGAGAAGGATATATTCTGACTGATAATGAACTAAATACGATTCATTGCTTGATGTCACAGGAGACGGATGAAGACATAAAGCTCCAATGCTCCGAGATACTCGCGCTCGCACCTTCTGCAAGGGTAACACCGCCTGCTCTGAAACATGGAATGCCATCTATATCACCTCGGCTGCAACAAGCTACCAGTGCAATGCGGATTCACCTCCATTTAGACTTGAGCCCTGATTTCATTGAATCTTGTCTTAGAGCAGAGCAGTGGAAGAACACATTCCCAGATAGTATCGAGCACATGAAGGAAGTACTCGCCAAGTCAAATGCTGTCGTAGCTCGACCACGCAGCTTCAAGGTCGAGGCTTACAATGGTGGATCCGCTCAGAACATACATTTATGCGGCCAAATTGAAGACTGCCTTGATGCTTGCGTCCCCGCTCTCAGGGCATTCCTCGTTAAGGCCCAGGAAGCGAAATGGAATGATCCGGAGGTTGCAGATTTAATCCGAACAATCATCAGTGTCTGTACTTTGAAGGAGTTAGCAAGGCAGAGAATCCGCGATCGTGACGAGAGTGTCATCAAAGCCCTCAGAAACCATTTCGCCTATGTATGGGACTTAGACCCCTCAAATCTATGCCTATTTGAGTTCCAGTCTAATACCCAAAGAACGCATTTCCGGGGGTTGTTGCCTTGGCCAGAACTCAAGGAGTTAGTTGGTGACCTCTATGCAAAGATCGTATCTCCTACGATTCATGAGAAGAAGGAAGACGTTCGTCGCTCCATACTGAGTTGGGATTTCCCTCCAAGTCAGGTATGGGACATTATCGTTGTAACTCGGTGGAGAGAACTTCTTCAGAATCCTGTTACAAGACAGGCATGGTGTCGGTTTGCTATCCCCTCAGCCTTCTTCTGCTCGGATGTCGAGTGGGTCTTCTTGGATCCACAATATGTCGACAGGTGGGCGTATGTCTTACTCGATTGAATGCCGGTGTCGCATAGTTTCGATAGTATATCCGACATTTCGCAGTAAGGCTCTTAAGGATTAGATATTTTTCCCGATAGCGATTATGGTAAATTAATATAGATATTTAAATTAGAAGCTAACTTTAAAATCCAGCCGATCGTCCCGCCTCCGATTCGCTCAGCTGGCTGGCAGCTGAGCCAGGGCGTTGATGCTATATACTAATAATTTCATATAATACCGCCATGATGCGCTGCCTCATACATGGAGGGATGAGAAACGGGTAAATCCTCGCTATTATGGTGTAATTGCTGATATGGGCAGTAAAGGCTGTTCG
>JADDYB010000200.1_pt1 | contig 18719 bp, 20 predicted proteins | sample 8641941 | NCBI WGS metagenome assembly JADDYB01 (sample SAMN16275377, study PRJNA637457) | freshwater sediment metagenome | isolation source: Lake Kineret sediment | place: Israel: Lake Kineret | collected 2013
TCCTTGTGGTATAAATCAGTTAATTCCTCCTTCGTGTAGAGAGGAAGGAATCCTTCTCCTCGTGGAACAGTTGTCATGTCTATCACTTCCTCGTTTGACACCACTCTATACATGAGGAGGTATATAAACTTTACGGAAATTAATTTCTCTTACTACAGTATTCTTGCTGTTATTATTTTTGATTTTATGTTTAGGGATATTTGCTATTGAGAAGTATGTGGTAAAATGAAAGAAGGTCGTAGTATGAGTGGAAAAAAGAAAGAACGGCCAAGTGAAATCTTGTTATCTCATGTGCGAAATCTTCGTGGAAATAAGCGGCTTCTGCTAAGACTACTCAGCCCCTTGATAGCAATTCCTGTTTTCCTTACCATTGATTTTGTAAGGTCTCGGGTTTCCTACGAGAAATATCAACTATTCTTACTTTATTGGTTCTAGTTGTGCTCTCAGTAGCATTTATTCTCTCGAAGTATGAGAAAACACTGAAAGGTAATAAGACAGACGGCGAAGGGACCGAAAACTTGGAAATTCATCACCAGAACAAGAATCGAGAAAAAAGATGAATGAATGACTTGCAACGAATTTGGGATCGGTAACACACGGAAAGAGAGCTTTCTCACTTTGAGAAAACATGCGCTCCCACTCAGTTCTAACCCACGATTCAAAAAAACCATGAATTGAGTTGAATATCTATTTATCCACCGAGTTCCGAAAATAGAGAACGAAGGTGAAAGGTCATTGGAAAAACAGAGCAAAATTCAGTACTCAACTTAACCCACAACCTGGAATCTCATGGGTCGAAGTGAAGTGCCATTTATCTATTGAGTTTTGAACACACTTTGATTCGATGAGCGGTGGATAAATTAGAACTTACAACTTCTCTGAAATTGTGGAAATAGTGGGTTGTTCTATCGTGGCAAAGTGGTTGCTGCAGAATTTTTTCCCAGAATTTCAATCAAAAAGTATAAAAGCAGATTCCAAGCTATAGAGACTGATCTACCTGGAGAGATAGAATGAGCCCAACCCTGGATGATCTCTGTAAAAAGAAAGAGGATGGAACCTGTTCTGGAACGACCCTTCTTTGTATTTCCCTCCAGCTGGCTACCCTCGTGGTCTTCATGAAAAAGGAGAAGAGGAGATTGTCATGAATACTCGTTTTATTACTCCCCTCATTTTTTTGATATTTTTGGTTTCAGGATACAGCGTCATGGGGTACATGAGACACTATCTATATGATGAGACAATACAGGAACATGTCACAAACTGGACCACTACCTTAGAGGAAGGAATTGAGAAACCCATGGGATGGGAGACTCATGAATATCTGGGCACTCCAGAAGCAGTTCTCGTCATTTCTGATCCTGTTTTCGTGAATTAAATGTATTCTCACTATGATATTCGTCAGGAGTATTCCACGGAATATGAAACTGAAGTAGTTCTCCTCATCCTAGGAGAAATCGATGATCACCACTGGAGCCTGTGGGACGCTTACAAAAGACTCACCATCTTTCAGCATGTGCGAAGACTCTTTTACATAGCATTTTTTCCTGTAACACTTGGCCCTTATAACTCAGAGGATTGGGGTGGTTCCTTAGCTGAATCGATAGCCTCATGGGAAGCTGCAGGGGGAAAGCGTGAGGGAAACTGGATGGAAGTTTACAAACAATCTCCATAGTATGAGGCCTGGCTTGATGCACTTTTTAGAAAGATCTCTGGACCAAGAGAGCGTAATCCACCCCAAAAACCTTTAAGTCCCGAGAATAAAAGAGAACTCCAGGACATGATAGACAAAAAGATCAGTGAGGCACTGGCTCAGGGGAAGAGCACAGATGATCCTGAAATAAAGTCGCTTCTCCTGGTGAAAGAAATGATAGAAATGAAATATCCTGATAGTGAAGAAAGAGAAGAAGAACTCAAGATATACCAGGCTTTTGAACCAATGAGCACAGAAGAACGATACAATGCAGCAGTTAAACCATTAGACCTTCCTTTTTTCGGTAGGTTGTTTTGTACAGATATTCTGGACGCAAATCGAAGAATGGTGCAAATAACCTATGAACGATATGTACTACATGCAGCTGAAAAGGACATTGTACGAGCAGGTATCGATGCATGGGCTGTCGAGTATGCAGGGAATTTTCTCGTCACGACGGGTAAGCTTGATTTTGACACATTGGATTTTCTGTTGTATCCACAATCTTGATGCTAAAATGGGTTCTGCCCCGATTTATATCATCAAAACAGGAAAATCGAACAGAGAAATGAGAAACAACGCTTATTACATCAAAGGAGAAGTGGATGGCCCATTGTAGAGGTAACCCACAATGCAAAAAATTATAGGCTGGTTTTGATTGTTAACTATCCACCGACTTTCGAAGCTAGCGTTAATTCGATTAGCGGTGGATAATTCCAATCTATATCCCTGAAGGATTTTGAGAGTCATGGGTTCTTCATGACGAGAACAGGTTAACCTCTGCGAAGGAGAATGGGCTTGTACTACTTTGATGCCCGCTACTACGACCCAGAAACGGGGAGATTCCTGACGAGAGATCCATACTAAATAGTGAATGAAATCATGAAAGATAGAACAAATTGAGATCAAAGAAATCAATACTATTTCTGTTTAGGCAGTACACCTGCAAGGCTTATCTTTGCACATGTACGAAGCACTGGACCTGATGAATCTTCTTTATCGTGAAAGAGTCCACGATATAAGACCTGCAGTGTCCCACCAACCTCCACCTCTTAACCTCAATCGAAACCTTTATATACCTATTCTAGCACTATAATATTATATGTTTAGAATATCGAACCGTGAGGCAGCCATACTCGGACTGCTCTGTGAGGGTCCCCAATACGGGTACGAACTGGAGAAGATCATCGAAGAGAGAGGGATGCGCACCTGGACAGAGATCGGGTTCTCCTCCATATACTACGTCTTGAAACAGTCAGAGACCAAAGAGTTCGTCCACAGCACGAAAGAGGAAGTTGAGGGAAAACCCTCCAGACGAGTCTACACCATTACCGAAATGGGGAGGAAAGCTGTGAGAGAAAAGGTCAGAAGCGTTTTATCCACCAGCAAAAAGGTGACAACACCCTTCGACCTAGGAATTGCCTACCACTACCTTCTAAAACCTGAAGAAGTCTTAGACTGCCTCACCAACTATCTCGAATCTTTAGACGAAAGAAAAACCTTTCTTGAACGTTCAATCTGTGAGAAAGAAAAAGAGAATGCGAACCATCGTGTGATTGCCCTTTTTTCTCGCCCTCTAGCCCTCATGACGTGCGAAAGGGCATGGGTTGAACAGTTCATCCAGGAGGTAAAGGAGGGACGTTTATGAGAGTAGTTATTGAAAATTTCAACCACACTGGCGGGAAGCACTGCCAGACCACGGCATTACGAAGTATACTAGCCTATCATGGGCTCAACCTCTCTGAGGAGCTGTTACTGGGACTGGGAGGAGGTATCGGGTTCATCTACTGGTACATGAAGCAGATGCCCGCTCCCTTCATTGGAGCACGGTATGGTGGAAGAAACGAGGAATTCATGACCAACATGCTCAGGAGAATCGGTGGTAAAGCCTTCATATTCCAGACAGCCAGTGCCAAGAAGGGGCACGATGAGTTAATGCGTACGCTTTCTGCTGGTGAACCTGTCTACGTGTACGTGGACATGGCCTATCTCCCCTACATGGCCATACCTGAAGATGTGCATTTCGGAGCTCACACCGTCACGGTCTTTGGTGTTGACGAAGAGGAGAACACCGTGTACATTGGTGACAGAGGAGCACATCCTGTAACAGTCACCGTAGAAGACTTGAAGAAGGCACGCAATTCGAATTTTTCTCCCTTTCCACCAAACAATAAGATATTGAAGATAGACTATCCACGAGAGGTAAAGAATCTGAAAGAGGGTATCACAGAAGCCATCAAAGAGTGCTGTCACACCCTGTTGAACCCACCGATAACAAATTTTGGGTTGGAGGGGATGAAGAAATTGGCCAAGATCATTGTTAGATGGCCTGAGCAGTTTACGGGGCTGAATTTGTACGGTTGTTTTATGAACCTTTTCATGTACATTGAGATTGGGGGTTCAGGTGGGAGTGCCTTCCGCCCCATGTATGCCCAGTTTTTGAGGGAAGCGAGCCCCATCGTGGGTAACCCGCACTTGGAGGAGGTGGCAGCTTTGTACGAGGAATCTGGTAAGAAGTGGAGTGAAATCGCTGATACTGCCTTCCCTGATGAGTGGCCAGTGTTCAAGAAAGCGAAAGAGTTAATGGTTGAGAAGAACAGAATCTTTGAAGAGCAGAAGCCAGGTGCACTCCAGAAAATGCTGGAGATCAATGGCGAACTGGACGAATTGATGAGGGAAGGGGTGAAAGAATTGCGTGAAAGAGACCTGAAGCCACTGTTGACGGAATTGCAGCAGAAAATTCTGGAGTTGTACGAAATAGAGGGTAAAGCGGTCGGTGAATTGAATGAAGTTTTCAAGTAAAAGGTGATGTAGTAAATTGTTTTTTTTCATAGAACGCACCAGCACGCATTGATGAATCCTGAACACGACTTCCAATTAGCTGTGCCCGGTTTCTGATCCCTCCAGGTGAACCTTCGCATTGATTGTTGAGAAATGTTTTTATTGTCTTTACCTACCCGTATCTGGTGGTCTTGTGAAGGAATTGATCCTGGTGAGACATGGTCAATCTGAACACATGGTAGCTGGGCGAGTGGGTGGGTGGACGGATTCGCCCCTGACCCTGCTAGGACGGAAACAAGCTTCCTGTACCGGTTACAAGCTATCTAATATCCTGGTATCACCATTCCAGTTCTACAGCAGCGATCTTCCAAGAGCAGCAGAAACAGCCCGTATTATTGGAGAAATCCTTTCCAAACCCCCAGTATTGGTGCCAGACCTCAGAGAAAACAGCAGCGGCATTGCCCACAACCTCCCCATAGAAGAAGCAGAGAAGATACGGCTCCCTGTGACAGAACCGATCATGGACTGGGTTCCCTATCGGGGGGCAGAGAGCTTTCGAATGATGCACGACCGGGTGACCCAGTTCATGGACAACATTCGAAACCACTGCACCACTACCTTGATCGTTGCCCACGCAAATGTTATCACATCAGCAATTTTCTGGTGGCTCCAGTTGAAAGAGGAGGTGCTCTCGACGATATCTTTTGATGCAGATCCGTGCAGCATAACTACGCTCACCATAAATGTGTGGGGTGAAAAGACTATATCCCGATTGAATGATGTCTCCCACCTCACAACAGGAATAATTTAGACGATACTAGAATCTCACAAAGGCTAAATGCTTTACTACCCTATTTCCGTCTCAAAAGGCGAATGTTATCTCTGACAGCCCTAGTTAATCTTTTCATTTTTTCACCAATTGAGACAGTCTTCGATCAGTGTGCCTGAGAATAGGTTCTCTCTGTTCTCTTTCAATGTCTACGTCAGAAGCTTCAAGCCGCAGATGGCCTCTCCTCCTTCCATACACAGCACTGCGCCCTCCCTTATAATTTCTCGAAAGTTTCATTTTTTCACACATTCAAGCGTGTTTTCTTCCAATCCCTAAAACACCGTCCATGACTTGAGCATTGCAGAAACCTTTATATTTTTACCCTTAAAAAGAAGGGAGAGGTGAACGCTTGGAACCAAGGAAAGGAACTCTTTCAGTCGTCGAGGCTTTCCAGAAAAAGATGGAGGAAATCATTTCGGCAGAGGTAGATGAAGAACAGAAAAAGATCCTCAAGAAAGCCTTAGAAAGAGGGTTACAAGCTCTCGAAGGGAGGAGATGACATGAAGTTTCTAGCACTCGAGTTGAAAGGAATCCGCCATTTTTCAGAATTGATGATGGAGTTCACTGAAGGGCTGAACATTGTCTACGGTCCCAATGAATCGGGTAAATCCACAGTTCTGGAGAGCTTGCTGGCCTCCCTTTTAAAACCGACAGAAAAAGAGAGGTCTTCCCTCAAAAAGTGGGGCAGCACTCATTCTGAAATCACCTTAACCTACACCACCGGGGCGGACACCTTTGCGATCAAGCGCATTCTTTCGCCTGAAGTAAGAGACATCCTCAAAGGAGCTCTCTCTACAGAAGAACCTTTAGAGGTTGAAAAAGCTTTGGAAAAACATTCCGGGTTCACTGACCGGGTCCTCTTTGAGAGTTCCACTGTGGTAAAACAGAACGAGATGCAAATCCTTCAGGAGGAAGGTTCCCGCGCCAGGATACGGGACAGGGTGAGGTCATTAATCAGCGGCGTCCCTCAGAGATCGACAGATGACGCTTTGCTCTTTCTGGAAAAGAGCGTTTATGATGCCAAATCCTTCTTGAATAGAGCTGAGGAGAGGGTACAGTTCATGGAGAATGAGCTCCTCCAGTATCGGGGGACTGACGAAGAACTCAAAGACGTGGAGACCAGGCTCACCGTATACAAGAGCGACTTAGCCAGAGACCAAACCCTCCATGAAGGGTACGAAGTCCTCTTACAGTACAGAGAAGCAGAGAATGAATACAGGAATTTGGCAGGGTTACTGGAGGAACTGGAAAATCTGGAGACCTACATCAGAAAAATCCCTATCAGAGAGAAAGAACTGATCGATGAGCTGCACAAAGAACTGGAGAAGATTTCTACTCACCAGGACCGGCTTATAGGAGAAAAAAGGAAGACAAGGCAGGAGTTAGCAGAACAGAAGGACAAACTCTCTGGAATAGACGACGAACTGGAAGGAGAGAGGGTTGAGAAAGAATCATTCATCGGGAAGTTGGCCACTCTTTTTGGGGGGAGCTCACGGGCCAAGCGGGAGGGACTGACGGCTCGAAGAGTGGAGGTCTCGCAGAATGTAGCGCGGCTGGAAGATCTTTCGGAGCAGATAGAAGAACAGTTGATCGAATGGAGGAGAAAATTCCAGTTAAAGGGAGAGCAGTTGCGTTCACTCATGGAGCAGTGCGGAGAATACGAGAACTGGACCAGTGACATGTTGGAGGCCCGGAGAAATGAATACGAATCTAAAATTGAGGGAATCCTTAAAGGAATGACCAGAGAAGACCTGGAGCAGAAAATTTCCATGAAGAGAGAGGAAGCAGATAAGTTGAGGGGAAAAATGGTGAAGAATTACCCAGATTTGAAAGATAAGCAGGACACGGAGCGTATATCTATAGAAAGAGTGAAATTGTCCGAAATCATAACAGAATGGGAAGAGAAGATCAAAGGATTGGAAGCCCAGCACGAGATCTTTTCCTCTCGAGTGAAAAAAAGAGAAATGCTGCGGGAAGAGTTGTTACGGTTAAGAAGGGAAATGGAAGAAAAAATGCTGCAGAGGAAGGCAGATGAGATCGCCTTGAACGTAATAAAACTGATGTACCAGGATCTGAAAGAGAAATTTGCACCAGAGTTGGAGCAGAGGGCTGAGGTTATTTTGAGCCGCATCACCCACGGGAAGTACGTCGATATTACGGTGAGGAAGGAAGATTTGGAAGTGTTTCTCAGAGTGCCGGAGAAGAACGAACCCGTGGATGTGGATGTTTTGAGTCAGGGAACCAGGGATCAGCTGTATCTGTCATTGAGGATTGCACTGTCAGAGCTCCTGAGTGGGGATAAGAACCCGCCCTTACTGTTCGATGAAGCATTTGCCACCTTTGATGAGGAGAGATTAAAGGAAACGTTACAGGTTTTGAAGGAGATTGCACGAAGTACTCAGGTCATCATCTTCACCCATGACGAGTCATACGCCAAGTACGGGAACCCCATCCCCCTCAAATAGTGGCAATTGTGGAAAGAATCCTCGTACTGTCGTTACTTTCCCTTTTGTATGTTCTGATTTTCCTCGTTTTCGTGTGCACTACACGAGAAAGAAGCTTTTAGACATTAGGGGATTTTCATTTTTTGATTGTTCTTCAAGATGAAGAGGTCACGGCCTACGCTGTACCCTTCCTCTTCTGCCAGGATGCCCCATCCTGAGAGCATGTCAAATTCTCCATGGCTGGGCATGATGTATTCGGGGTTCACGATTCTCAAAAGCTCCCGGTGGTCTTCCTTGGAGGCGTGTCCAGACACGTGCATGTCCTTGACTAACCTCACCTTCTGCATCATTAGTTTGGTCTCCAATTTGTACCTGTTAGCGTGATTCACTGGATTTGGTATGGTGGAAGCGGAGAAAACGACGCAGTCACGATTGGAGAACTTGAAAGGTGTCTTTCCGTCTGCTAATTTGGACAAGACTGCATCAGGTTCTCCCTGGTGACCAGTTACAATCAGAGAGTACTGGGAGCGGTCGTGCATGGCCTCTCTTAACATCTTGTTCACTGCCCCGCGCCTGACAATTCGGGGCACGTCAACTGAGACGATACCTTCCTCCATGGCAGCATTCCAGTACTTGCTCAAAGATCTCCCCAGGAGGATGGGTTGGCGGCCCACCTTTTTGGAGGCCTCTATCAACGTTAATACCCGTGATATGTGAGAGGAAAACGTGGTCGATATTAAACACTCAAAGTCAAAGTGCTCATCATAGAAGAAGTCCTGCACCATCATGACAGCAATCCTCTCAGAAGGTGTTTTCTTCTGTTCTCTCACTCGTACTGACTCGATAATAAACACTTTTGGGTTCATTCCCTCCAGTTTGGAGAAATCAGTCTTCTCCCCCATAGGGGGGTGGGGGTCCAACTTGTAATCATTGGCGTATAAGACATCACCTTCTCGCGTGTACAGAGCGACGAGAGAGGAATCTGGAATAGAGTGGGTGACATTGATGAACTCAAACCTGAAATTTCCCACACTTCCCTCCTTTTTCACAGTCACCACATTCTGGTCAGACTGCCCGTCATCCTTCATGAGCTGCCTGGCAATGTTGGCTGTGAAGGGCCTCCCCACGATGGGACAGCGGTACTTACCTGCCATCTTGCTCAGTGCACCAATGTGGTCGAGGTGGCCGTGGGAGAGGATGATGCCCACTACTTTCTTCCCTTCTAAGAGGCGGTCGTCAGGGACAGCGCCGATATTCCGCAGCTCATGCTCCTGCAGTGAATGGACATCTGTATCCTCATGGATCATCATCCGGTCTACATGGAGTCCCATGTCGATAATGATGACCTCTCCATCCACTTCTACAGCACTCATGTTCTTGCCTACTTCCTCGTAACCGCCTAATGCATAAATATTCATTATTTCTACTGATGAACTCTCTTTAAAAACATTTCTTCCAGAGGTTGGAAAGGGGAGAGGTTGGTGTGGGTTACGTGGAGATGAGTGGGAAAAGGAAAATTTCAGATTGAGGGTTGGTATATATGGATTCTCTGTGTGGTTTTTCTGGAATCTGATAGTGTGGTCACTATGGATCTGTGAGGCCGATACTTTTTTATAGGATTGATAGGTAGGAAGAGTGAAAGTGAAATTATGGATGCAGAAGAATGGATCAGAAAGGGTGATGCCCTCAGAAGAGAGGGAAAGTATGAAGAGGCATTGAAATGTTATGAGGAGGCAATTAAGATAGATCCAAAAAATGTTAATGCGTGGATTGTGAAAGGTTATGCTCTTGGCTTCCTGAAAAGACATGAAGAAGCACTGCAAAGTTTTGAGAAAGCTCTTGAAATAGATCCAGAAAATGTTAATGGGTGGGTTGGGAAAGGTGAGGCTCTCCGCTTCTTGGAAAGATATGAAGAAGCACTGCAAAGTTTTGAGAAAGCTCTTGAAATAGATCCAGAAAATGTTAATGGGTGGGTTGGGAAAGGTTATGCTCTTTTTGGCCTAGAGAAATATGAAGAAGCACTACGAAGTTTTGAGAAAGCTCTTGAAATAGATCCAAAAAATGTTAATGCGTGGATTGTGAAAGGTTATGCTCTTTTTGGCCTAGAGAAATATGAAGAAGCACTACGAAGTTTTGAGAAAGCTCTTGAAATAGATCCAAAAAATGTTAATGGGTGGGTTGGGAAAGGTGAGGCTCTCCGCTTCCTGAAAAGACATGAAGAAGCACTGCAAAGTTTTGAGAAAGCTCTTGAAATAGATCCAGAAAATGTTAATGGGTGGGTTGGGAAAGGTGAGGCTCTTGGCATTCTCGAAAGAAATGAAGAAGCACTACGAAGTTTTGAGAAAGCTCTTGAAATAGATCCAGAAAATGTTAATGGGTGGGTTGGGAAAGGTTATGCTCTTTTTGGCCTAGAGAAATATGAAGAAGCACTGCAAAGTTTTGAGAAAGCTCTTGAAATAGATCCAAAAAATGTTAATGGGTGGGTTGGGAAAGGTGAGGCTCTTGGCATTCTCGAAAGAAATGAAGAAGCACTACGAAGTTTTGAGAAAGCTCTTGAAATAGATCCAAAAAACGCTTTTGCGTGGATTGGGAAAGGTAATGCTCTTTTTGGCCTGAAAAGATATGAAGAAGCAGTGCAAAGCTATGAGAAAGCTCTTGAAATAGATCCAAAAAACGCTTTTGCGTGGATTGTGAAAGGTAATGCTCTTTTTGGCCTGAAAAGATATGGAGAAGCACTGCAAAGCTATGAGAAAGCTCTTGAAATAGATCCAAAAAACGCTTTTGCGTGGATTGTGAAAGGTTATGCTCTTTTTGGCCTGAAAAGATATGAAGAAGCACTGCAAAGCTATGAGAAAGCTCTTGAAATAGATCCAGAAAATGTTAATGGGTGGGTTGGGAAAGGTTATGCTCTTTTTGGCCTAGAGAAATATGAAGAAGCACTGCAAAGTTTTGAGAAAGCTCTTGAAATAGATCCAAAAAATGTTAATGGGTGGGTTGGGAAAGGTGAGGCTCTTGGCATTCTCGAAAGAAATGAAGAAGCACTACGAAGTTTTGAGAAAGCTCTTGAAATAGATCCAAAAAACGCTTTTGCGTGGATTGGGAAAGGTGATGTCTATTTTCACCTTAGCAAATACCCAGAGGCAAAACTTGCCTTCAAGAAGGCCATCGAACTAGATCAAAATAACGACGTACTCCAATATGGCCTAGCAGAACTTTTTTTCCTTCTCGGAGACATGAAAAATGCTAATCAAGAAGTTGAAAAGACACTCACCATAAACAGCACAAACACATCAGCTCTCATCCTAAAGGGGAGAATCAACATTGAGGAAAGAGATTATAGCAACGCAATCCAGTCATTCGAAGAAGCAATCCGTTCCAGCTCTGGAGATCCATTTCCTCTTCTTTGGCATATCTATTGCAGATATCTTAAGTTAGAATCAAGATTCGACGCAAAAAGCAGAGAATATCAGGAAGAAATAGGATCAATTATACGAAGATTAGAAACAATGAATGAACTATACGAAGGTTCTAAGGAGAAAGAGTTGAGGGCATATATATTGTATTTCTTAGGATATTTCTACTACAAAAACAGAGACATGTGTGCAGCAAAAGAAAAACTCGAAAAATGCATTAAACTAAAATCAAAATTCCCAGCAGAGCCAGATGCCCGTGAACTGCTCAACAACATCTGGACTTATGAGTTAAAACCCACCTGGTGGCAGTGGTGGCTCTTCTCCCCATCTTATCACATACTGAAAATGAGAATCTTTTATGTGCTCATTATCTCCATCTTTTCACTCTCATTCCTGCACCCTGTTTTCTCAAAATACATTTCAGTTGAAATATACTGGCCTATTTATATCATCGGCATTGCATTTCTGATTTTCGTCCTCCTTTCACCTGCAATGCAGAGTATCAAAGTGGAAAGCATTGGAGTTGAATTGCGCTCTCCACCCCTTCAGGAACTCATTCTCTCACCTTCAAGATTGGAAATTGGAATAAAAGATCTACGGAGTTCAATGGAATCCTTTCCTAGATTCTAAAAAAGATAAAAAATAAAATAAAAACAAAAAAAGTTACACTTTCTTCAGACATTTCTCAAAGACATCCAAGGCAAAGGCTGCCTGTTCCTCAGTGACAACCAAGGGCGGGACAAATCGGATGCCACTCTTCCCGCACGGTAACAAAAGCACGCCACCCCTCCAGGCATCGTACAAAATTTTCTCAACCTCTTTTTTGGCATGTTCCTTGGTCTTACGATTCTTCACTAACTCTGTCACCACCATTAACCCTTTTCCTCTCACATCGCCGATGATCTCATTTTTCTCCTGCATCTCCTTCAATCGCTTGAGCATGAACTCTCCTACCTTGGCTGCGTTAGTGACAAGGCCGCCCTTCAGTATTTCAATCGTCGCCAAAGAGGCAGCACACGACACAGGATTCCCTCCAAAGGTGGACGCGTGGGCACCTGAAGGCCACGACATGATCTCAGACGAGGCCACGCACGCACCCAAAGGCATCCCGGAGGCAATACCCTTGGCCATGCAAATGATGTCAGGTACGATACCCCAATGTTCAATAGCAAACATCTTCCCCGTTCTGCCAAACCCAGACTGCACCTCATCGTCTACGAACAGGATGTTGTACTCCTCACACAGACTCTTCACCTTCCCCAAGTATTCAGGTGGAGGGACAATGTAACCACCTTCGCCCTGGATAGGTTCTACAAAGATGGCTGCCACATCTGAGGGAGGCATCATTTTCTCCAGGACATATTCAATATACTGCACACACTCGAAGTTGCACTCGCCATAGGTCTTGCCAAAATGGCACCTATAGCAGTATGCGAAGGGGACGTGGACAACTTCAGGCACAAAGGGGGCAAATCGTTCTTTCTGGACAGCTTTGGAAGCAGTCAGTGACAAGGCTCCCATGGTTCTCCCGTGGAAGGCTCCCAAATAAGCAATCATCTTGACCCGCCTCGTGTACCATCGAGCCAGTTTGAATCCACACTCTACAGATTCTGCTCCCGAGTTGCAGAAAAATACTTTCTTGTCAAAGCTACCAGGGGTAATCTCTGCCAACTTCTGGGCCAGGTATGCCTGTTCCTCGTAAAAGAAGTCAGTCCCTGACATGTGAATGAGTTTCTCTGCCTGCTTTTTGATGGCTTCCACCACTTTAGGGTGAGAGTGACCAGTAGCACAGACGGCAATGCCTGCTGCAAAATCGTAGAACGTGTTCCCATCCATGTCTTCTATGATCATACCTCTGCCAGACTTGGCCACCAGGGGGTAGCCTCTCGTGTAAGAGGGTGATATGTATTTCTCATCTTTCTGCAGAACTTCCTTGGCTTTTGGACCGGGAAGTTCAGTCTTGATCTGTGGCTTTTCCATATCATCACCACTGAGAAGTCAAGTCTTCAGTATATAAGTGTTGCCATAACTTTATAAGCACGCGCAATAATCTTGAATTAGTCAGGCAAATTATGAGTTTTACTTGATATATGAAGAGGTGATTCAATGGATGACATGGATAGAAAGCTGCTCCAAGCGCTGAGAGAGGATGGGAGGGTATCTTTCAGGGAGCTTTCAGAAAAGGTCAACGTGTCCTCGCAGACGATCAGTGATAGAGTGGTCAAGATGACAGAGAAAGGGGTAATTACAGGGTTCACCGTCATGGTGGACCAGGCCAAACTGGGATACCCTATAGATTTTGTGGTTGAATTAGATGTAGAATTGCCGAAGATGAAGGCTGTCCAGAAGGAGTTGGCGCAGTATCCTGAATTGTACCAGGTCAAGGTGGTGACCGGAGACCATGATATCCTGGTTTTGGGGGCAGCCAGGGATATTATGCATCTTCATGAGATTATTGAAGAGAAGATCTCAAATATAGATGGTATTAAAGCAACGAAAACGTCAATATCTTTAAAGACAGTCAAAGATATCCCAAAGTGCATTATTTAGCAGTACTATCCTAATGCTACAGCAAGAGGAAATAAAGTGTCATGGCGGACAAGCACCCAGAGATAGTGGCCCAGAGATTGGTCTGATTGTTCCCCCACCACGTCAGGTGAGTCTCACAGGAAGCTCCCAGTACAGAGTCCACATTCGCCCCTATGAACCCTGCCGCCGTTATGACCAGGAAAAGGGTACTGCCAGAAAACTTGCCGCTCTGCAGTCCGATGCCCCACGCCAGTAATCCGATGACGCCCGCTATGGCCAGCTCTGCACATTCTCCTAACACGGTGATCCCGCCCTCAGTCCCTGGTTTCACCGTCTCAAAGGTAGTTATCAACACAGGTGGTGTCTTGGAGAGCCTGCCTATCTCTCCTCCTGCCGTGTCCGAGGTGGCACAGGCCATGGCGCCCAAAAATCCTGCCAGAAAATACCCTCCTCCATACAACCCTTCCAGGACAGCGCACACCATGGCTACTAACCCGTTGCCGAACACGTTCCCGTACCCTCTCGCTCCTTTTCGGGCCTCTGCAACTCCTCTCTTTCTCTTCTGTTCGTACTTGTACTTGGTGGCAGCTCCTGCCAGGACAAAAAAGGCCAGAGAAACAACAAAATATTCCCAGCCTGCAAACATCCAGACAGAAAAACCAATAATGAACCCAGACCACAATCCTGAACCGCGGACTATCTTTGTTTTGTAGGCCAGAATCCCTATCATCAGCAGGATGATGACAGGAACGACCATTTCGTCGATTGACGTAATCATTTTATCACTACTGATTTTTTAAGAGAGGTATTTAAGGGTTTGCTTCTTTTTTACTGGTGGAAATGGTGATGAGCTCTCATCTCTGCAAAGGTGTAGACGATCTCCTCGTACCCAGGAGCAGTCATGGCGTGAGGGTTCTGAGCTCTGACTTCTGCAATTGCCTGGGCTGCTGTCTTACCCTGAGAGACGAGAAAACAGGCGAGCATGGCACCGGTGCGGTCTTTCCCTGCATAACAGTGAACTAGGATAGGATCAGTGGAGGAAGCAGCAAAATTGACGAAAACGTTTGCAGCCTCGAGAAACTGAGTTTTCAAGTGAGGAGTGGATAAGAACACGTCTGGTAAATAGAGAGGAACATGGTCAAACCCTCTCTTTTTAATTTGTTCTGCATCAACGTTCTTATCCAGAGACACGATGGTCCTGAACCCTGCTTTGTACAGCTCTTCGAGGTCCCACTCGCATTCTACGGGTCCACAGCGGCCAGCAAGCTTTTCAGTAACCCAAAAGACATGGTCCATGAACCCACCTAGAACCGCTTGATGATCTCTTGAATGACCTTCACCCCTTCACCGTAGTCTGCAAGGTCAATGCTCTCATTGGGGCTGTGAACCCGTGATTCTGCATCCCCCACACCGATGGAGACAGTAGGGATGTTCAGAACCTTGGTGAATAACCACATGGGGCCTGAACCTGACATCGTCGGATAGATGACAGCTTTCTTATCGTAAACAGCGTCCATGGAGTCTTTCACTACTCTGACGATCCTCTCTTTGAGAGAGGTCTTCGCTGGGAGTAAGGGTCCCATGGATTCTACCTCAAGGTCGGCAAATCCATGCTTTTTCAGATGCGTTTTTAACAGTTGGAAGATTTTTTCAGGGTCCTGGTCAGGGACGAGCCTGAAGTCTACCTTGGCTGTAGCTTTGGAGGGGAGGACAGTCTTACTCCCTTCGCTCGTGTACCCCGAGAAGATGCCGCAGATGTTGCAGCTGGGCCCGTAGAGAAGCTGGGAGACTGCTTCTCTGTCAGACATGTTTCTGAGAAAGGTGTCTATTCCGTACAGGTTCTTGACGAGGTTGCCATCAAAGGGTATGGTACTGACGAGGTCTGTCTCCTCTTTTTCAGGGAGGTTCACCCCATCGTAGAACCCTTCGATCAAGATGTGGTCCTTATCGTCTTTTAACGTCTGTAATGCTCTCAAAAGCCTCCAGGCGGGGTTTTCCACGACCACGGCGTAGGCAGAATGCAGATCTCTGTTAGCACCTTTCGCCCTGATTTCTACGTAGCACAGCCCTTTCACGCCCAGGTGCATGGTGGGTCTTTTTGCCTCATCCTTGTAGCCTGCTTCCCAGATACAGGCGTCTGCTTTCAGAAGGTCTTGATGGGTTCTGACAGCCTCTTCGAGACTGGGGCTCCCCATCTCTTCTTCACCTTCGACGACAAATTTGATGGTGATGGGTAAGTCGTCAAAGGTTTTCACAGCTTCGAGCCGTGCCATGAAGTTCCCTTTGTTGTCAGCGACACCTCTGGCGTATAAACGGTTGTTTCTCATTTGAGGGTCAAAGGGTGGGGACACCCATTCTTCCAAGGGTTCGGGGGGCTGGACATCGTAGTGATCATAGAACAAGAGTGTTTTGTCACTTTTTCCTTTTTTTATTCCAAATACGACGGGATGACCCTTCGTTTTGATGAGCTGGGTCTCAAAATCTGCTTCTTCTAGAAATTCTTTGACTTTTTGGGCACATTCATCTATTCCCTGGTGGATAGTAGAGACACTCGGGATTTTCAACAGTTCTTTGAGGGGTTCAATGGTGGTCATGACAGTGGGTGGAATTGGTTCTTCATAAAGGTATGGGATTCCCTGTTAGGATGAAGACTTCTTCTCACATTTTGTGAAAAGTCCAGATGGAGGAAGGTTACTTTGGGGCAGCAGCAAGTATTCTTACTGAAAAGTTCAGGAGTAAAAGAGGAGGAGCCACGGCAGCCACTAAGTTAACCCTTTCTTTTAGTGCTTTTGCAGTAGTTGGCGTACGCTTTTCTTACTGCTTTCACATATTCTTTTTCAAGAGTTCTGCTCACGTAATTGCGCTTTTTTATGGAGGCTAGAATCTCCTCACTCTGGAGGTCTTCGGAAGTTTTATTTACGGAGTACCATTCCTCAAAGAGACTCTTCAACCCGACAAGACCCACCTGCTGATTCCCCACAGGGATAATGGTTACTGCGGGATCTTTACTGCACGGACACGATGGTTTCATATTCTCAACCTCTGACGATCTATCGTAGTGACAGGTCATGTTTATATATCTTTGCCGAAAAGAGGCAGTAAGTGGTGGAATGGTTTGCTGCTACGTGGGAGTGTACAGATTACAAGCCCTGGGGAACTGGTTCTGGGAAGCTGCCTGCAATCAGGGGGAATATTGATGTACCCAACCCACGATTGAGAAATCATGGGTTAGAAGTGGATCATGATTTATCCACCGAGTTTTGAAAAGTTGTCACTGATAAATTTTATTGCCAGCCACCAACTAAAACAAAAGGTGCCCAGTAATAAGGATGCGTATATTCTTTCTTTTCCATGATTACTTTCTGTGCTTTCTGTAAGGCAGTGGCTTTATCTGCACCTTTTTTTAAGTGTCTGTAGAATTCAAGCATCAACTCATGGGTTGAACGAGCATTAACTGACCACAGACTGACGACGACAGAAGGTGCCCCCGCATAGAGAAAAGCCCGTGTCAATCCAATTAATTCATCTCCTGGACTTCTTTCATTGAGTCTTTTATCATTTTCAAGAAAACTCCTCTTGTAATAAACAAACCCACTGAGAGTAGAAAAGAAGAAATCAGCCATCCACGTTCTCGAGAAGTTGTTTTCAGCACAAGGCGACAATCATGAAGGTTTCATCCAGGTATTGCTCATTTCCTTTGTCTTTTCCTTTGCTGTTTTCCGTGATCACCTTCCAGCACAGATTTCTTTTATTTCAAAGTGAGATAATGTAGATAAATCTAAAGGTCTATCCGTCACTACCACCACAGCATTCATCATATTAAAACTGCACGAGACTGGTGGAGTACAGAACTGTGATGGAATGCTTTTATCATCTCTCTCACCTTCAGATCATAGAGGGTGCAGAATAAATCTCTGGAGACTCTAGAAGAGGTTACGTTCACAAAGACCAGTAATTGGGTTCCCACTTCCATGAGAGAGGTTGTCACCGGAAACGAGGAGAATAGGGGTTTTAGTGCTTCTTCGTAGTCAGCGAAGAACAAAAAACAGTAGCTCTCGTAGTTCTCGTACCCTTGAGGGTAAAATCCTGTGTGAATCGTGCAGTAATTCTCTAACGTTTTGATCCATGTACTGTAGGTCTCGTACCGTACTTTGATCTTCTGTAGTAAAGGAGTCACCTTCTGCCTTAGGTTGTATTTGAAGGCATGAAATAAGGTCCACTCGTCCTTATCCCAGGGTAAGGAGGTCAGTTCTCGATTCTTGTATTCAGTCACTCTGGGGGTGAAGGCGGCTATTTGTTCATGACATCCTCTCAACCACTCATCCCAGGTTGTTAGCGCAGCCTTTGGCGTGTAGGTTGACCCTCTCACTCCCTGGTACACGGTATTTTGAAAGCCTACCAATTTTGAGAAGTCTAAAGGTCTATCTGTCACGATCATGGTGTTCCAGTCTCCAAAGGTGAGAGCGTGGTAGAGGGTGTGAGGGAAGTTTCTCAATCCCCTAAAGCACAATTGTGGATCTGAAAAATTCAGTAAGTAAACGTACTCCTTGTAGGTGACAGCTGGTCTCATGCAGAGCTGAGGTCCACGGAGGATGCCTCTATCGTATGTTTCGTTCAGATATTTGGCTACCGTATTCCTGGATAATCCGGTATTCTGTGAGATATCGTAGATAGATAGGAAAGGATTCTCAAAGATCTGCTCAAATATCTTGAAATAGTTACCTATCTTTCGTTCTCTTGTGATCTTACCCATTGCACCACCTGTGGATGTGACGATTGATAAAAATGAGTAAATAATTCTCTCTTAAAGTAAGGGAGAAAACGTTTTCGTTCACGGCAGTCCTCACCTGAAAGCCTTTCATCATTCACCCTCTCTCTGCCAGTTCTTCAACCAGTTTCAGTATCGTGAGAGCCTTTCTCCCCTTTTCTGTTAGGGTGTACCACTGTGTTCGTGTCTCTTCTTTCTCAAAGTGGTGCTCAATGAGGTTGTACTTTAAGAGCTGCTTCAATCGGGTAGATAAGGAATAGGTGCT
>JADDYB010000201.1_pt1 | contig 18687 bp, 13 predicted proteins | sample 8641941 | NCBI WGS metagenome assembly JADDYB01 (sample SAMN16275377, study PRJNA637457) | freshwater sediment metagenome | isolation source: Lake Kineret sediment | place: Israel: Lake Kineret | collected 2013
CCTCGTGGACCACTCAGGAATATACATAGATGTGTAACGGGTAACGTGTGCATCAATTGTGTATGCTCCCCAGCCTTCAGGAGTCATTGGAGTATCCCAACCTCTCCAGTAGTTGTCGTTCTTGATTACTGACCAAGAGTTGCCTATGCCTTTGTTCCAGTAGTCCAGCATGTATGGGCCTGAGCCTAAAGCAGCGTCAAGATTAGGTCCTGGTGAATGTGTGTCTGTAGCGTATAGAGGTGATGTTGCTGGATAGTGGTAGTTAACCCAAGTGTCATCGTATGTGCCTGGCCAGTCACCTTGCGCTGCGCACCACTCTTGGCTCATTACTGAACCCCATTGCTGGGCTACAACTTGCAAGAATGGTTCGTAGGGCATGACAAGGTTGAACCAGACGTGAGTAGCGTTGCTCTCGACTGTGTGGTCAATCGCATCGATGAGAAGTTCACTCCAATATTCGCCTGGAGCTTGTGGGTCTTCAATAGTGTATGGGCCTGGTATTGAAGCGTTAAGATCCCATGCAGAGTATCCCAAGATCAATGGTTCCCAGATCATCCAAGATGGTCCTGTAGAAGCATCTGTGACCAACATTCTTTCGAACGAGTATTCAATGTCAGATGGTAAGACTGGGTCACCTTCGCCAGGAACGCTTCCGTCATAGTAGTGAAAGACTGGACCTTCCCGTATCGTGAACGTCCATCTGTTCATCCAATGCAGACCTTCAGGGCTGGTTTCATCAATTATTTCACCAACCCATGCGGTGGCAAGAACTGGAACATAAGTGTCCATTTCAGTCCGATTGAACCAGAGTAACGTTTCATAAACGTTCAGGAGTAGGGTTGCACTTGAGGTGTCGTAAGACCATGCAGGGTCACAATCCATAGGTTCTCCTATAGTGTCAAATATAAAGTGTGAATAGTCTGTGGGCTGCGCTAATGCCTTTGGAATTGCAACAAACGAGACAGCTAGCAGCGTAATGAACAAAATCACTAGTCCATATTTACTTTTCATAGCTTCCTTTCTCTCCTTTTATTCTTTCTACGCCATAAAATATAAAAACTGGAATAAATAAGCTTTATGGAACATTCTTACAGTCAAAAGAAACCGTATTTGCCCCGTTTACCAACCTCTGCGCTTCATAAAAATCACAAATCCCAACAACACCAAAACCAAAACGCCAAACAAAACATAGTTCGCAATTGACGTCTCTTCGTAGCCTCCCGCTGAAGCCATCAAATCATAACTCGCAACGCCCCCAGAAGCATCTATGCTCAACTCAAATTGTGCGCTTCCACTAGCATCAATGGAGACAATATAGAAGCGAGACAATCCGCCAAAATCACCATTTGCACCATAATACGCACACACTACACGCACGCTATGAGCATCGAGAACTCTCTTGTTCACGACTCTTCCCCTAATTGTGAAGAGATCATCTTCAGTCTGATTTGTCAAATCCACAAACTCCAGAACATCCACAGGCTGCTCACTTGTCTGAGTGTAAGACAAATCAAGCTTATACGTGATTTCTGGCTCGTGCAATGCCCAATACAGCACAAATGGCGACTTCTGACCTGGCTTTAGAACGTCTAATTCGACCGTTGTAGTCCGATTGCCCAATGTAACGTTCTCTGCTCCATAATAGGTTGCAGTCACGTTTACATGCGCATTAGCAGTCGAGTTGTTTTCCACGATACCTTCAATTACAAAGAATTCAACTGAACCACTGTTCATAACATGACTAGTATGACCCAAAATCCGCAGTGAAGCCTCACCAATGGAAGGTGACGGAAGCGATGTGTAGTAATAATATGTCAAGGCCACCACTGCGATTGCCGCAACAACGAGGATAACGGAAAGAATCCTTCTCCGTAACAACATCTACTTCTTCACAACTCAAAGATGGTTTCTCCAATTTAAAAGTCTGTTTGCCAAGAACACATAAGCCCATTAAGATATGCAAAAGAATGCCAAAACTCAGAGTAATGCCCAGCAAAGCGACATAAACTCTGCAAATACCACGAAATGTTTATCTAAAACGCAACACACCACGTATTCTGAAGGCTCTTCCGCACTAATGAAAGAGCAGAGACATTATCCCAAATACTCGACCTCCAAACTAGGCGATGCCACATGACCAAAAAAAGAAGAAGACTCAAAAGCAGGAACATATACTTCTATTCCTTTCTGGCAATAATGGTTGCCGTAATCATCTCATCAGCAGTCTACCAAAATCAACTTCCACATCAAAAACTCGCCGCTGAAGACTACTTTGAAATTCGAGATGCTCTGATTGTAGAGGCTGATATGGAAAGGAGCACAGATCAAGTATTATTCATAATGCAGGTTCGCTTCAACCTTACAGCAGTCGGAGGAGATGCCCACAATGTGGTCATCATGGTTGGCGGAATGGCTGAAACTGGGGACTTTCCCCAAATCTCTGAATTACATCAAAACGAGACTGTGAGCGTCCTAACACCAGAGTTGAAATATGCTTACCACAGTGTAAAAACGGCAGACGGATATTATCCGTTCACACTAAGAATCGACAGTAGAGAAGCTTCAGGGACAATGACAATGTTGATTAAAGGATAGGAAATCAGTGCGCAGATTCACTCTGCACATAGACTTCAATTCTTTCAAAATCATCCAAGAAAACCATTTGCTAGCCATTAACCAAGTGGCACGCAACTCTATGACCATTCCCAACATCAACAAGCGCAGGTTCTTCTCGTTTACACACGTCCATGGCTTTGTAGCAGCGAGGATGAAATCTGCAGCCTGAAGGCGGATTGACAGGACTTGGCACGTCTCCAGAAAGCACAACCCGTTCTCTTCTAGCCGTAGGATCAGGAATTGGCACTGAGGAAAAGAGCGCTATTGTGTAAGGATGCAACGGGTCTTTATAGATCTGAGCTGTCTCTCCCACTTCCACGATTTTCCCAAGATACATCACTGCAACTCTGTTAGAAATGCATTCAACAACACTCAGATCGTGACTAACGAAAAGATATGTTAAATTGAATTCCTTCTGCAAATCTTGCAGCAAGTTGAGTAATTGAGCACGCACGGACACATCCACAGCAGATGTGGGTTCGTCCAGGATGACAAATTCTGGATTGAGCACCAATGCCCTAGCTACAGCAATCCGCTGTCTCTGTCCCCCACTGAACTCGTGAGCATACCTGTACAGGTGACTTCCCGAAAGCCCCACCTTCTTAAGAATATCTATTACTTTCTCATTGACTTTAGTTCCCTTAGCTACCTTTTGAACTATCAAAGGCTCTGCAACAATGTCTTTAACAAGCATTCTTGGATCGAGAGAAGTAGTAGGGTCTTGGTACACTATCTGTATTTTCCTTCTCAGTTTGTTCAATTTCTTGCCATGGAATCTTCCCAAATCGTATTGATTGCGAAGCTTCTCCAACTCGGAAGATTTGACCTTATCAGCCTTCAACTGATGTTGGCGCTTCTCCAGTTCTACAGACCGGGTCTTAATAGCCTTCAACTCACCCTGAACGTTTTTCAATTCCTGAGATCGGGTCTTATCAGCCTTCAACTGATTGCGACGCTTCTCCAACTCTAGAATGCTGGTTTTATCAGCCTTCAACTGATTGCGGATCTTGTCCAACTCCAATGCCCTGGCTCTTTCAGGAGTCTCCAACTTGTCTATCTTCTCCATTACGTCGCTGGGAACATCGTAGTATATGTTGCCAGCTGTTGGCTTAAGCAACCGAAGCAAAGTCTTCGCAAGTGTGGTCTTGCCACAGCCAGACTCGCCTACAAGGCCGTAACATTCACCTCTCTCTATTTCAATGTTGACATCATCTACAGCCTTAACGTCGGCTACCTTTCGTCTCAAAACTCCGCCGAGTACTGGATAGTACTGCCTCAACCTTCGTGCTTCAATCAGACGACTCATTTAGATCCCTTCGAATGAAGATGACAATGGACAAAATGCCCTTCCTTCAATTCTACCATTTTTGGTTTCACCTTAACACACACTTCCATCGCGTAGGGGCATCTATCATGAAATCTGCAACCACTTGGTGGATTTATCAAGCTGGGCACAGTGCCTTCTATTGACTTAAACGAATGCCCTGCTCTCGGAATTGATTCCAACAAGGCTCTTGTGTAAGGATGAAGTGGATTCTTAAACAGTTCAAACACGTCAGCAACCTCCACAACATTTCCCGCATACATCACAGCCACTCGATCACACACTTCCGCAATGACGCCCATGTCATGAGTCACATAAATAATAGATGACCCAAAATCCTTCTTAAGCTCCTTAATCAAGTTCAAAATCTGCAGTTGAATAGTCACATCAAGATTAGTCGTAGGCTCATCTGCAAGGAGAATCTTTGGACCACATGCAAGCGCTATACCTATCACAGCACGTTGCGCCATGCCGCCACTAAGTTCATGAGGATACATACGCAGAAACCTTTCAGGATCAGGTATCCTCATAGTTTGAAACATTTTTACCGCTTCTGCACGAGCCAAACCTTCTATTTTTCGTTTAAACCGATTAAGGATAGGAATCGCAGAAAGAATTCTTACAATAAGCGATGATGCATTCCTCAACATCATCATATAAACACTTCTTTCATACCTGTTAAGGTCCTTTCGCAATAGCACCTTTTTGCACAGTTCTACTCTCCTGTGAAGCAATAGAACTTCATTGATCTGGTCCCCAATAGTGTACACAGGGTTAAGAGCTGATCTGGGATCTTGGAAAATCATGGAAATGTCTTTTCCTCTAATGCCTCTCAAAAAGAAATCTTTCTGATCAAGCAGATCATATCTTTTATCCTTCTTCCGGAAAATAACTTTTCCACCCTCTATATACCCAGGAGGGGGAACCAGATCAAGAATTGAAAATCCCGTTACGGATTTGCCGCATCCCGTTTCTCCGACCAGTCCGAGTGTTTCTCCTTCTTTGACCTCCAAGTGCACTTCATCCAAAGCTCTGACTACGCCCTCGTAAGTGTAGAAGTTCAATGTTAAATCTTCGATCTCTAAGAGAGTTTTTTCCATTTCTCATCGCCTTCTCATCGTGGGATCCAGTATGTCTCTAAATGCATCGCCGAGCAAATTCCAACCCAGAACAAAGACGAAGATGAATATGCCCGGTATGACGAACAAGTACCAATAACCCAAGGGATCTGTCGAAGATGAAAGGATCCAATCTCTCGACAAGGATATCAAGCGTCCCCAGTCCGAATATCCTTCAGGGGAACCGATGCCAAGGAATCCCAACGCAGCTGCTGAAAGGACAATCCCGCCAATATCCAGAGAGGATATAATGAGGATGGGATACACGGAGTTTGGCAAGATGTGCTTAATCATTATCCTCAAATCTGAACATCCAATGGCCTTAGCTGCCTCAACATAGACTTCATTTTTAACTCGCAGCACCTCTCCTCGAATCACTCTTGCGTAGTTAGGCCATCCGATCAGAACAAAAGAAAATAGAACTTTATCCAGCGAATTCAGAGTTATGCTCCAGTGTATTGGGCCATAATCTATGATCGTCAAGACGGGGGGTATAGACAAAACCAAGGCCATTGACAGGAGCAAACCTGGAAAAGCAAAGATGATGTCTGTAGCACGCATCATCACTTCGTCTATGATTCCTCCGTAATAGCCGCTGATGCCTCCAACAAGCAGCCCAATTACTAACCCGAAGAATACAACGAAAACTCCAATGCGGAAAGCCGTTCTGGTTCCCCAAATACACCCGTAGAAAATATCATATTGACCCGGCGTCGTACCGAAAAGGTGTGCAGGGCTCGGAGGCTGCGGTATAGGTCCATAAGGTTTTTCTTTAGGCATCTGGTATTCATCATACCCAGGTACGGGCGATGCTATCAAGGGAGCAGCTAACGCGACAACAACGAAGAATATGACAATTGCGATTCCAAGTATCGAAAGGGGACTCTTCTTCAGTCTACTAAGTGTGAATTTAATCTCTTTCCACATAGGGGCCCGTGAAGCTTTGAATTCTTGCCAACTCGATTTTTTGTCCATGAAATCACCCTAGTTTTATTCGAGGATCTATGTAGGCATATAATATGTCCACTATAAGATTTGACAACACGAAAATTATGCCAGTGAAAAGGGCAAAACCAAGCAAGGCAGGCAGATCAGGTCCTACTAAGGCAGCATTTGCGGCGAATTGTCCAATACCAGGAAACGCAAAAACGGTTTCCGTTATGATCAGTCCGCCCAGCATGCCCGCAATCAGCAGACCTGAAAGCGTAATTGCGGGAATCAACGCATTTCTCCTCGCGTGCTTGTTGATGACCACGCTATTCTTCAATCCTTTTGCCTTCGCCGCGGTTATGTAGCCTTTGCTTAGAGACTCCAACATGCTAGACCGCATTACCCTAATTAGAAGTGCAATTTGAATCGTAATCAAAACGATAACAGGTAATACGAGGTGGCGAAATGCCTCCAACGTTATCCAGAGTTGTCCATTGAGCAAACCGTCAATAGTGTACAGCCGAGTATACGTATGCCAATCTTGGGAAGTCACGTACGTGCCCGCAGCTCCATCAAGTCTTAGTGGTGGAAACCAGCCGAGACCTCCGTAAAATACCGCAAGCAACACTATCCCAAACCAGAAGGATGGAAGAGACCAGCCGACTATTGCCAACGCTCTCGTTATATGATCAACTATCTTATCTTTGTGCACTGCTGATTTTACGCCCAAAAATATGCCGAAAAACACGGTCAAAGGTGCAGAATAAAGCGTCAACTCTAAAGTCGCTGGAAACCTCTCAAGCAAAACAGTTAGTACGGGCTGATTGTTGGCAGATTTTGCCAAGCCCAGATTTCCCTGCAAAACTTGAGTTATCCAAGTGAAATACTGCTCATAAAAGGGTCTATTTAACCCAAATTGTTCGATTACACGATCAATTCGGTCGAGCATCTTGTCATTAGTTACATACAACAACGCTCTAATTTCCGGAGCTATCATCTGCGTGACTGCAAAAATGAGCAATGTGACGCCGATTAAAGTCGGTATCAACAAGATGAGTCTTCTGACTGTAAAGTCTAGTAGTCCCATCGTCATGACTCCAAGCTAATCCATGTTAATGCAATTTATAACTCTGTCGGAGTGCTAACAAACAGTGTTCTAGAACCCTGTTTGTGTGTTTGCCAAAGAGTAGAAGAGTTAACGACAGCCCTATATGTTAGAAAACTCAAGTTAACATAATAGTAGACATTGGTTTATTCAGTAACTTTGAAACGCTAATAGGAAGTGGAAACATGCAATATAAACCGCTCTTTGCAAGCATGATTTTGTTCCTAATCTTTGCACCTGTTTACATCGTTCCCGCCACAGCACTTATCGTGACTTCTGCAAAGTTTGACATTCACACTGCTGTCAGCAACCCTGCCACTAACAAGAACTTGGCAGCAGATGAACCTGCAATGGATCAGGATCAGTATCTGTACGGGTATACTTGGAACTGCGAAAAAACGTATGAGTGGAGCGATTTTGTCAATGCAGACGATGACTCTGTAGAGCTAGTTCTCGGCATCAACAACGGCTATCATGACACTCGCAAACAAATAGAAGACACCGTCAAGAAACACGACGGAAAGATCATTAATGAGATTTGGATGGGAAGTGAACTGCAGGCCGTTGTCGTCAACCTGCCTCTTCCATCCGCTTCTCTCTTCGTAAAAGAAATACAGTGCTCTGGATTGGCCAGATATGTGGAGCCCAACGTGAAGTTTCAGAGTCACTCCGTACCGAATGATCCATCTTGGAACCTGCAATGGGGACCTCGGAAAATAGCGGCTGACTGGGCGTGGAACACCACTGTTGGAAACAGCAGCCTTCTTGTAGCGGTTATTGACACGGGCGTTTATCAGGATCACCCTGACCTAGTTCTCAACTACGTCCCATTAGGTTATGATTGGGTCAACAACGACACGGACCCTATTGACGATAACGGTCATGGAACTCATTGTGCAGGCATAATAGCTGCCAAGCTCAACAACAACCTCGGAATCGCTGGAATGGCTCAAGTTAGAGTTATGGCTGAGAAGGCCTTGGATAGATCAGGTTCAGGAAGCGAAGATGACCTTGCCAACGCCATAATACATGCTGCCCAGCAAAACGCAAGCATCATAAGCATGAGTTGGGGAAGCAATTATGACAGCACGTTGATTTACGAGGCGATCAAATTCGCCTACGACCATGGAGCCTTGCTGGTTGCTTCAGCAGGAAACTCCAGAAACGACATTAAGTCATATCCAGCCGCTTACGACGAAGTTATCGCGGTTTCCGCAACAGATCAGCAAGATAGGCCAGCGTTTTTCACAAATTTCGGAGATTGGATTGAACTGGCGGCGCCTGGAGCTCAAATTTACTCTACAGTTCTCAACAATAATTACAGTTACAAAAGCGGAACTTCCATGTCTTGCCCCCACGTCGTGGGCGTTGCAGCGCTTGTCTGGAGCGAATTCCCGAATATGACACGGGATCAAGTTCGATTTCACTTGCGATATACAGCAGACGATCTTGGTGATGCTGGATTTGATGAATATTATGGGTATGGAAGGATCAACGCAACACGGGCAGTCAACCAGTTTTTGCCTGAACATGATCTTCTGATAAGAGGTTCGGAGAGCCCTTCGTATGTTGAGCTGGATGAGACTGGAGTCTTCAATGTCACGATCCTCAATTACGGAGCAAGAGATGAAGAAGACGTAGTTGTGTGGTTGTCAGCCAATAGCACGCACATGTCATCATACACGATTGATTTCTTGACAAGTGGAGCTGTTGCTTCTGCCAATCTTACATGGACTCCAACAATTGAGGGAATCTACAACATCACGATAGAGATATTGCCTGCATTAAATGAAACTATTGTGGAGAATAATTCTTTTGCAGCTTATGTATATGGCGGAACACCTGTGAAAGCTTTCGTAGTTCATTCTTCAGGAAATTACTGGACTTGGATCACTGCGACTTGGGAAAAACTCAACAAGCAATGGTTTGAATTCGGCAACAGATCCATATTCATTGACAGCAAAAGTTTAAACAAGGAAGAAATCACTTATGAAAAGCTTGTAGACGCTGATGCAGATGTCTTAGTGATTTCCTCAGCCTACTCGACAGAGTTTGGTTGGGAGTTTACAGATTCAGAGATAGAAGCCATCACTCAATTTGTTTACGACGGACATGGTCTCATTGTTACTGCGGATACATTCAGCTTTACAGTTCCGAACAACAATAAACTCGCGAGGCTTGTCGGAATAGATGAAACCAGGAGCTGGGGCACAGCCATAACGTACAGCATAGCTATTTCGGAGCCAGAGCATCCGCTTTTTAACAACATTCCAAATCCATATAACATTTCTTCAGGAAAATCATCAACAATCCCTTCAGGAAATTGGACAGGAGATGTGCTAGTTGGAGGAGAATATGTTGCGTTGGGACTGCTTAATGAAAGCTCCATCGTGGCATACAGGGGGCTAGTGTACAGCTCTTTTGCCATAGAAGCTTATGCTGACCAGAATGACCTGCAACTATTCTACAACGCCATAACATGGACACATTACGAGAAGCCTGAGCATGACCTAACTGCAGGGCTGGAAGCGCCGCTGTTTCTTCTGCCAAGCTACTCTACTGAGCTAAATGCTACAGTGTCTAATATTGGCGCAAGCAATGAAACAGACGTAGAATTGCAGTTATTGATCAATGACAACGTCACATTCAGCACCATAATTCCACAGTTGCCAAGCAACTCGTCTCAGACCATAAATTACCTGTGGGCTCCTGACGAGAAGATGACATATAATGTTACATTCTGTGTGGCGCCAGCAGTCAACGAAAGTAACTTGTTAAACAATAGAATAACAAGATTTGTCAGTGTTTCAGACCCGATAATTCGACCAGCGGAGGGACAATGGGCTAACTATACATTACACACTTTCACAGAGGACATTTCTATCACTGAACTGATAAACTTCACATACAACCATTACGTCTCACCTTACAAGATTAACGTGACCTACGACCATTCCTCCCTTGGCTATAAATGGACTACATCATCCGTTGTTAATGTCATGAACAGACAGGTAGAACAAGGTACGTATATGAGTCTATGGTTCCCAGGCTGGATCGAAACAAACGTGACTCTAGGCTCGAAGGTGAAGATACTTAACGGCATTGGCACAGTTGTTGGAAGCCGAGAGATAAACGCAAACAATCGGTCGGTGGAATGTTGGGACGTATTTGTGGGCTTCCGATATGAGAATTACACGTTCTTTTACGACAAATGCACAGGATTGCTGATTGGTTATGACCGTGTAACCATATTTTTCCAAGAAGATTTGGAACTTTCATCTACAAACATCATCGTTGGCGCAATTATTCATCCTAAGACCGGCGATTATGCCAGTTATCGCATAGTATGCTACAGCAATGACAGCGTCGTTGCGACTGGAAACATGGATTTCATTTATCTGGAATTTCTTGACAGCAGTCGAATTCGAGTTTGGATATACTATTCATTATTTGATACTGACGGGCAACTTATCGAAGACTTCGCCGAGTTGGTAACAGTAAACATTCAGACACGCATAATTGAAACAGGACCGTCAAGCTGGAACAACACCTACTACTTTGATTGGATAGAAACTAGCATTGATTTGGCATCACAAGTCAAAATATGGAACGAAACAGGAACAGTATTGGGAACAGCAGAATACACTGTGGAACAACGGGTTTTTGACACGTGGGTTATTTCTGCAATAAACGAAACGCAATTCTGCTTCTATGAATATGACAAAGCAAGCGGACTACTCATAAAATCAACAGCAAACGACTTGAATGACCCAAGTCAAAACGTGACGCTCACACTTTTGCAAACTAATGTAGATGTCAGTCAACCGCTCATAAGCATTACAAGTCCAGAAAACAATACGGTGACTGCAAGCACAACTGTTTACATATTCTGGCACGGGGAGGATTCGGAGACTGGAATAGCCTACTACTTGGTTTACGTGGACACAAGTTTAGTGGCGAACATTACTTCTCCTCATCCGTATATGGCATATTCAATCACTGGACTCGCCGAGGGCAAACATGCAATCAGAGTTGAGGCTTACGATTTTGCAGGCAACATGAACAATGACCAAATTGATGTCGTGACAGATCTCACTGCACCGACCGCGTCAATCATTGCACCAAACAATGGAAGCTACCTTAACGGACATGCTATCATCATCAACGTGACTGGTAGCGATACTATCTCATTTGACAGGATGGAACTCTACATAAACGATCTTCTCACGATGACCTTCCTTTCTGAAGGATCCCAATCCTACACGTGGGAAACTGAAACATACAACTATGCAAATACAATCACTCTCATCGTCTACGACAAAGCCGACCACACAAGCACCGACCAGATCACGGTCACCGTTGACATTGTGAATCCTATCGTTCAGATTGTTCAGCTGGCAAACTATGTAAAGGGCACGACCAATGTTGTCGTGTATGCATATGATGTCAACTTGGAAAATGTGACACTCTATGTTGATGACCTAGCAATCGACACTTGGACTGCCACAGGCATTCACGTTTCAGCTTGGGACACCACAGCATCGCTTGACGGAACCAGCACTGTTGAAGCCAAGGTTTTCGACAAAGCTGGAAACAGCATGGAATACTCCGTGGAAGTTGTAGTTGATAACACTCCCCCTACGGCCGAAATCACATCGCCAGTTAACGATGCATACGTCTCAGGAACCGTCTACGTAAACTTAACAGCAGACGACGAAAACCTTGAAAGCGCGATGTTGATGCTTGACGGCGAAGACATAGCGGATGTCACAGGCGCCGTCTACTATCAGTGGGATACACTCGACGCGATGGATGGACGACACATTTTGATGTTAGAAGCGGTTGACAAAGCTGGAAATGTTAAAAGAAGCATCGTGACGGTCGTCATAGATAACACAAACCCAGTTGCCATGATAACCTCTCCGAAAAACGGCGCAGTAATTTCCGGAAACATTACAATTGCATTTTTGACTTTTGATATTAACCTCAAAAACACAACCATAGTCTTAGATGAGGTGATTTTCAACGCGACAGACGCTACAGCCTTAACATTTGATGCAAGAACCCTTCTGGATGGTAATTACACGGTCAGGTTGATAGCGTTTGATGCGGCAGAAAATCGGAACGAGGCGGAAATAACGATAATCGTGGACAACACCAGCCCAGCAGTAGCTATAACCGCCCCCACAGACAATGCTCAGCTTCAAGGAATAGTAAACGTGAATTTCACGGTTAGTGATGATCATTTGGCTAGTGCCTTTCTTTATTTAGATGACACGGCTTTTGATATCACTGCAACAACGTTCTTCCAATGGAACACTAGTGAACTTGGCGATGGTCTTCACACGATGAGAATCGTTGCCGTGGACAGTGCTGGAAACACGAAGGAAATTCAGAATAATGTGTGGACGACAAATGTGCAGAGAGCAACAGAAGACAGTTATGCTGCAGGCAGGAATTTGGGAATTCTTTTGGGATTAGTCTTTGGAGTAGCTGCAGGACTCGTAGCCTTTATGGCAGGCAAACGTCTGCGCCCGGTCGACATTCGGAAGTCAGGAAAGACAGAGTCTAAAACATTATTTCTTAGTGTAGGAATGTTTCATAAAGTATTTATCAAACCGTTGATTAGATTAAATTGGGAAAGGAGAGATTCAAATTGGTGAGTCTGGTAGTAGAAGTACAGTGTCCCTTGCACGGTTTTGAACGTTTCAGAGTCAAGATAATAAAAAGAACTAACATACCTTCTAACGAAATAGTGCCCAAGGTCAAAATGAGACCAAGAATTGGGGAAATAAGCTGTTTATACATTGGCAGAGACATAAGCTACGCGCAAGCCGAGGATTATCTGATCAACTATTTTCGTGAAACCAAAATGGGTGAGATAGTAGGGGCAAAAAGGATGCTCTAGGTTTTCCCAATGGAAAAGACTTGGAAAGGGAAAAACGTTAGTTTGGACTTGTTTACTGCTTATGTGGGAGAGTTCTTCAAGACAAGAGACTTTGAGGCTATACGAGGGGAAACCCCCACGGGTTATCATATTTTCGCATCAGACTCGCCACATTGCAAACTGGAGGGATACGTCAGCGTAAGCGTCGAAGGAAAGCCTGAAGACTTCACTGTAAAGATCGATCTCTGCAGCAAAGCGAAGAAAAGCGCTTTTCATCCGCCCACTTTTCTAGTCACAATGTTCACAGGCGGATATTTCTTCCTGCGGAGGTTAAAATCAGATGAAGCTTGGCTGAAGCTGGAAAAGGAATTTTGGCAACACGTTGAAAACAATATACTTCATCTGACAGGGTCAGCGGATAACGCTGCGTCAATCTCTGAATGATTGTTTCTTAGTCTACAGAATCGTTTAGCCGTGATTGGCTAATTCTCCTTACGGTGTTGTGATTCACCTAGCTATTTTCCACTTGCCTGAATTGCAATAAATATCAGCAACTCTGCTTTCCATCAGTTGTTGTCCACTCGGGGGTTTTTTCTTTTTCCATAAATCTCTTGTATCCGACAAAGTCTGCAACAATTATGCTTATCATTATTGCTGCCATAACCACGACTGGTTCCTGCAGTGCGTAAGTTTTTCTCACACCTACCACTTCTCCATACAAAAGACGTTGTGAAACCATGCCATTCCAAGAATAGTTTTCTCCTCGCGGATCATCCCAGTAGTCCGGTTCATCATTACTGTCCCCCTTTGTCTGAAAATAGACTAGCTCGTTTCTCGTAGTCTTGTTTATTGCCCTATGCGTTATGATGGTTGGAGCTACCTTTCCCCCGTCAGGTCTGCCGAATGCTATGATGTTGCCGACACCTAGAGCTGCCTCTATTGAAGAGGGATCATCAACTGTATAAACATAAATGGAGTCACCAGTATTCAGAATAGGATACATGGACGTGCCACAAACGCTCATTTCATAGTCCCAATCTGGTCCCTTAATGTGGAGAGAGTTCAAATATAGATTAAAGTAAAGGGGAATTGATATCAAGCCGCACATGAGCAAGAGGAACAGCATAATCAGTCCATATACCTCATGATACAGTTCTACCATTGTTCTCCTCATTAAATGACTACCGAAGCAATTCTTATAAGACTGTCGAATTCGCTGGAAAATTAAAAGGTTTAGATAATGGAAAACTATTTAAAGTGGCGAAAATGATTCATTCGCTTACCAACAGCCTTGCCGCATTCGGGAACCAATGTGAAACAGATGTGTGATGCTAATGTCTAGAATAGTGAAAAGGCAAACTGCGAAGTTTCTGCTTTTCGCAGTGATTATTGGCACGTTCACATCGCTGGTTACTGGATTGTTTGAAAACTCTCCCTTAATCAGTATCATAGAGACCGCCTACTACGGCTACCCTCTTGTGTGGCGCATCGCCACAGTGTCTTCATACGTGGAATTGGAATACGTCTATCTGGCCGTCGACATCTTCTTCTGGAGTGCTGTGGCTTTTCTGATTTTGGAGATAATAAGACGCTTCCTCATGAAACCAGAAGCTTAAAGAAGCAATAAGACGGAAAAGGTTGAAATGTGGCAGCTTGAGATTTTCAAAGCATTCCCACGTTGACCATCCGATCCATTCTGCCAACAATTTTCAGATTCGCAGTGCCACCATTCTGCAGCGTCTTTTAATCATCATGGCAGTCGCAATCAACACTGACTAGACTCAGCGTGCCATTTGGCAGCGTCTAACTAGCCGTTTTTTTAAGCTGATTGCGGTAGATTTCAACTATTTCAGCGGAAGTCGTTGCGTCTTCTGCTGACTTGTCAAGCCTATAACTACCTGTAAACCTTGGAAATCTAATGGCTAGCCCACTTCCCTTTCTCACAGAATCTACCGCACACGTGTGAATCGGACTCAACGTTATCTCCGCACCCAAGATGTCAAGCACCACAACAGGTTCAAACCATACGTCAGCTTCAAGTGTTGACTGAACACGCGGATGCTTATGTGCAATAACGTGTTTCAGCATCATTTTCGGCAGTTTCGCCAAATCTTCATCGGTAAAACCCGTCCCACATTTTGTTACTGTCTCGAAAACGTCTTTCTCTAGGTTATAGGCTGCCAAAAGCAATGCTCCGTACGTGCCAACCCTTTTTCCTCTACCGTTAAAGGCTCCGACAACAACCAAGTCCGCGGTGTCTGTCATTTCACTCTTGTAATCTCGCTTGTACTTTATCCACAGCCAGCCTCTCGCCCCAGCCTGATAGACCGAGTCGTTTGCCACAGATTTGCAGATCAAACCTTCGCAGCCGTTTTCTATGGCTTCCATAAAGAATTTCTCCAGCTTATCCGAGCTGTCGGTGATTAGTGAATTGGCTATTTTCACTCTGTCATTTTCTTCAACAGTTTCCTCAAGCATCTTCCGCCTAACTGGATAAGGTTCCAGAGTCAGATCTTTTCCGTCAACGAAAAGAGCGTCAAACATGAAAAGCGAAACAGGATACTCTTTCATTGCTGTCTTAATTTCGTACTTGCGCCTGCGGTGCATGAGCTCTTGGAAAGGTCGCATTTCGCCAGTGTCTGAGTCAACAGCCACACATTCGCATTCAAGAATAGCCTCTCTTGCCTTAACATGTTCTTTCAGAAGGTCAACAGCGTCGGGGTATTGGCTTGAAATGCTCTCTAAACGTCTTGAGAAGAGTGTCAATTCATCGCCTTGCTTGTGGGCTTGAATTCGTTCACCATCGTACTTGTACTCGGCGGAGCATTTTCCCCCAAGTTTCTCCAAGATTTCTTCAGGTGAAGACAGCCTTTCAGCCAGCATCGGTCTTATTGGCTCGCCTACCAATACTTCGAATTTCTTGATCCCTTCCAGACCTTTTTCTGCTACCACTCTTGCGACTCTTCCGAGGTCTGAAGAGACATTATAGGCGCGTTCTATTGTTTCACGGGCTTCTTTTCCCCCGCCATAAGCTATTGATAGAGCATCCAGAACGGTCATGTCTGCAATGCCTAGACGAAGATTTCCGGTGACAGTTCTCATAATGTACTTGGCTTCTTTTGGTGATGCATCAGTCAGAAGACCTGCCAGAAGAGCAGTCTTAAGATTCACGGTGCCTGAACCAGAAGCCTTTGCCATTTTGTCGAAGGTCTCGTAGACCCTTTCAACCGTTAAAACCTGCTGGAAGAATGTCACTTGCCTTCTGTTTGTCATAAGCTCCGCTGCGGTTTCACCTATGTCTCCTGTCTTCTTCAAGTTCTCCTCAATGTCACTTTCCCTCTTTCCTGAAGCTCTTGCAAGAGCCTTTACTGCGAATTTTTCAGCCACGCCTATTTCAATGTCGACAAAATCAGGATATACTCTGCCTTGGGTCAGGTATACGATTTTGCTGATTACTTCTTTGGGTGTACTCTTAAGAAGGTTGACCAACAGCTCTGTCATTTCCAGCCTCTTGGTCGTGGATTCTATCTTCTCGTAGGCATCAGCGACCATGTTGTATTGCAACAATCAAGCCTCTAGCTGACAAAATGAGAGTGCCAACATATTAAAACCTCGCCTCCGCAACATGATGCCGAAGCACGGATTATTTCTTAAGTCCTTTAAACTTCTCGTGATGCACAAGTTGGCTGCTGGGTCTTCGAGTTCGCGGTGAAGGAGACTTCGCAGGATAGCCTACGGGAACTATGGCTAAGGGTCGTATGCCTTGAGGAATTTCCAAGATTTCTCTCACTTCCTCTTCATCAAATGCGCCGACCCAGCATGTGCCCAGTCCAAGCGAGTAAGCAGTCAAGTGAATGTTCTGTACTGCAGCAGCCGTGTCCTGTATACAATACAGCGTTTTACCGCGCATTCCGTATCTCTTAGTGGCAAGTTTTTCGTTTGCGCAAACAACAATTATGACTGGAGCTTCAGCGATAAACGTCTGATCTGACGCAGCGTGAACGAGTTCTTTTTTGATTTTGGGTTTACGAATAATCATGAATTCCCAAGGTTGGATGTTTCCAGCAGATGGAGCCCACTGAGCCGCATCAACTAGCGTCTCAACAAGTTGTGTTGGAACCTTGTCATTTTTGAACATCCGTATGCTTCTTCTGCCCTTGATTGCTTCCAGAACATCCATTACTCCTCCTCACCATCCGCCTTTCTAATTTCCATTACAAAAAACTTAAGTCTTGTCATTGTCATCTTCTGCTCGGATGATGAGACGGAGAGTCAATAGAGCTTCAGCGGTGATGTGACTCGACGGGCAAACTGACAATCAGTGGCATTTTTTGCCACGTTTAGTTGGGGATTGTGGGATGAATTAGATTGGCAGAGATTGTCTTTCATGGTCAAAAAGAACCGAAAAGTAGTCTAACAAGACAAAATATGCCACCGCGTCAATTTCAAGGAGCAACAATTGACAAAACACGTCAGCCAGTCAAGCAGTTCAGGAAGTAATATATCCTCATGCAGAAGGCTTATCAGCTAAGAAAAAGAATGAAAAAAACGCGATTTGAAAGCAAAACTGAATTCAGGCGGAAAAAAGAGGTTGTTCAAAAAGATTCCTGAGACGTTGGACAGTCTTTCATCGAGAAAAGCTGTCAAGTACACAGTGTACCTTGCAGCAGTAGTAGTGTTTCTCGCTCTGGTATTGCTGCCGCCAATTCTCGGAATACTATCCAAATGGAACACGATGCAAGAAGTTCTGAGACAGCAAGAACTTATGTCACGTGCCTTGAGCGCCATTGGAAACTCGTTCATAGTTGCTTTGCTTGTTTCTGCCTTAGACCTTGCGGCAGGAGTCCCATTGGCGTGGCTCATAACACGTGGAAAATCAAGATGGCTAAACGTTCTAGATACAGTCTCAGACATCCCATTCATCGTACCCACAGTCGCGCTCGGCTACTCACTGCTCCTATTCTGGAGCGACCCGCAAGGCGTGTCTATGCTTTTCGGAAACACCATAGTCTCTCCAGGCTGGCTTCTAGTAGCGCTGCTTCACTTCACATTCTCTTTTCCAGTCGTCGTCAGAGTGATAGTTGGAGCATTAATGGACTACAAGAGAGAATACGAGGACGCGTCCAGAACACTCGGCGCACCACCCTTTACGGCCTCAAGGACCGTGACATTTCCAATTTTAAAACCTTCATTAATAGCAGCCTTCATACTTGCATTTTCAAGATCAATCTCAGAAACCGGAGCCACATTGATGGTGGCGGGAGTCTTCGAGAACGGCCCGATTTTCATACAAAACGTCAAAACAGAACTCTCTTCTGTGAATCCGCTTGCCTACGAAGGTTCAATAGTTTTTGCAAGCTTCATACTCATAGTTGTTGCATGTTTGATCTTCATAACAATTCGCGCCCTTGGACCGAGACTGAAAATACCTGTCAAAAATGTTTGGCCGACTTTTGAAAGAAAACTCAGCTATTCAAAAGCAGCATTTTCCAGAAACACCATTGCGCTCATAGTATTCTTTGCACTTGTGCTTATTCCGTCACTTTTTGTCGCCCTTTCGGCGTTTGAAGCCATCTTTTCGGGCACGCTGCAGAAATCGCTGTCAGGGGTTGGTATTTGGGGAGAATACTGGCAAAGCCTCATACTTTCATATGTGCTAGGAGCAGTTGTCACCGTTTTGAACGTCATAATAGGATTGCCGATGGCA
>JADDYB010000202.1_pt1 | contig 18673 bp, 17 predicted proteins | sample 8641941 | NCBI WGS metagenome assembly JADDYB01 (sample SAMN16275377, study PRJNA637457) | freshwater sediment metagenome | isolation source: Lake Kineret sediment | place: Israel: Lake Kineret | collected 2013
ATGAACACGACGAGGCGAGCAGGCGACATCTCGACGTCAACCGTGATCGAACGCTTCCCCGCCTGGGCGGACGCGGTCTCCCGCAGGCACTCCAGACGCGCCTTCGACGGCCGCGCGCTGGAAGAAGCCGCTCTCGACGAGATCGGCCAGCTGTGCGAGGAGTTCCGGCCGTATCCGGACGCCCGCGTCGCCCTGGTCCGAGAGCCCGGCGAGGCACTGTTCACCGGCATCGTCGGCTCGTACGGCAAGGTGACGGGCGCGCCGCACGCCTTCGCGATCCTCGCCCGCGACGACTCACCGGCCGCGCAGGCCCACGCGGGCTACACGGGCGAGGCGGTGGTGCTTGAGGCCACGTCGCTCGGGCTCGACACGTGTTGGGTGGGCGGGTTCTTCGACCGCCGGAAAGCAGGCGCCCTCGTGCCGCACGACCACGACGAGCGCATCCTCGCCGTCTCGCCGCTCGGACACGCGCTGGGGAGCGACACCGCCCGCGAGCGCCTGATGCGCGCGCTCGCCGGTGCGCATCGGCGCAAGCCCGTCTCCGAGCTGGCACCGGGTGCCGAAGGTCGCTGGCCCACGTGGGCGCTGGCCGCCGTGGAAGCCGCACGCACGGCCCCCTCCGCCATGAACCGCCAGCCGTGGCGGTTCCGCATGGATGACGGGGCTCTCGTCGTATCGCGTGACTCGGCGGTCGAGGTCCCGAGGGTCACGAAGGCGCTCGATTGCGGCATCGCGATGCTGCATGCCCAGCTCGGCGCTCTCACCGCGGGGATGCCGGGCTCGTGGTACGACTGTGACGCGGACGGCCTCGACGTGGCACGCTTCGTCCCTGAGTAGACGAGAAAGGCGGGATACCATGCGCGTGGTGATTGCAGCAGGCAACGGGTTCATCGGCCGTCGCCTGACGGCACTCCTGCTCGATCGGGGTCACGAGGTCTCGTGGTTGTCCCACACCGTGGGCCGGGTCACCCCGCCTGCCGGCGTCGTCGAGCACGAGTTCAGCCCCGGTTCCCCACACGCCGAGTGGGCGGCGGCCGTCGCCCGCGCAGACGCGATAGTGAACCTCTCCGGCTACCCCATAGCCTCCCGGTGGAGTCCGCGCGTGAAGGATCTCCTGCGCTCGAGCCGCATCGACACTACGCGCGCGCTGGTGGACGCCGCGAAGAAGGCGCGCGAAGCGGGACAGGGGCCCTCCGTGCTCGTGAACGCGAGCGGCATCGGCGTGTACGGTGACGGCGGTGACACGGTGCTCGGCGAGGACTCGGCCATCGGGGGCGATTGGCTCGCCGACCTCGCCGTCGACTGGGAGAAAGAGGCGTTGCGCGGTCAGGCCGTCGGTCTCCGCGTCGTCGTGGTGCGCACCGGGCCGGTCCTCGGCGCCGAGGGCCTCCTGCCCCGCATGCTGTTGCCGACGCGCCTGTTCATGGGCGGCCCGGTCGGAAACGGGCGGCAATGGGTGCCCTGGATACACCACGCTGACATCGCCGACGCCTACCGCTTCGCGATCGAATCACCCGGGGTCTCGGGTCCGGTGAACGCGTGCGCGCCCGAGCAGGTACGGATGCGTGACTTCTCGGCCGGCTTGGGTCGAGCGGTTCACCGCCCGTCCTGGTTCCCCGTCCCGGGCTTTGCCCTGCGCATCGTGCTCGGCGAGGTCGCGCCCTACACGCTCATGAGCCAGCGTGCCTCGTGCAAGAAGTCGCTCGACGCGGGCTTCGAGTTCGCGTACCCCGGACTCGCGCCGGCGTTCGAAAGCGCGATCGGCGAGCTCAGAGCAGGCGCGACCAGAGGCGCATGACGGCGTTGCGGTAGCGTTCCGCCGAGCTCATGCGCTCGTAGAACGACTCGTCGATCTCACGGCAGTGTGCCGAGTCATCCTCGAAGATGCGCTCTAGCGTCGATGCGGTCTCCTCGTCGAAGAAGAAGACGCTGATCTCGTCGTGCAGCGCGAAGCTGCGGATGTCGAAGTTGGTCGTGCCGATCACCGCGATGTGTCCGTCCACGGTGATCGTCTTGGGATGGAAGAACCCCGCCGAGTACTGCAGCATGTGCCCGCCGGCGCGCAGGAGGTCGTCGATGTAGCTGAACGCAGCGTACCACGCGCTGCGCTTGTCGGGCACCCCCGCCATCATGAAGCGCAGGTCGACCCCGGCGAGTGACTGCGCGTTCAGCGCCTCCATGATCGCCTCGTCGGGAACGAAGTAGGGCGACTGTATCCACAGGCGCCTCTCCGCTCCCGTGATGCAGAGCAGGAAGGCGTTGCGGATGGCCTGCCACTCGCTCTCGGGCCCGGAGTGGGCCAGCTGAGCCCAGATCGGACGGCCGCCCTCGATCCGGAGCTCGGGGAAGTAGCGGTCCGAGAACAGCCTCTCGCCGGTGAGGCGGTACCACCGGCCCACGAACGTCCGCTGCATCTCGGCGACGAGCGGGCCCGTGAAGCGGCAGTGCGTGTCTCGCCAGGTGGCGAAGCGGCGTCCGCCATCGACGTACTCCTGCCCGACGTTCAGGCCGCCGGTGTAGCCGATGCGGCCGTCGACGACGGCGATCTTGCGGTGGTCGCGGTAGTTGAGCCACCGCAGGTGCGGGCGGTCCGTGCGCACGAGCGCCCCCGCCGCCTTGAGGGCCCGAAGCTGGCCCTTCCCGTAGACGATCGAGCCGACCCAGTCGTAGAGGACGCGCACCTCAACGCCCTGCGCCACCTTCTCGGCGAGCAGGTCGCAGAGGCGTCCCGAGAGCTCGTCCTCCTCCCAGATGAAGTACTGCAGGTGCACGCTCTCGCGCGCCGCGGAGACATCCTCGAACAGCCGGGCGAACTTTGGCCCGCCGCCCGTGAACACCTCGAGGTCCTCGCACGGGAGCGGCCTCGTCGCGCACTGCCGGGTGATCGCCACCGAGAGACGCCTGACCAGCGGTGGCCTGGCTCCGATCGCCGCGGCCGCGTCGTCCGCGTGGCGTTCGTAGAGCGGACGTATCGCGGCCTCGCCGCTCGCCTTCGCCTCGAGCCGCACCGGGTCCCGGCCGCCGGCCCCTCGCCAGTTGATGCCGAACAGCAGGTAGGCGGCGACCCCGACGACCGGCAGCAGGAGAAGCGCGAAGGCCCATGCCAGCGTCGTCGACGGGTCCCGCTCCTCGCGGATCAGCAGCACGATGACGATGAGAGCGTTGATCTCGAGTACCGCGAGAATCAGCTCGCCGAAGCTCACGCTCCACCCCCTTTCGCCCGCCGCTTCACCCGTTTCAAGCATTGTAGGCGCCCTCAATCTATACTGAGCGCATGACATTCGAAGAACTGGGACTATCGAACGAGATCCTCGCGGCGGTGGCCGCCCTCGGCTACGTTGCCCCGACCCCGATCCAAGAGCAGGCCATACCCCTCGTCCTCGAGGGTCGTGACGTCGTTGGCGCAGCCCAGACGGGCACCGGCAAGACCGCCGCGTTCACGCTCCCGCTCCTGCAGCGCATCGGGCGTGGCGACGGCGCCCCGCTCGCCCTGGTCGTGACCCCGACCCGCGAGTTGGCGGCTCAGATCGACCGCGTCGCCTCGGAGGTCTGCAAGCACACCGGCCAGCGCGCCGCCGCGATCGTCGGCGGCGTCAAGTACGGCCCCCAGATCGCTCCGGTGAAGGCCGGGGTCGAGCTGCTGGTCGCGACGCCCGGCCGCCTCATCGACCTCGTGGACCGCGGCGAGGTGAACCTCAAACGCATCGAGGTGCTGGTGCTGGACGAGGCCGACCGCATGCTCGACATGGGTTTCTGGCCAAGCGTCCGCAAGATCCTGAGCTTCCTCCCCAAGGAGCGTCAGAACCTGCTCTTCTCGGCGACGATCTCCGGAGAAGTCACGACCATCGTGAGCCGCATGCTCCACGACCCCGCGTTCGTCGAGATCGCCGTGCGCGGGACGACCGCTGAGGGCATCGATCAGGCGATCATGCCGGTCGAGCAGTCGCAGAAGCCCGACCTACTCGCCGCCGTCATCGAGGAGAAGGGCGCCGACCGGGTGCTCGTCTTCACGCGCACGAAAGCGCGCGCGGACCTGGTGCGCACGATTCTCGACAAGAAGGGTCTGCGCGTGGCCGTCATGCACGCGGACCGCACACAGCAGCAGCGTGACAGCGCGCTCGAGCGCTTCCGCGAGGGCAAGGTCGACGTGCTCGTCGCCACCGACATCATCGCCCGCGGGATCGACATCTCCGACATCGACCACGTCGTGAACTACGACGTCCCCGAGAACCCCGAGGACTACGTGCACCGCATCGGCCGCACAGGCCGGGCCGGAGCCAGCGGCTACGCGCTCACGTTGGTGGGCCCTGACGAGATCACGCAGTTGCGCGAGATCGAGTACCTGCTGGGGAAGATCCTGCCGGTGCACGACGTCGAGGGGTTCCCCTATCGCCCCGGCCGCATCATCCCCTTCGAGGGACGGCCCGCGAAGAAGCCGACGCGCGCGGCGTTCGGCGCGAAGAAGCGCTCGAGCCGCATCGCCCGCCGCTGAGCGTCCCGCAGGCTACTCGGGAGAGACGGCGACGGTCCGGCTGACGACCGGGTACGCCAGAGCCGAGCCCGCGTATCTGATGCGGTAGTACGTGCGTCTGCGAGGCGTCACCTCGAACCAGACCCGCCCGTCCTCGTCCGACACGTCCGCACCAACACCCGCCCTCCATGCGGAGGAGCCGTACCGGAACTCGTCGAGGTACACACGGACGCCGTCCATTGCGTGGCCCGTCGTGCGCCTGACGACGCGACCCGTGATCGTCACGACGTCACCCGGCTCGAACGACGCCGGAGCCGACACAATCGCGAGGCTCTCGTACGCGCGGCGCCACACGTAGCTGTACGCTCCGCCTCCCGAAATCGCCTTCACGACGATGCGGTACGAGCCGCGCCCGGTGAGCGGGACGCGATACGCCAGCAGCGCGGCCTGCCCCGTCGAGACGACCGAGCGCAATGGCGCCGCGGACGAGAGAGCCGTCTGCGCCGGGCCGTAGAGTGATAGTGAGGTTCTCGCGCCGGCGGCGCCCCTGAACGCGACCCGGACCAGTTGCCCGGGTTCGAGCGTCACCACGCGCACGTCCATCGGATCGAACGACGTCGCGACGACGTTCGAGACGCGCGACCCGTACAGCGGAATGCCAGGGTAACCGTCGTCAGAGAGCGCCGATGCAGCCGGCCAGCCGATGCCGAGCGCCCGGTCGATCCGCACGAGCCCGTAGCCGGTGTAGGCGTCCCTGCCGGGCGCCCCGAGGTCCTGCGCGGTGACAAGCAGCCGGTGCGTCACGGTCGCGGCGTTCCACCCCGACCCCGCAGAGAACAGCAGCGCCGCGGCCGCTGAAACGTGCGGCGCCGACATCGACGTCCCCGCGATATAGCCGGTCGACTCGCCCGACAGCGTCCCCGTCACGGGCAGAAGCGACAGGATGCCGAGCTGCCCCGGGCCGATTCCCGGTGCGACCAGGTCCAGTCCGCCTCCGTACTGCGAGAAGGCCGCGCGCTGATCGTCGTAGTCGCTGGACCCGACGGAGAGCACGTCGGCGTAGGCGGCCGGGTACTGCAGGCCGTATCCTCCACGGTTGCCCGAGGCGGCGACGACCAGACAGCCCTTGGCGATGGCGTACTGCACCGCGTCGGCGAGCACCTGCGAATCGTAGGTGGTGCCGGCGCTCACGTTTATCACGCGGACGGCACGGTCGGCAGCCCATCGGATACCGAGCGCCAGCCCCACGGTGTCGCCGGCACCGTACGCGTCGAGCACTCGAACGGGCAGCAGGGTCACTCCGGATGCGATTCCGGCGATGTCGCGCCCGTTGTCCGCATTCGCCGCGATGATGCCGGCTACGTGGGTGCCGTGCCCGTTCCGGTCCGACGCCGAGTAGTCCCAGTCGATGAAGTCGCGATCGTTCAGGGTGTCGATCCGCCCGGCCAGGTCCGGATGGGCCAGATCGATTCCGGAGTCGACGACGGCGACCTTCACGTTCGCCTTTCCACTCGTCACGTTCCAACCGGCAGGGGCCCCGACCCGGTGCAGGTTCCACTGCCCCGCGTACCCCGGGTCGTCGGGAGTCGAGCACGCGCGCACCTCTCGGACCGGCTCCGCGTAACGCACGCCTGACCTGCCCGCGAGTCCTGCCGCGAGATCTTGGGCTCCCCGGCCCCTGGGCGGAGTCACGACGAGGATCCCGGCAGCCGGGTCCGACACTCTCACCGTCGCGCCGGTGCCCTTGACCGATGCGGCCGCGGCGACGGACCTGCCGGGGCTGACCCCGACGACCACGGAGCCCATCAGGGTCGATTCGCTCGCGGAGGTGCTGACCGCCGGCGTCGCGGCCGCGATGGAACCACGTCCCGGCGTGATGATCAGCGCGCAGGCCAGTAAGGCGAGCGCTGCCACCGTGAGACGCATTCTTGCGGGGTGTCGCATCCGTGTCCTGTTCCCGGCGAACCCGCACGGCCGCCGCGCCGATCCTCCGATGGGGCCGGCCGCTAGTAGACCCTGAAGGTCCTCCATGCGGAGTACGTGGCCGCGTGGAGCCCGTCAGCGGGAACGCGGGCCTGAAGACGCCACACGCCCTTCGCGGGAAGCTTGAGGCTCGCGCTGAACGTTCCGGTGGTGTTGTCGGCGTTCGTGTAGAAGCTCGAACCCCAGGCGCCGTTCGCCCAGCGCTGGGCGAGGATCTTCACGTGGCCGCGACCGGCGGTGTGCAAAGGCCGGATGTAGCCGTTGAGGCCGAAGCTCGTGTTCACCTGCGCTGCGGACGGCACCGCGGCAAGCGCGAGATAGGCACGCGGGGTGATGGTGAACAGCCGACTGTTGCCCCAGCCGATGGTCCCGCCCGGGCGCTCACCCCACGTGGTACGGACGCGATAGACGGCCTTCGTCCGCGCGCGCACGCTGGTGGAGTACCTGCCATCGGCGCCCGTGTAGCCAGAGGAGACGCGCGTCCAGCGCGTGGCCCCCGTCGGCAGCATGAAGACGTCGTAGCGCAGGTTAGCCTGGGGAACGCCGCCGAGCGTCGCGGCCCCCGCGACCGGAACCGCGGCGTTGTAGTTGGCCAGTGACGGAGCGGCCACCGAGACAGACGGACCGGTGAGTTGCCGGCGCGACCACGTCATGCGGTACAGCCCGCTCCCGCCCTCTTCGGTGTCACCGTCTGCGTACAGACAGTAGACGTGCGCGTAGTACGTCGCGGGCGCGCTGTTCGAAACGAAGCGGATCGCCTCGCTGCCTCCCGGCTCCTCGTTCTGGGAGATCGCGACCCACGCCGAATTCTGGTAGGCGGTCAGCACCGGCTTCTTGGTCGCCGGGCCATACAGGATCAGGTCGAAGTCATCCGTCGCGGGGTCGTCCAGCATCTCCATGTCGAGCAAGAGCAGCTCGTTGTAGCGAAGCGGAATCGCGTAGACGTCGTCGAAGTCCTCTAGCCCCACCGCCGTGGTGGCGGTCAGGGAGCTACCGAAGGGCGAGCCCGGTATCGCCACGCCGGGAATGTCAGCGTCGTCGGGCGAGTTGAAGAGCACGCTGGCCGTAGCCGCCGAGGCACAAAGCGCCAGCGCGACGACCGTGACGGCGAAAGTGGTTCCGGCGCTGCGGACGACCGGCCTCGACATGGAAACACCCTCCTTGCGGGCACCCTTGGGCACGCGCTCGATCCGAGCATGGGGACGCGTCCGAGGATACGCCCGATTGACTACTGTGTCAGCAAGACCGGTGCCCCCACGCCCAGCACCACGACCACCCGGGCCGATTCCGACCGGGACACGCCATCGGTTCCGTACACGCTCACTCGCGACTCCGCGTCGCCCTTGCGGAACACGTAGAACCTGCCGGACCCGTCGGACCCGTCGACATCCCCTTCCTGCACGAGTACCCACTGCCGGCCCACGTAGGCCTCGCGATACCAGGCAGCGACAGCCGGCGGCGTGCCCTCGACGAGTACCTCGTAGTCCCACGCGTCGCCGTTCTGCTCGGTGGCGCGCGCGAACTCGCCCGCGGGTACCGGGACCTCCGCCGGGAACGCGGGCCCGATGGTCGAGCGCTTCTCGGTAGGGGTGAGCGGACGCAGCGTCGCGGGCGCGGTGTCCGTCGCGGGCGAGGCTTCCGCTGCGGGCTGCGGAGCAGAAACGGTGGCGCCGGCCGGCCCGGACTCGGCACAGCCGGACGCCGCCAAGGCCAGCACCAGCAGCGCGGCGGCGGCCAAGGCGCGAGTCACCACCCCTACGTGGTCCACGGTCCTCTCGCTCACTCCGTCTCCATGCTCAGGTTGCGCCGGGCGAGCCGCAGATGGTCCTCCCACCTGCCCGCGATGCTCAGGTAGCGCGGCGAGAATCCCTCGCGCTCGAACCCACACCTCTCGGCAACTGCAAGTGAACGCGCGTTTCGAGGGATGACGTTCACCTCCACCCGGTGCAGCCGCAGGTGATCGAATGCGATTCCCACGACGGCCGACAGCGCCTCGGTCATGTAGCCGTTTCCCGTCGCCTCCGGCGCGAGGCCGTAGCCCGCCGTGCACGAGAGGCTCGCTCCCCGGACGATGTTGCTGAGCGCGACGCGCCCGATGATGCGACGAGGATCCGGCACCGTCGCGATGTACAGGACGAGCCCGCGGTCCTCCGCAGCGACCTGTAAGTCGTGAGCGAGGCGCCGCGCCACGACATCCGGCTCCCAGAAATCCTGAGGCCGAACGGGATCCCAGGGTGCGTGGAACTCCCGGCTACGGAGACCGTAGTCGCGAACCAGAAACGCATCCTCGGGCGCTACCTGCCTCAGCACGAGGCGTGAGGTCGTCCAGGACTCCGGCACACGATCCGCCTAGTTGCGCGCGTGCCGCACGAACGGCAACTGCTCGCCCGCCATGTCTCTCAGGATGCGCACCCGCGCCAACGGGTCCAGCTCCGCGAGCTCGTCGCGAACCCGGCCCTCCGCCTCGAGGATATGCGCGCTCCTGCGGCCGGCCGCGCCCTTCGCGGCGACGACGGCTCCGGCGGCGATGAGCCCGACGGGGAGCAGGTAGGCCAGCACGCCGCGCCTCTTCCTGACGCCGAGCGTCAACGCCCACGAGATGCCGGCGCTGAACAGCGTGAGCCCGGCAGCCATGGTGATCGCGTCCGCATCCATGCTGTCAGCGAACTGCTCGCGGATCTCGTCGGCCCTCGCCATCAGGGCCTCTCTGCGCGCGACCAGCTCCTCGCGAGCAGAGGCGATGTCGTCTCTTCCGATCATCACGTCCACCTCCTAGTCCTCACCTCAGTACATCCCCGCCTGGCCGCAGCGCTACGCACCCATCCGATATCCGGCGCGCTATACTGCGCCCACTTCACCGAGGAGTGATGAAGCAGTGGCCGAGTACGACCCTCAGGAACGCTTCCGGGTTCCCGGAGCCGAGATACTCTCCACGGACACGTGGACCGACACCCCCGAGACGTGCCCGGAATGCGGCACCGCAGTCCAGCCCGGCGAAACCCGCTGCCGGACGTGCGGCCAGTGGCTCGAGCTGTGCGGAGGCTCCTGCCCCAGCTGCGCATCCCCCCGTTGCGTGGGCGGGAAGCGAGAGCGTCGCGGAAGCGGTCGCCCCTGACCGGACGCCCGGACGCCTTCGGTCTAGCTCTTGCGTGTCTTCGGTATGGACAGGTCACGCGCGATGAGCGCTCCGAGCATGACCAGCGCGTGCCCCAGGCTCCACCCGTAGTCGATCACCGAGCCGGATGCGTACTTGTCGACTGCGGTGAGCCACGCGTACCCCGTGTCGCTCAGCGCGACGAGGCACGTGCCGGCGATTACCGGCCACCATGGCCACCCCAATCGGCCCCCGCCGAGCATCGCGACCACTCCCAGCACGAAGGCGGCCGGGGCGATCATGAACACGATGTCGCCGACCGGGTAAGCGACGGAGAGGATGCGCTCCCCGAGGGTGAGGTCCGGGACCTTGAGCACATGTGGTACGAGAAAGGCGGAGTACACGATCGCCGAGAGGCTCGCGCCTATCACGACCACGGTGATCGTGGCGCGCTTCAGCGGGACGAGCCCGCGGAAGGCCAGCCCGGCGGACAAGATCCCCGCGGCCACGAGAGGATACTCCAGCAGGTAGAAGACGTCGGTGATACCGGGATACGGGACTTCCTGGCCCATCCCGACCTCGATGACCGACCAGAGCGCATCGCCGATTGCATAACTGAAGGCCCCGAGGCCGATGAGCAGCCACGACCTGCCGACGCTCGCCTTCCACCCGAGCCGCCGCGCGCACAGCAGGATGACGATGCCCGACACCGCCACGACGAGCGCCTCGCCGATGTCGGCCACGACCAACACGCCCGTCTCGCCGCCCACCTCGAGGGTGATCAGCGTGAACATGACGAGCACCGCGACGACCAGGACGCCGAAGGTCAACCATGTGGTACGGGTGATGACGCCGCTGCTCACGTCATCCTCCCATCGCGACCGAGGACTCCAGCGAGTGGATGGTGTCCTCGATGACGGCCATGGGTGCTACGGGCGCCAGAAGCCGGCGGATGTTGTCCTCAAGCCTCGGCAGGTCCGAGTCGCCCAGATCGTCCACGGTCTTCCCAAGAGACAGGGCCGTGGCGCGCACGCACGTGTCGGCGACCATCGACCCCACGTAGGGCTCCAGCGCCCCCCTGACCAGCTGACCGACACCCATCGCGCCCCCCACTCCTGCGGCTGGCAGTCGCCGACTGCCCTTATGCGGCAGATTACAGCCCGCACATGCCCCTGCCTAGACCCCCGCACCGTGAGCGGCATGTGCCTTCTGTGCGAGGCGGGCCTGCGCATCCCTGCGATGAGCGCCCTTGCGCGGGCGGACCCTCTCGTACGAGCCATCGGCCTTCATCCGTCTGGTACGGGCGGTATCCTTGAGGTAGATGTCGAGCACCTCCCGCAGGCGGGCGGAGAGCGCGGGGTCCGTCACGGGGACGAGGATCTCAACCCGCCGGTCGAGGTTTCGCGGCATCAGATCCGCGCTGCCGATGAGCACCTCGGGCTCATCACCGTTCGCGAACCAGTAGATGCGAGTGTGCTCGAGCAACTTGCCCACGAGGCTCAGCACGGTGATGTTCTCCGAGACACCGGGAATCCCCGGACGAAGCACGCAGACCCCCCGGACGAGCAGGTCCACACGTACTCCCGCACGAGACGCCTCGTACAGCAGCCGCGTGGTGCGGCCGTCGACCAGCGCGTTCATCTTGAGGATCATCCGCGCCGGCCGCCCGGCCTTCGCGTGCTCGATCTCGCGCCTGATCCGCCGCTCGAACTCGGGCCGCAGCGTCTCCGGCGCCACAAGGAAGCGCTTGTAGCCGGTGTCGGCCGACCAGCCCGTGATCGCGTTGAACAGCATGGTCGCGTCGGCGCCGATCTTGTCGGCGCAGGTCAGGAGGTCCAGGTCAGTGTACTGCGTGGCCGTGACCACGTTGTAGTTGCCGGTTCCCAGATGGACGTAGCGCCGGATCTTCTTGCCCTCCCGGCGGACGATGAGCCCGATCTTGCTGTGCGTCTTCAGGCCGAGCAGCCCGTAGACCACGTGGACCCCCGCGGCCTCCAGCTTGCGCGCCCACCCGATGTTCGACTCCTCGTCGAAGCGCGCCTTGAGCTCGACGAGCGCCGCGACCTCCTTGCCGTTCTCGGCGGCCTCGAGGAGCGCCTCGACGACCGGCGAGTTCCTGCCCACCCGGTACAGCGTCATCTTGATCGCGAGAACGTCGGGGTCACGGGCCGCCTGCCGCAGCAGCTCGACGACCGGCTGGAACGACTCGTACGGGCGGTGCAGCAGGATGTCGTGCTCGCGGATCGCGGCGAACCAGTCGACCTCGTCAGGTTCTTCGACACCCGGAGGCAGGGCCGGCAGCACCGGAGCCGCCTTCAGGTCGGGGCGATCGATCCGGGTGAGCTCGAAGAGGTCCGAGAAGCCGAGCGGCCGATCCAGCACGATCACGTCCGCGGGGTCGACCGAGAGGTTCTCGGTGAGAATCCGGCGCACATGCTTCGACATGCCCGCGTCGATGGTCACGCGCACCACGGACCCGAAGCGCCGGCGCCGGATGCCTTCCTCGATCGTCTCAAGCAGGTCGTCCGCCTCGATCTCCTGGATCTCGACCTCGGCGTCACGGGTCACACGGAAGCCGTGCGCCTCGATGACCTCGTAACCCGGAAAGAGGTCGTCGAGGTGAGAGCAGACCAGGTCGTCGACCCAGATGAACCAGTGGCCGTTGGTCCGGCCCGCGGGGGCACCACCGCGTGCAGGGAGCGCGACCATGCGCGGGATGTTCTTGGGGATCTTGAGCCGCGCGAAGCGTTCGTCGCCGTCCTTGGAACGCACGGCGATCGCGAGGTTCAGCGATCCCGTCGAGATGTGCGGAAACGGGCGCCCGGGATCGAACGCCAGCGGGGTGAGCGTGGGAAACACGACCGAGGAGAAGTGGGCATCGGCGGCCGCTCGCTGCGCGTCATCCAGGTCGCGGCAGTCCACGAGGTGGACGTTCTGGGCGGCGAGCTCCGAGACGAGCTTGCGATACGCCGTCCGCCCGCGGCGGATGAGCGCAACAGCCCCCTCGCGGGCTGCGGCGAGTTGCTCGGCGGGAGTCATGCCGTCCGCGGAGAGCTCGCTGACACCGGCCGCCACCTGCTGCTTCAGGCCCGCTATGCGCACCATGAAGAACTCGGCGAGGTTGCTCGACACGATCGCGAGGAACTTGACCCGTTCAAGAAGCGGGTTCGAGGAGTCCTCGGCCTCTTCGAGCACGCGCTCCTGGAAGGCGAGCAGGGCCAGCTCGCGGTTCACGTAGAGCGCGGGATCGTTGAGGTCGGGTTGCTTGCCGTTCTTGCCGTTAGCGTCGCCCACGGCTCCTCCTCGCGAGTGATCGTGCAGTGTGACACTACCCAAACCGGCATCTTCGCTGCATCATCGTGACAGACCACGCCTTCGCCATCGTCGAACCGGGGGACGAGATGAGTGACCAGCAGGGCTTCACGCCGCAGCCACCGCAGATGCCGGCCGCTCCGCCGCAGCCGCCTTCGCCCCCGGCCGGATACTCGGCCCCTGTTGCTCCGCCGCCCGCCTATGGCGCCCCTCCGCAGCCGGCACCGAAGAAACGCGGTGTCCTCACGATCGTGATCGTCGCCGTGCTGCTGCTCGTCTGTGTGCCCGCCGCGTGCGTCGGCGCCTTCGCGGTATCCGAGTTCTCCAGCCGTGCCAAGACGCGCGAGGCGGTCGTGCAGGCCGAGACGCACTACAACGCGGCGATGGACGCCGTGTCCCGCGCCTCTGATGCGCTCGGCGCCGAAGGAGCGACCGCGGACGCCGAGGCGCTCACGGAGATCGCGAGCGCCACCACGGCCGAGCTGCGGACCGCGCGCGACGAGATCGCCGCAGCCCGGGCCGCTGTCGAGCCGCTCGAGGACTCCGAGGGGCGCACGGCCTACCTCGGGTCGCTGGACGCCGCCACCGACGCGCTCGAAGCGCTCGACGGACTGATGGGCACGCTCGAGCGCTCCGGCGAGGTGGTCACCCGCGTATCGGAGGCGAGCACCTCCGCGAGCAAGGCCCGCAACGATCTTAACGCCGCGGTGAAGGCCGGCAATTCGAGCAAGTACTCGACGATGCGCTCGAAAGCGCTGGCGGCCTCCTCGAAGTTCTCCGAGGCGGCGTCGGTGTTCGACCTGGCCCACGACGTCGACCCGACCGCCGAGCTCGACAAGGCCGCGGACTACATGCGCGCGATGCGCAAGCAGGCCGACCTGGTGGTGAAGATGGCGGACGACGGCAAGGCCGGCCGCACCTCGGCTTACAACGCGAAGATCAAGGAGCTCAACGCCCTGCAGTCGGACGCGAAGAAGATCGGCGACCCTGCCATCCTCGAGGACCCGAACTGGTTCGCGACCGGCATGACGGAGCTGGCAGCGACCGTGGATGAGGCCAGCACCCGGGCCGACACGCTCCACGCGCAGGCCTTGTCGTCCTTCGGGCTCGCCGACTGATTTCTCTCGCCCGGCCCTTGACCCTCACGTAACGTGAGGGTCTACGCTGTGCGCGGAGGTGGTCGCTGTGGCGTACAGAGTCGGTGAGGTGGCGAAGCTCGCTCGCGTGAGTGTGAGGACGCTACACCACTACGACGGGCTCGGGCTACTCGCTCCCTCGGAGCGCAGCGAGGCCGGCTACCGGCTCTACTCGGACGCGGACCTGGCTCGCATGCAGCAGATCCTCTTCTACAAGGAGCTGGGCTTCGAGCTCGAGGAGATCCGCGACATCATGGCGGACCCCGACTTCGACCGGCGCGAGGCGCTTCTCGCCCAACGCGACCTCATCGCCGAGCAGGCGCTGCGGCTGGAGGCGCTGCTCGGTCTCATCGACAGGACGATCGCATCGGAATCAGGAGGCATCCACATGACAAAGGAAGAGATGTTCGAGGTGTTCGGAGACTTCGACCCCTCGGAACACGAGGACGAAGCGCGCGAGCGCTGGGGCGACACCGACGCCTACAAGGAGTCCGCACGGCGCACGCGGCACTACACGAAGGACGACTGGGCGAGGTTCAAGGCCGAGAGCGACTCGCAGATGGCGCAGATGGTCGCCCTCTTCGACGCCGGAGTGGCTCCCGACGCGCCCGAGGCGACGGATGTCGCAGAGGCGGCCCGGCTCCAGATCGACACGTGGTTCTACCCCTGCTCGCGGGAGATGCACATGGCGCTGGGTGACATGTACATCGCGGACGCGCGGTTCACTGCGCACTACGACCAGCAGCGTGAGGGCTTGGCGCAGTGGTTCCGGGATGCGATCGCGGCGAATCTGGCGGGGGGGTGAGGGACGTGCGGAGGCCTGATGCAGGCCCCGCTCCCGCCCTACTCCGCCGCCAGCTCCCCGGTCCGCACGTCGCCGTGCACCAGACGCTCGAGCGTCGGCTCCCAGGCGTCGCGCAGCTCGTCGAGTGACGCGTCGAGCTTCTCGCAGACGGTGAGGCGATCTCCGCCCACGGTCCCGAGTACGCTGTACGGCACCTCGGCGGCGACCAGCGCCTCCACCAGCGCGTCGGCATCGGCCTCCGCGCACGTCACGACGATGCGGCTCTGGCTCTCGCTGAAGAGTGACGAGACCGCGGGCAGCTCGTCGTGCAGGTGCACGTCCGCACCCAGGTCGCCCGCGATACAGCACTCGGCGAGGGTGACCGCGATGCCGCCTTCCGAGCAGTCGTGCGCGCTCTTGACGAGCCCCGAGCGGATCGCGGTGCGCGCAGCCGCCTGCACGCCTGCCTCCAGCTCGAGGTCAAGCGCGGGGGGCATCCCGGTCACGAGGTCGTGCTCGACCTTCAGGTACTCACTGCCGCCCAGCTCGTCGTAGGTCTCGCCCACGAGGACGATCACGTCGCCCTCGTCCTTGAACGCCATCGTGCAGTGCTGGTCGACGCTGTCGAGCAACCCCACCAGCCCGACCGTCGGCGTCGGGTAGATCGCCTGGCCGAACGACTCGTTGTAAAAGCTCACGTTTCCGCCGGTCACCGGGATGCTCCACGCCTTGCACGCGTCGGACATGCCGCGGATGGCCTCATGGAACGTGTAGAAGACCTCGGGCTTCTCCGGATTGCCGAAGTTCAGGCAGTCGGTGATCGCGGCCGGCTCGCCTCCGGCGCAGGTGACGTTGCGTGCCGCCTCGGCGAGCGCGATCTGCGCACCGGTGTACGGGTCGAGGTAGCAGTAGCGGCCGTTGCAGTCGCTGGAGACTGCGATTGCGCGGTCGGTCATCTCGCCGCGACCGGTGTCGCCGATGCGCAGGACCGCGGCGTCGCTGCCGGGGAGCACGACGGTGTTGATCATCACCTGGTGGTCGTACTGCTCCCAGATCCAGTGGCGCGAGCAGATGTTGGGGCTCGCGAGCAGGCCCAGCAGCGTCTCGCGCAGCTGCTCCGGCGTCTCGGGGTGGTCGAGCGTGCCGAAGTCGAACGCCTGCACCTCGTCGAGGTAGGCCGGGCGCGACATCGCGGGGTCGTATTCGGGGGCGTCATGCGCGAGGCGCGCCGCCGGCATGTCCGCGTGGATCTCGTCGCCCGCGCGGACCACGAAGCGGCCCGTGTCCGTGACCTGGCCGATGACGGTCGAGCGCAGGCCCCACTTCTCGCAGATCGCCATCGCGGCGTCGAGCTTGCCCGGCTCGATGACGGCGAGCATGCGCTCCTGCGACTCGGACACCATGATCTCGAACGGCTTCATGTTCGGCTCGCGCTGCGGGACCTTCGTGACGTCGATGTCGAGGCCCACGCCGCCTCGCGAGGCCATCTCGCTCGCGCTGGAGGTGAGGCCCGCGGCGCCCAGGTCACCCAGCGCGACGAGCAGCCCGCCCTGCTGCAGTTCGAGGCACGCCTCGATGAGCAGCTTCTCCTCGAAGGGGTCGCCCACCTGCACGGCCGGGCGCTTGTCCTCGGCGCGCTCGTCGAACTCCTGGCTGGCGAGCACACTCGCCCCGCCGATGCCGTCGCGGCCGGTCGTGGAGCCGATCAGCACGACGAGGTTTCCCGGACCCGCGGCGACCGCTCGCGTGAGGTTCTCCTCGCGCATGAGGCCGATCGACATCGCGTTGATGAGGCAGTTGCCCTCGTAGGCCTCGTCGAAGTAGACCTCGCCTCCCACGGTGGGGACGCCGAGACAGTTGCCGTAGCCGCCGATGCCGGCCACCGCGCCCTCGAAGAGGTAGCGCTGGCGGGCCTTGTCGAGGGTGCCGAACCGCAGGCTGTCGAGGCTCGCGATGGGGCGTGCGCCCATGGTGAAGATGTCCCGGATGATGCCGCCCACGCCGGTGGCCGCGCCCTGGTAGGGCTCGATGGCGCTCGGGTGGTTGTGCGACTCCATCTTGAAGGCGACCGCCCAGCCGTCGCCCACACCGATGACGCCTGCGTTCTCGCCCGGGCCCTGCAGCACGTGCGGGCCCTCGGTCGGGAACATGCGGAGCGCCTTCTTCGAGTGCTTGTAACTGCAGTGCTCCGACCACATCAGCGAGTAGATGTAGAGCTCGGTGACGGTGGGCACACGGCCCTGGACCTCCACGACGTGCTCGTACTCGCTCGGGCTGAGTCCCAGCTGCACGGCCAGTTGCGGTGCGAGTTCGGGCGAGAGGTCGTTGACGACTGTCACGACGGCGGCTCCTCGGGTGGTGAAGGCGAGCGTGGACGCGCCCATTCTAGCGCAGCGGGGGCGGTGTGGACGGGACGGTCCGGGCGATTCGCGAGGAGGCGCCCCGCGGCCTACTCGCTCACGAGGACGACGCCGGGGAACGCGCCGTGGGCGCGCTCGTCCGCGCTCGCGAGCGTGGCGTCCAGCAGCACCGCGCACGCGGGCGCGAGCGAGTCGTAGAACGAGCATCCGAGGAGATCGCACTGGCGGGCCGCCTCGGCGATCACCTCGTCGCTCAGAGGGACGACGGAGATGCCCGAGGCGCGGATCTCTTCCCAGCTCTCGACGACGGCTGCCGGCGTCATCTCTCTCCTGACCACCGACAACACCTCGTGCACGAAGTGGACCGGCGCCGCGAGGGCAAGCTCGCCGGCGACGGCGTCCAGGTAGAGACGGCGCGCCTGCTGTGAGCCTCGTTCATCCTTGAACCACTTCACGCCCACGGATGCATCAAGAACGAACAAGCGGGCCTCAGCCATCCTCCCGCTCCTCGTATCCACGCAACGGCGCAGAGTCATCGGTCTCGCGTACTTCCCGAAGTATCTCGAGGGAGGGCCGGTCGTCATGCACCTCGTGACGTTCGTGCATGGTCCGCATCCTCTCGAGCGCCTCGAGCGCCCGCTGGCGGCGTGCGTCGCGTGCCCGTTCCTCGGCGGTCTTCCCCAGATACGCGGCGATCGACTCCTGCACGAGTTCGCTGCGCGGGACGCCGGCGGCGGATGCATCGGCGTCGAGCCGTTCGAGCAGGTCATCGGGCAGGGAGATGGTGACGCGCGCGGTCATGTCAGTGCCTCCGCTCATACTCACGTTCACACTGAGAGTATGAGCGGTTTCGCCCGAAGTCAAACCGCCGAGAGGAGCCTACTTGGGGTAGACCATCCGAAGCAGATACGCGATACCGAAACCGAGCGCGAACGGAGCCGCGATCACAGGCACGGCACTGACGAGCGAGATACCCTCCAACACCTGCGCCGCCACCAGCGCGACCAGGAAGAACGCCTCGACCGCGGTGTAGATCGCAATGGGCTCGCGGCCTCGCTCCTTCGCCATGGCACGGCGTTTCGGGCGCAGCGAATCAGCGACCACGAACAGCGCGAGCAGGAGCGTGCCGAGTATCACGAAGGTGGCGGCCAGCCAGACCGGCCCGCCGAGCGATACGTCGTCGTGCACTAGCCGGCCACCTCGGCGAGCGTGCGCACGATCGTCGTGAAGAACGGCTGACCGTCCGTGCCGCCGCTCGCCGGGTCGACCACCCGTTCCGGATGCGGCATCAGGCCGAACACGTTACCGCGCTCGTTGCAGATGCCGGCGATGTCGTCGAGGGCTCCGTTGGGAGCGCTCCCCTCCGGCGCGCTCGTCCCGTCGGGCTCGCAGTAGCGCACGATGACCTGACCGTTCGCGTCCAGGCGCTGAAGCGTCTCGGCGTCGCAGGTGTAGTTGCCCTCGTTGTGGTTGATGGGCACCTCGAGTACGGTGCCAGCCGGCAGCTCGAGCCAGCCGCTGCGGGTCGAGGGC
>JADDYB010000203.1_pt1 | contig 18628 bp, 18 predicted proteins | sample 8641941 | NCBI WGS metagenome assembly JADDYB01 (sample SAMN16275377, study PRJNA637457) | freshwater sediment metagenome | isolation source: Lake Kineret sediment | place: Israel: Lake Kineret | collected 2013
AGTGTAACCGCAACCCGCAAGACACCAGGACACCAAGACACCAAGACACAAGAAAATAGAAACTACACTGATTTACACGCAACTGCTTAACCAGAAGTATGTCTCTGGTTTTAGAGTACAGCGTTGTGGCGAAGTAGTGTCTGAGGTCATAGAGTCTTATGTTTTTGATCGTTGGGTCGTGGATTTTCTCAGTTAGTCTGTTTCTCATTATGCGAAAGTGTTTTCCGTAGTTCTCAGCGTTTCCTTTAAACAGCTTGTCGTTTGGGTTTAGTCCGTACTTGTTTATGTGTTCTTGCAGTAGTTCTTTGAGGGCGTTGGAAAACTTCAGCGTTTTCTTCGCTCCGTTCTTGGCTGTGGCTGGGTAAATCAGTCTTTGATCTAGGTCGATGTCTTTTGCTTTCAAGTTGCATAGTTCAATCGGTCTTAGTCCCGTTTCCATGCTGATTTGCAGTTTCACAGCCATTGGTTTTCTAGCTGAAGCTATGAGCATTTGTATCTTTTCTTTCGTTGGTATTTTGATCGGTTTAGCTTCTCCTTTGTATAATGGCATTTCCCATTTTAGATTGTGGTGTTTCACGTATTTGTTGTAGGCTATGCAGAGGTTTCGTTTTGTTCCGTTGGACACGTTTTTGCTTGCTATGTACTGTTTGACTTGTTCAGGTTCGTCTAGTTTGGCGTGTTGGGCAAGGTGTGTTAGTGATTTGTCCACAAACTCTATGCTGTAGTCGCTTTTGCCTTCGTTCTTCATTTTTACTAGAATGTCTATAAAGGCATGGGTTGCAGTTGTAAAGGGCTGGCTTCTTGGTTGTAACCCGCCTTTTGTTTGTTGTGGCATTCGGCTAATCGGGCTACCCGCGCCTCAAGTAGATTCCTCATCAGCGTCTGTTTGCCCTTTCCACTTGCAGGACGGCCGTTTCACCGTTTCCACCAAGCATTCTCAACACCTTCCCAGTGCATCATCGGCCCTTGCCATGGTGGACGTTTCGTTTCTGCTCCGTAGCCAAGGCTCTCGCCTTACGCTCTTGCGAACGTTGCAATTCTACATGTGGGGCGGAGTTTCCTCAAGCCTCTCAATGAGGCTCGAAAGCCACATGCCAACTCGCCAGCCCAAAAGAATATTGTTCACAGGTACGCAATAAGAATTTTGGAAACTTTATCTCGCTGCCTGTTCAATCTATGATGTGGGTGGAGAAATGGCTATGCCTAACCGTGTTATTTTGATTACTGGAACACCCTGCGTTGGAAAAACCTCAGTTGCACGCTTGCTAACTGCCAGACTCAACGCTCTCTACGTGAACTTGACTGAACTGGCTATGCACGAAAATCTTTTGTTGGGAAAAGATGAGGAAAGAAACTCCCTAATCGTCGACGAAAACCGCATCAGAAGAAAGCTACGCCAAACAATCAAGAAATCTGAGGGAAAAGACGTCGTCATTGACGGACACTACGCTGTGAGCGTTGCCCCAAAAAACCTTGTAACACACGTTTTCGTCCTGAGACGAGACCCCGTTGAGCTTCGGAAACTAATGGAACACGCAGGTTTTTCAGGTCGCAAGCTGTGGGAGAATCTATCTTCTGAAATCCTAGACGTTTGCTTGATTGACGCACTAGACGTTTATGAAAAAGAAAAAGTCTGCGAATTAGACGTGTCAGGCAAAAGCGTAGAAGAGGTTTTGTCCGTGATTCTAAAAGTCTTGGAAGGTGCTGAAAAGTGCGGTGTGGGACTCGTGGATTGGCTAGGCAAGCTGGAGGGCGACGGAGTTTTGGACAAGTTTCTGAAAATGTGAGTGTATATCTACCTTAGGCTGAGAGACACGTGCCGCTTTGTCAACAACGTGATCTTCTTTCTGTTCGCATACGCCTTTGCATGGTCACTGAACTTTTCACCTATGACAATCGGAATCGACAACCCCACGTCTTCCGAAGCTTTGTCGGCGTTTATCACGACGTTCACTCCTATGGTTCTGTCCCAATCCCTAATCCAAACCCCCTGCGACACCTGCCCCTTCTGAACAATCAAGTCAAACTGCCTAGAAACGCCGCTAAAACCCTCAAGAACAGTGTCTCCCTGTTCCACTTTGTAGCCTTCTTTCCTGAAATACCGTATTGCCCGACTAAGCAGTTCTGACGGCAACTTTGCCTTCTCTTCATCGCCCATTTACAATCATTCTCACACTAAGCGTTATTTAGTCAGAGCGTGGAAAAGGTTTTCGGACAGTGCTGACACATGGCGTCTACGGTAATAGTTGTCTGCAGCAAATGCGGCGGTCTTCTACTGGCGAAAGCTGAACAGAAAACAAGAACCTGCCCATACTGCGGCTCCAAAGTGGAAATAGAGAAAGCCAAGAAGCTAGCTTCGGCAAAAAACGCCTACGAAGCATCAACAATACTACGCAAGTTGAAAGCAGATTCTGTCTCTGCACAGAAGAACGTCAACCGCCAAAAGCGGTTTTGAGGTAAGCCATCAATCCGATACCCAGAACGATGACTAGAAACTGAATCACGGATTCTGCAGCGTGAGATTTCTTGTGAAGCTCAGGAATAAGATCAGTAGCTGCAACATAAATGAACCCGCCCGCCGCAAACGGAATCAGCGAAGACTCCAGACTTTGGAAAGACACGACAAAATAAGTCACCAGCGCGCCCAGAATCGCCGCTAGGGCTGAAATAAAGTTGTAGGTCAACGCTTTCTTTTTGCCGAGACCTCCATAAACCAAAACGGCGAAATCACCTATCTCCTGAGGAATTTCGTGGAAAATCACCGCCATCGTCGTCGTAATGCCGAGGTCAAAATGAATCATGAAAGTAGCAGCAATTATCATTCCGTCGATGAAGTTGTGAACGCTGTCTCCTATTAGACTGACGTACACGAACATGTGAACTGGACATGTTTCATCGTGACAGTGACGCCAGTGAAGAAATTTCTCCAACGCAAAGAACATGAGCATGCCCAAGATCACATAATAGAACACAACAGTCACGTTTCCTGTGCCTGTCACGGCTTCAGGCAGCAGATGGATGAATGCTCCTCCGAGAAGCGTGCCTGAGGCAAAGCCGACTAAGGCGGTCATAAGTCGTCTCAGCAAGTTTTCCTTTAAGCCAATGAAGATTACCCCAGCAAAAGACATCAAGCTAACAGCAGTCACCGAGGCAATAATCGCAATCAAGTCATCCATGGCTGTGTGTGTTCTCCTTTTCATGTTTATTAGAATATCGGTTGCGTCAACTCACGTGTCTAAGCATTTGGCAAGTTCTACAGATCGATTCAGTTGTAGGTTCTCCGCAGTCTTGGCATTCTCCCAATCCTTCTTTCTTGGCAATCTCCTCCAACGCTGGTCTGATTCTGTCTACGGACTTAAAAATGGCGAATTTCATCCCAGCATGTTTCTCATCAAGCCTGTTAAGAATCTCCCGAACATCATTTCTCAATGCTTCTGAAGCATACGGACAGGGTGTGCTCTGAAGCTTGATGTTTTTGACGTAGGCGTATAGCGCGGTCTCTTTCTCTGGAATTTCACAGAAAGGTTTTATTCTTCGCACAAGTTTTGGATGCGCCTCGTCCGTGACTGGTTTCTCTCTTGCTATGCGCAGGACGTCGCCGTGAAGAATGTTGAGAAGAATTGTCTGTGCTTCATCATCCAAAGTATGAGCCGTTGCAAGTTTATCTGCTCCCAACTTCCTAGCAGCCACGTTCAATGCTTTTCTTCGCAGAACACCGCAACACGCGCATGAAGTCATTCCGCTATGCTTTTTTTTCATGTTCCTGACGATTTCGTCAAGCGTGTAGCCGAAAAGCTGTTTGAAAGAAACCACATGGTGTTCTATACCAAGTCTTCTGCAGTAAAAGGCAGCAATTTTCAAGGCTTCATCCCGATACCCTTTAATTCCTTCATCAACCGTGATTGCCACAAGTGACGCTCTAGGACAGACGCGTTCAATCTTGGCTAGAATGTGAAGCAGGCTGACGCTGTCCTTTCCGCCCGAAACGGCTACTGCGATTTTATCGTCGAATTTGAGCATGTGGTATCGTGCAATTGTCGCTCTGACTTTATCCTCGACAGATTTGACAAAGCATCTTCTGCACACTTTCACTCCAGAATATCGTCTGAAAAAGAACACTTCTCGTCGTCTGCAAACATCACACGTCTCAGAGTCATTGCCCACGTTTTCACGACACTAATCAGTTTTTCAGAACTACTAAAATAAACCAAATACAATAATCTTTTGAAAGAGGAAAGCCAGATGGCGAAGAAACCTTTAAGACACTTGGATTTTCGAGAAGTCTCTTACAGCAATAAGCATTGGGTTTTGCTTGAGAATTGCAGACAAAGAACCATGCGCATCATGAAAGTGTTTGAGCAGATTCATGTCGAAACCATTACACATGGCAGCATTGCAAGAGGAGACGTCCACAAGAAGAGCGACATAGACATCTTTCTGCCAAGTCAGCCTTCCTCTTTCATCGTTGAAACCGCCTTGGAAAAAACGGGCATGCCAACCAACAGACGCCTAATCGTACAAGCAACACCAACGTACGCCGTGAAAGCACACATCGAAATTGATGAGAACACAAGCATCTCTTTTCCATTGACACAGATGAGGAAGGTGGAAAGGGAATTTTACAAGTTTGGCGGCGAAGCCACGCTCAAGGACCTAGAGGCAGGCTTGAGAGTCTCAGGCGTTAACAAGCAGTTGATACTCGTTGAACCTACAAAGAAAGGACACAGAGAAAGCGCAGTCGTTGGACGTGAAGAACAAGTTGCCAAGCTGCTTGGAATAACTGCTGAAACCGTTCTGAACCGTGTTCACACCCTTCTGCGCAGAGACGATGTTGGCAGAACAGGAGTTTTCTTGAAGAAAGAGCTATATGAGGACGAAACTTTTGAAGAAACCCTAAAAAAGATCGCTGACCAAAATCCGGCAACTCGCAGACGACTGAGCCTGTCATAGACACCTATTCATTTCTGGGACGGGTAATAGATGAGTTCCTTCTCTTCAAGTATCCTCTGAATGTTGTCCACAGCATCATAGACTTGCTGTTCCTTCTTTGCACCCACACAGACAAGTTTGCCAGCTGAGAATATGAGAAAAACCACCTTAGGCTCGTCCATTCTGTAGACGGCTCCCGGAAACTGCTCTGGCTCATACATTACTTTTTTGAGTTTGTAGACAACGTTTTCCAAGTCTATTTCTCCGCCAAGCTCTGCTGACGCAACGACGTTCTGGATGTGAATGTCAGGCTTATTCGCTATGGGGATTCCATGCTTCTTAAGTTCTTTCGAAACTTTGTTCACTGCTTGTATTGCTTCCTTCTCTGATTTTGCTCCTGTGCAGACCATTTTGCCAGTTTCAAATATGAGAGTGGCAGTTTTCGGCTTTTTCAGGCGGAAAACCAACCCCGGAAAGACCCGTGGGCTGTATTCGGCGTGCGGAAACTTTTCAACTATCTGTCTGAGGCTTATTCTTTGGTTGAGGGCTGCGGATGCAACGATGTTTTGGATGTGAATTGTGGGTTTCCTTTTCGCCATACTGTTCATCTCAGTTCGTTCGAGAATGAAATTATATAGTATGACTTAATATAATATGGTTTCCTTTTATATCCATCAGTTTCGTAGTTCTTGCATGAATGATCTAAACAGGATTCTAAGGAAGCGAATAGCGAAGAAGTGCAGCTGCGCCGCCTAGGGCGAGAAGTTTTGCTCCTGCTTCATGTTCAGTGCTGACAACGATTATCGCGCCCCCTTTCTGTTCCACTTTCGCCATGACATCTTCAATGTGTAAAAGTTTCTCATCGGTAGACTCGCGCAGCAACACATCTGCCAAAATGAGCTTCTCAACAGCTCCCAGCTCCTCTGCCTTTTCAACATCGTCAAGTCCATAGGTAACGTTTGATTCGCCTTGACCAAGCCTCTTCAAAACCTCTTCCATCACGTCTGTCTCCTCAGCAATCCGCAGATGCTTCATTGACTTAAGCAACACGCCCGAACGCAGCGCCTCATATATCCCAGCGACGCCGTTGTTGTTGACGCTCTTCACATCCACGACGGATTTAACGACATCCGCAGCCTCGTTTTCCAAGAATTTGGCAAAGTCGTTTTTTACGAATCCGACGCCAATAATTGCTATTGGACCAGGCGTTGTTGCTAATGTTTGGCGCAGAATGTTCAGTGTCTTTCTAAAGTACTCCTGCAGCGCCGCGGTTCTTTTTTCAGCTTCAAGTTTTCCAGGAAGCTTTATTCTCTCCTCTATTTTCACTTCAACACCGTATTGAGCAGTCGTGGCAACTACAAGGTTCTCGTCGTCAATAGCAACTACTACTATCGGTTTTTCAGATGTTTTGCTCGCTTTCTCCAATCTTTCAACGTAGTGTCTGGCCCATTCTTTCTTCACGATGGTCACAGGCGTGTTGAGGGTTACGTTGAGCGTGTGGTGTGCGGCTGTCGGCACAGTTTCTGGCGCCTCGCAGATGGTGCCGTGAATTCTAAGCCTTTTCAGAAGTTTGTCCCAAGCAACCTCTTCAACCTTGACCCCCAGGAAGACGGAAACTCGCTCTCCTCGTCGAGGTCTTGCGTATTTACCATCAGGCTTTATCTCCCGCGTCGTATACGCGTAGACTTCATCATTCTTGTGAATGACATTGTACAAGTGCCAAAAATCGTCGATCGTTTCAGGGATGGCCTTGATAAACCCTTTTTTGAAGTTTTTCTCCAAGATTTTCAAGACAATCCTCTCTTTTTGTTCGGCACTAGCATTGAGTAAGTGGTTTTCCTGTTAAAAAGCAGATCTGAAAAATATTGTTTATTAGGATTCTGCGCTTTTTCCTTTAGTTGATCAAGTTTGAGCAGGAATTTTTCTGTGTATCCACGGTGGTACACGTTTTGGCTTTGAAGTGGAAGCAAGAATTATCTTTGTTTTATGCGGATCCACCAGCATGGCTCTTGACCGCCACTTTCTAACCGCTTTTCCTGTCTCTATCGAGTATCGCATTCGAGTTTTACCCTGCCCGTTTCTGGTAACATGCGTTCGGTTACTGAGTGTTTCTAAGGACTAAGTGTAAAAAAAGCGTGTTCCTAGAGTGTAATATGTCTCTGAAAGGAAACAGTTCTCCTCGTTTTACGGACTTATTAACATTCGGTGCCTATCTAAAAATTAAAATTGACTGCCCATTCTACTATTGATTGTTGAGGAAAGGGTGAATTCTTATGATTGTTACTTTTTGGCTTCTTGACGTGAACTCCGAAGTTAAGACAGACAAGCCTGAGATTTGGCTTTGGGGGATCGATAAAGCTGGGAAAAGAGTGCTTGTAGTTGACAGAGGTTTTCTTCCCTACTTCTATGCTGTGATCGAAGAAGCAGCTGATCCGGAGAAAGTTGTTGAAGAAATTAGGGGTAAACAATTCTCTTCTATTTCGAGGTTGGATGTTGTTGACCGCAGATTTTTCGGAAAGCCCGTGAAGACTGTGAAAGTTTTCTGCAAATACCCTGACGCTGTTAAGGAACTCGCTGGAGCTCTTCGAGAGCTCGAAGGCGTAAAAGACTGCCTCGAAGACGACATTCGTTTTACCATGCGCTATCTTATCGACAACAACGTTGTCCCGTGCAGCTGGCACGAAATAGAAGCAACCGAAGAAACAAACTTGCTAGATGTTCAAGTAGACACGACCTACACTGCAAAGTCGCCCCCGAAACTCCTTGAAGACACCGCAGTTCCGCACCTGAAAATCTTGGGATTTTCAACAATATACTACAGTAAAGAAGGCTCACCAAAACCTGACAGGAACCCCATAATCATAGTTTCAACAGCAACAAACTTCGGTGAAGAAAAACAGTTCTTTGCAGATGAAGAAAAAAACGATGGAATTCTTTTGGAGGCGTTTACGAACTATGTCCGAGAGATTAACCCAGACATTATTGTGGGATACGGCATAAACAGCCAACATTGGCGATATCTACGCGAAAGATGCGAAAAGCTGGGACTCCACCTGTATGTTGACCGCACGAAAACAGAACCTCACACAAGCGTTTATGGTCATGTTTCCGTAACTGGAAGAGCCAACATAGACCTCTCCGATTTTGCCAACGAATTTCCAGAAGTAAAAGTTCAGACCTTAGAGAACTTGGCAGACTATCTTGACGTGATGAAAATTGAAAAACGCAGAATGGTTGAAGACATAGACTTTGCAGACTATTGGAATGACAAAGAGAAACGGCGCGTGCTAAAGGAATTCTCGATGGATAACACTCGTTGCGTCATGGGCGTGGCTGAAGCCGTTTTGGATTTCGCCATACAACTCTCCAATCTTGTAATTTTACCTCTAGATCAAATTGGAGCAGCAGCCGCAGGCTTCAAGGTCGAATGGTTCCTGATAAAAAGCACACACAGATCTGGCGAACTTGTGCCCAAAAGAATCGAGCAACCGTACATTCCATATTCAGGCGGCATAGTGCTCAAGCCCGAATCAGGAATACATGCAGATGTTGCGGTTTTGGACTTCAAATCCATGTATCCTAATTTGATGATAGCTTACAATATTTCGCCAGACACTTACGTGCCGCTTAAGGAACATGTGTCGCCATCGCAGGTGTATGAAGCTCCAGAAGTCAAACACAGATTTTTGAAGGAGCCAGCAGGTTTCTACAAGGAAGTTCTGTCCTATCTTATCAATGTGCGAAATGAAATACGTTCAAAAATGGAAAACATCTCTCAAGGAAACGTGGAATATCGCGTTTTGGACGCCCGCCAGAAAGCTGTGAAAGTTATAGCAAACGCCTCCTACGGATATGCTGGATGGACTGGGGCAAGATGGTACGTGAAACCCGTTGCTGAAGCAGCAGCAGCTTGGGGAAGACACGTTATTCTCAGAACGATTGAGATGGCTGAGAAAGAAGGATTAAAGGTCGTATATGGCGACACAGATAGCATATTCACAGAAAATGAGCCAGAGAAAATTAGAAAGCTGTCAAAGGCGATAACTGAGCTTTTCAGGTTGGAAATCAGTTTAGACAAGGTTTACGTTCGGATTCTCTTCACGGAAGCTAAGAAACGTTACGGCGGACTTTTGCCTGATGGAAGACTTGACATTGTAGGACTAGAAGTCATGCGTGGTGACTGGGCAGCTGTAGCCAAGAAAGCGCAGGAAAAAGTTCTGGAAATTGTCTTGAAGGAACAGTCGCCTCAGAAAGCCGTTGAGTTTGTTCAGCAATTTGTCCATGAGCTTCGGCAAAGACAGGTTCCTTATCGCGATCTCATAATCTGGAAGACTCTAACTAAACCCGCTGAGGACTATGCTGTCAAAGCTTCACACGTGGAGGCAGCAAAGATGTTGAGGAAAAAGGGATGGGAGCTTGCAGTAGGTGATAAAGTGGGTTACGTGGTTGTTGTTGGCACGGGACGGTTGTATGAGAGAGTTAAGCCTTACATGTTCGCTTCCTACGGTGAAGTGGATGTGGAATATTACGTTACTAAGCAGGTTGTGCCGGCAACGGCGAGGATTCTTGAAAGTTTCAACGTCAAAGAGGAGACTCTGCTAACACTTAAAACAGCTGAGAAGGAGAATAAGAGACTTACAGACTTCTTCAACAGCTAAGTTCCAGTGACTTCCGAGAACGTCAAAAGCTGAACCGTCAACGAGGGTTTAACGGCTTCTGAAACGCGCGAAGCAATGATTTTCTTTATGTTTTTCTCACTTGCAACGTCCACGATTCTTTGAGTTATTATTCCGTCGAAAACAATCGTGTTCACACCGTCCATCAGCTGCAGTTTTTCGGCCAACTGGCTCACTGGCAGCTTTTCCATTTGTTCAAGTTTTTCGTTCAGCAGGACAGCTTCCAGCGTTCCTTCCAAGGTTTTTATCGTTTCGCCAAGTTCTTTCGGAATCTCTACTTTCGGTTTTTCTCTTTTAGGTTTGTAGAGGTCCTCAATTTGAATTTTCGCTTCTAGAGCGTCAAAGATTTCCTTACAGTTCAGTTCTTCAACTTCCTTTCCTCTCGGCGCTCTGCTAACGTATCTGAAGTTAGTTACTTGTAGAAGTTCTTTCAGAATGAGATCGCCGCCTCTGTCTCCGTCTAGAAAAGCTGTTGCTTCTTTTTCTTTGCAGAGTTTCTTGATGCTCTCTGGAACTTTTGCTCCTTCAAGAGCTACTGTGTTCAGCAATCCGCAACGCATGAGGTTTATTATGTCTGCTCTTCCTTCGACGATGATTATTTCTTTGGCGTTTTCAAGTTCTGGTCCAGCGGGCAGTTCATCTGGTCCGTACTTTTCGACTTTGCCAATTTTCATTGTCTCTGAAACTTCTTTGAAGACTTCGTCAACGGAAGGCATGGATTCGATTGTCCATTTATGGAGAATTTCTTTCGCTCGGTCGATTATGATTTTTCTTCGTGCTTCTCTGACGTCTTCGACTTTTTCAAGAGTTACTTTTGCAGCGCATGGTCCGACTCTGTTTATGCTTTCTATGCTTGAGGCGATTAAAGCTGTGGAAACGCGGTCTAGGCTTGTTGGGATTGTTATTTCGCCTGTTGTTTGGTCATTTTTTGAGTGTAGTTCGATTTCTATTCTTCCGATTCTGCCTGACTTCTGCAGTTCTCTCAAGTCAAGTTCTGGTCCGAACAAGCCTTCTGTTTGCCCGAAAACTGCTCCTATAACGTCTGGTTTTTCTACTACTCCTTCTATCTCGAATTTCGCGTGTATAACATACTTTATGGTAAACGCTTGCGATGAACCCGTAATTATGTACCTCCTATTACGTAGTTAGTTGTGAGTGTTATCTGCGTGACAGGAGAATTCTGTTCTCGTATCACGACGTTATGTCTTAACGTTCACTCTATATTACCTTTATGAATTATGAATCTCCCTCTTTAACCTTTTCCAGTTTTCGAAAGCTTTTCTTCAAAGTTTTATACGTGCTACAGAAAAGTTGGGTTTAGAGAAGTTGGAAGAAGACAGGCGAGGCTTGTTGATGGCGAGTATCACGATGAGATTGTGATGGATGCTTTGAGGAGTGAGGGGAAGCGACCGTGAGTTCAGATTTCGCCTGTTTTTTTCTTCATGGTCTCCATGTAAGCAGCTAAGCCTTCAACATCTTTAACTTGTCTTCCAACGAGGCTGAACAAGTCAGTCCAGAAGGCAGTTTCAGGTGATATTCTTGTTTTTTCGAAAAGTTGTTTCAGTCGTCTTGTCCATTCTTTTCCTCGTCTGTCATAGTCCAGTAAGAGGATGGCTTTTTGCGCTTCAGCTTCCTCCAATTCGGAAACAACGTCCAGAAGGGATTTTCCGCCCGTTTTCGCAGTGACCAATTTTCCTTCTAAGCCTAGTGCTCTAAGTGCTTGAGCGTCCTTTTTTCCTTCCACTATTATTGGCGTTCCTCTGGCGTTTTCTTCAGAAAGACATTCTAGGATACGCAGGATTTTTTCTTGTTTTTCTTTCAGGTGCGTGGACAAAAAGGGTTTACCTTGTTACTTTCGCGTTTTTCACTGTGGTTAGGCAGTTTTTGGCTTCTTTGTTGTTTTCGAAATATCTTCTAACTGGTTCCAGTATTGACGCGAGTTCTTCAGCCACCGAGTTCTTGAGGTCTTGCGGGTGCAACTTGCCTTCTGAGTAGGCTTTTTCGAGTTCCTCGTAGTTTGCGAATTCAATTGAGCCGCCGAATTTAGCTGGGCGATCTATTCTAAAGACTTGTTTTTCTCTGAAGATTATGTGTTTAGCTATGTCGAGAACGGGGTTAAACTGGATTGTCTTTTCAGGGCAGAAGGCTCGGGTCATTTTGTGTTTTATCTCTTCCGGAGTGTCGTAGAGGAATATGCAGGTTTCAGGTTTGCTTTTGCTCATTTTAGCTGAGGACAAGGCTTCCTTTTCTTGCCCTTCTGGAATCGGCCAGACTTTTGGTTTCTCTAATCCTTGAAGCAGGTGATGGTGGATGCACACGGGTTTCCAAAAGCCTAGGCGTTCACCTAGTTCTCGCGCTACGACGTTCGCTTTGCGTTGGTCTATGCCCAGTTGGCAGATTTTCACTTGCATGTGGAATATGTCTGCGACTTGCATGGGAGTGTATAGGAAGTCTGAGACCATTCGGGCTTCGGTTTCTTTTCTTCCTGCAATTTCAAGCGTGCGTCTGCCGCGGGCGATAGATATGTTTTTTGCGATTGTGATTGTTTTTGTCCAGTAGGCGAGGTCGCTGTAGAGTTCGTCTGAGTAGATGAATTCTATTTTGTCTTGTGGAACGCCGAGGGCGATCCATGAGTGTTTGAAGAGGTCAGCGGCTTTTTTTATGAGGGTGAGGTCTCCGCCGAGCTTGTTGTTCAGCCAAGCGTGCCATGTGGAGAGGTAAGCCTTGTAATGGATTCCTGCTTGTGCGAAGTCTTTCATTTTGTAGGCGCAGATGACGCCTGTTCCTAAGTGAACGAGACCTGATGGTTCCCAGCCGTTGTAGGCTATGGGGTGCTCTTCGTTTTCTAGCAGTTGTCTCAGGTCTTGGGGTGTCAGGACTTCTTCGGTTGGGGGTTTGCAGATTAGCTCGATTTTTGTTTCGATGTCCAAACTTTTACCCTTCTGTGCTGTGTTTTATGGTAAAGTATTGTACAGTATGATGTGGACGCTATAAAAGTTGTTTCGCGGGCGAGTTGTTTCCCACGTAACCTAACACTTAACTTCATTGCTGGGAGCGACACGCTCCTCTAGGTTAAGCTCTCCCGGCGTGGGATAATTGTGCCCGCGCCCACTGTGTCCCATGTTTGGGTAAACCCGCCATCATAAGAGTGGACATGTCTGTGACATGTTACCTCCGTTGGGTCCGTCTGCATGGCTATATCCAGTGGGATTATTGACGGCTCGATTGCTGGTCATCGCCAGAAGACAAATATGCATTCAGAAAAATTAAACATTGCTGTTCACTGATCCACGTATGAGCGTAGATGGGGCTCTTGGAAGAAGACCAGACCCTCTATAAATAAGGGGGGCTGGAGCCCGCAGTTGAGCAACTATTACTCTCTTGTTGAAGGCTACGTTTAGACAAGTTCCTCGTTTATCCACCAAGCCTTCTTTTTCCCTGATTTTTCGCCGGGATAATAGTCCACTATAGACTTTCCAAGCTGCTTCCTAGACGCCTTCTGTATTCTTCTAAGCCTGTTCAGAACCATCCACCTGTTTGTTTTCAGATAATCAGCAATTTCAGGCGTAGTTCCGCCCTTATAGTGAACAAGGTAATCCACCATTTTATGGTCTATTTCGTCCATGCAGAACGTGTTAGGATTCGTTTTCTCTCGCCCATACGTGAGCAGCTCCAAATCTGTAAGGTACTTCTTTATCTCTGAAACCGCATCCTCAATTTTAGAAAGTCTCTGCTCCAACCCCAGAATCTTGTCTGGTTTCGGAGTTTTCTCCAACTTATCCATTATGGCGTCCCGTATGAAGTTGCTTCTGTCCCCTTCCGGAACACGCAAAGCAATTTCCTTGTAGACCTCTGCAGGTATCTTTGCAGATATTACTTTGACCTTTTCCATAGGAAAGCCCACAAACACATACTATGCACTGGTTTAATATTTCATGGTTTCTTCTCATTTTTTCTTTAGCAACTTTTTTAAAAGCTACAATCATACTCTGGAACGAAGACTAGTTCAAGAATGTGATGTAAATGCCTGAAAAAACCACAATTTCCCTAATAAAATGTGACGTAGGCTCCTTAGCAGGTCATCATATTGTCCCCAAACCACTTTTCAACATCGCTGAGAAAAACCTGAAAAAGGCAAAAGAAGAGAACAAGATAAACAGCTACGTTGTTTTCAACGCTGGAGACGACCTTGAACTGCTGATGGTACATGAAAAAGGCGAATCAAACCCCGACATTCACAAACTCGCATGGAACACGTTTCAAGAAGCCTCAAACAAAGCCCTCGAACTGAAACTCTACGGCGCCGGCCAAGACCTCCTGAAAAACGCCTTCGCTGGAAACATCTGCGGAATGGGTCCAGGCGTCGCCGAGATGGAAATTGAAGAACGAGGCTCAGACCCAATCGTGGCTTTTGCAGCAGACAAAACCTCCGCTGGCGCCTTCAACTATCCGCTGTTTCGCACTTTCGCTGACCCGATGAACACTGCAGGTCTTGTAATTGATCCAAACATGGCTGACGGATTCAAATTTGAAGTCATGGACACAGTCGACAACACAAAAGTGGTTCTCAAATGCCCAGAGGAAATGTATGACTTGATCGCTTTAATTGGAACAGTGCAGCGATACATGGTTTCACGCGTTTGGCGAGCAAAAGACAACTTGATCTGCGCCGCTGGCAGCGTCACCAGACTGTCCCAAATTGCAGGAAAATACGTCGGAAAAGACGACCCAGTAATGCTTGTGCGAGCACAACATGGACTGCCCGCCGTCGGAGAGATTCTTGTGCCGTTCATGCACAGCTATCTTGTTGAAGGATGGATGCGTGGAAGCCATTGGGGTCCAATAATGCCCGTTGGGCTGAAAGACTCTAAATGCACATTGTTCGATGGACCGCCCAGAATGGTTGCCTTAGGATTCCAAGTTTCCAACGGCAAAATTGCGGCTGACGACAATGGAAAGCCAATGATAGCCGACATGTTTGACGACCCAGCATTTGCTCTAGCAAGACGCGAAGCCATAGAATACGGTGCAATGCTTAGACGTATGGGAGAATTTGAACCAGCCCGCTTAGGCCCTGAAGAGATGGAATATACCACTATACATCAGGTTCTGGAGAAACTTAAAGAAAGGTTCAAGCCCGCTTAACGGAAGTCTCAGCTGCTCAGACAGGACTGGACGCCTCTTAACCTAGCTAATTCTTCGCATCGATTTCTTACGATTTCGTGTAGTTTTTTGCGAAGCTCTTCTCCCAGCATTTTCTGTTCTCTAACGAGCAACGTTTTTCGCGCCAGCTCCATGTCACCCAGATCTGTGAACCACGATTCAAAATCTCCGCGGTTAATGTGAAATTCCAACGAACTTGCATCGATCTTGGCGATTTTGTCACAGAAATCTCCGAGACTTGCAGCGTGAACATTCAACGGTTTTCCCATGTCTACATAGAAGTGAAAAGATTTCTCTAAAGGCAAGTATTCTGATATCTTCACTGCCTTCTCTTTGTCAACCTCAGGAAGACCCAACATTTTCTTGCCCTTTTCCGTTATAAGATAGAGACCCTTCTCCGGAGTCTTTGCATACCCAATCTTAGTAAGTCCAATTATGTGCATCATAACTGAAGGAAAACTCACTCCGCTGCCCTTCGCTATCTCCATGGCCTTAGCAGGTCGATCAAGCATCCACATAGTTTCAAGAATTAGTCTTTTGACAGGTGAAACGCTCATCATGTTACACCCTTCACACTTTAGGCGTATGTGCCTAATAGGTTTTTCAGGTCTTCCCCCTTGTGATCACATTGAGGAAAACAAGAACTAACGATGAAAGCTTAGGAAACGTAAATAAGTAGAGTATCAGTAAGCAATAAGGCGCTGTAAAATATGACCGAAGACGGTGAAAATCAATGAAACTAGCAGTACTTGTTTACGAATACCCGCCAAAAATAGTCGGTGGTTTAGGAACCTACGCGGCTGAGATTACGCGAAAATTCGTGCTAACCGACAATGACGTCACGGTTTTCACGATGAATGACGATGCTGGCACCCTCCCAACACGGGAAATCTGGCGCGGCATCGAAATCCACCGTCCTTTACATATTGACATTTCCGATTCTTTGCCAGACGTTGTGGCAGAAGACATCAAAAAATGGGGCAGAGGCATTAACCTCTTCTCCAAAATCCTCGTCTACAACTACCTAAGCGCTTCAAAACTCGTCAACGAACTCATCAGAAAAGAGACGTTCAAATACGACATAGTAGTCGCACATGACTGGCTTTCAGCCATCGGAGGAATGATTGTAAAACGAGAAGCTGGTTTACCCTTCGCATTTCACGTTCATTCCACGGAGAAAGGAAGAACCCTTGGAAACGGTTCAGAAGTCGTAAGTAACATTGAGCTGCATGCAGCCAACTCAGCCGACTTGATTGTTACTGTTTCCTACGCCATGAAAAATGAACTTGTCGAACTTGGTTTTCCAAAAGACAAAATCCAAGTAGCCTACAACGGTGTTGACCCCCAGAAGTACGATCCAAAAACAGTGAGCGCTGAGCAAATCCGAAAAGTCAAGGCTACTTACGGCGTAAAAGATGACGAACTCATGATTTTGTTCATAGGCAGACTTGTCGGAGTTAAAGGCGTTGACAAACTGATCATGGCGATGCCTCACATTCTGCAGAAAATACCCAATGCAAAACTGGTCATTGTTGGCATAGGTGACCTGCAAGAGTATCTGGTGAACTTGGTCAAAACAATGAGGCTCAACGACAGCATAAAATTCCGTCAGGAGTTTATTCCAGAAGAAGAACGCATCCTTCACTATGCAGCATGTGACGTTGCAGTCTTCCCAAGCCTATACGAACCTTTCGGAATAGTTGTTCTTGAAGCAATGAGCATGGAACGCCCAGTTGTCGTTGGCGCTGCAGGAATCAGCGGAATGAGAGAAATAGTGATTCCATGTGGCGAAGAACAGTGCGGCTACCACATAAACCCCATAAACCCAACAGACATCGCGTGGGGGATAACAAGCGCGCTGGAAAACGCTGATAGAAGAAAGTGGCTGGGCAAAAACGGCAGACGCAGGGTTCTAAACGAATTTACATGGGACATAATAGCTGAAAGAACGCTGGCATTATATGAAAAGATAGTCAAGCGTTAAGGTTCTGCTTGGTGAATCTTTGAACGTTGATTCATCCAGTCTGAGAAAGAAGGTTGCAGCCGAAGCCGCAGCACTTCTTTATTCTGGGGTTGAAAAAGAGTACAAACAGGCAAAACTGAAAGCTGCGAGCACGTACAGGTCTCATTTTCTTCCGACGAACGCTGAAGTTGCAATGGAGTTAGACAGAGTTGTTGAGGAAAACGAAGGACAAGCTCGAGAGGAACGCTTGATACAAATGCGCAAAGAAGCTCTACGCCTAATGAAACTTCTGAGAGACTGCAACCCACTTTTGGTTGGAAGCGTCTGGCGCGGGACAGCTCACAAAAAAAGCGACATAGATTTAGTCATGTACCATGATGATGCAGGCGACGTCATAAAAGCACTAAGACAAAACAATTTGAGAATAGTGCAAGCTGAATGGATGAGCGTAACAAAGCACGGGCAAAAAAAGACGTCTTTTCACATTTACGTAGAATTGTCTGCAGGATACACTGTTGAGATTGTTGTGCGAGCCTTTCAAGAGAGGATGAACAAGGAAAAATGCGAGATTTACGGCGATGAAATCAAAGGTCTTGGCGTACGTGAATTGGAGAAGTTGCTAAGAGAAAACCCAACCCAACGATTCATTCCTTCCTAAACTCGACATTCTAGACTTGCGCCTTTATTGTAGCGGTTCGCAAGAACAAGGAAATGTGTTGACCAGCTGGAACCCGAATTGTGAAGAAGTTTAAATAATGGTCTTTCCAATACTTGAAATGACAACACATCATTGCATTTGAAGGCGTCGACATGGAATTCAACAGAGAAACGCTCAAGAAAATGTTCCCAAATCTCGCTAACGAACTGAAATCCGACGAAAACAAAACGGACATAAACTCTGTGCGAACTGATGTGGAAGACGGAGAAAACGCTGTCTCCGAAAGATTTACTGGTTATACACCCGACGCGGTAGACTTTATCAGGCGATGTGACACAGTGAAACAGGCAGAAGAAATAATAGTTTACATGGAGAAAAAGGGAGAAATACCGCATCATCATGCGGAGAAACTCAAGCAGCAACTTAAAGAGAAAGGAGTAAGAAGCTTCGGGTCGAAAAAGGAAGAAAACTACTATATGAAACATGGCGAGCTTTAGAAATACCTGCCTTTTCTTGCGTTTCTCATTGTTCAAGCCGAAAAAAGGGGAATTCCACCTTCAATCGCCAATCTCAGATAAATCTGATTGTTCTCTTATCTTTCAAGCCACACAATGAAGCCTTTTCAACGTAGGTGGGCAAGCATACGGGCAATTGGCACATGCGTAATTCCAAAAGTAAATAAACAGGCTCATCAATAATTAGGAAGCCTAAAAATCGGGAAACTTGACGGAGGAAGAGTGCATGAAAAAAACAACTCCAGCATTAATCTCACTAGTTGCCATTATAATTGTTTCCATCTCTTTTCCATTTCTCGTCAAGTCTGTCCGAGCACAAACAGACTACGAGATAGAATATGTGGCCCACGTGATAAAACCGATGTATAACGGATACGTTTCCATAAAAGATACTATACAGGTTAATCTGACGGAGCAGTCACCTGACAACTTTCTCCTAGGATTTCCGTACACATACGGTCGCTATGTTCTTAGCTGCAGAGCTTATGATGCGATCGGGGTCTTTCCCGTCAGCCTAGATGTGCCTCTGGAAAATCGCATAGGTTTTTATGGCGTGGAAATAGTTTTTCCACATGGCATGCCGCAAACTTTTACCGTTGAGTTTGTGCTTTCTAGCAGTCTTCTCTCCCAAAATCCTGTGAATGCAAGCATGTACGGCTTTGACTTCCCAGAATACCCAAGTTTAACAAAGCCAGTCGGTACATGTAACGTTTCAATCGTATTG
>JADDYB010000204.1_pt1 | contig 18625 bp, 15 predicted proteins | sample 8641941 | NCBI WGS metagenome assembly JADDYB01 (sample SAMN16275377, study PRJNA637457) | freshwater sediment metagenome | isolation source: Lake Kineret sediment | place: Israel: Lake Kineret | collected 2013
AGCGGTTCGCCGCTGGCTGGCCCCGCCGGGCGGCGCTACGCTTGAACCGTCGATCGGATGCGGATGACGTATGAAACTCGAACCGTTTGCGGTCAGCCAACTGCCCAAGAAGGCACTCGCCCTGGTGCTGGCAGGCGGGCGCGGCAGCCGCCTGCACGAACTGACGGACATCCGCTCCAAGCCGGCGGTGTACTTCGGCGGCAAGTTCCGCATCGTCGACTTCACGCTGTCCAACTGCCTGAACTCGGGCCTGCGCCGAATGGCCGTGCTGACGCAGTACAAGAGCCACAGCCTGCTGCGCCACCTGCAGCGCGGCTGGTCGTTCCTGAAGCCGGAACTGAACGAGTGGGTGGACCTGCTGCCGGCGCAGCAGCGCGTCGACGAGGCGACCTGGTACCAGGGAACGGCCGACGCGGTGTTCCAGAACCTCGACATCATCCGCAGCGAGAGACCCGAGTACGTCGTCGTGCTGGCCGGCGACCACATCTACAAGATGGACTACGGCGCGATGCTGCGCTTCCACGTCGAGCACGACGCCCGCTGCACGGTGGCCTGCTTCGAGGTTCCGATCAGCGAGGCGAGCGCCTTCGGCGTCATGGCGATCAACGACGACAGCCAGATTGTCGAGTTCGTCGAGAAGCCCCCGCAGCCGCCGGCGATGCCCGGCCGGCCCGACCGCGCGCTGGCCAGCATGGGCATCTACGTCTTCGACGCCGAGTACCTCTACGAGCAGTTGGCGCGCGACGCCGCCGATCCGCAGTCGGTGCACGACTTCGGCCGCAACCTGGTGCCGGCGGCGGTCGCGCAGGGCGTCGCCTACGCGCAGCCGTTCGAGGACGCCTGCGTGCGCAGCGAGGAAGGCGAGGAGCCCTACTGGCGCGACGTCGGCACCATCGATGCGTACTGGGAAGCCAACATCGACCTGACCGCGACCAAGCCGCAGCTGAACCTGTACGACCGCAATTGGCCGATCTGGACCTACCAGGAGCAGCTGCCGTCGGCCAAGTTCGTGCACAACGAGGCAGACCGGCGCGGCGTCGCCATCGAGTCGATGGTCTCCGGCGGCTGCATCGTCTCCGGCAGCCTGTTCCGCTCGCTGCTGTTCTCCAACGTCCGAGTGCATTCGTGGTCGACGGTCAACTGGTCGGTGCTGCTGCCCGGCGTCCAGGTCGGGCGGCGCGCGCGCCTCACCAGGGTGGTTGTCGACCGCGGCAGCAAGCTTCCCGACGGCATCGTGATCGGCGAAGACCCCGAGGCAGACGCCCGCCGCTTCCGCCGTACGCCGGGAGGAATCACGCTGGTCACGCGCGGCATGCTGGCGCAGCTGGCCTGATACATGGCGCCGCGTGAACGCCTGAGCCCGCCGAGCCGCCTCCAGGGCGAATCCTTCGAGCGAAGCGAGAAGGGCTGTCCATGAAGGTGTTGCAGGTCGCTGCCGAGGTCTTTCCGTGGGTGAAGACCGGCGGGCTCGGAGACGTCGTTGCCGCGCTGCCGCCGGCACTGGCCCGTGCCGGCGTCGATGTGCGGCTGGTTCTGCCCGGTTACGCGCCGCTGCTGCAGGCACTGGAGAACTCGCGCGCGGTAGCGAAACTGGGCAGCGCATTCGGCGCGGCCACCGTCGAACTGCGGCGCGGGCGACTGCCCGGCCTCGACCTGCCCGTTTACCTGATCGATTCGCCCTACCTGTACGACCGTCCCGGCAATCCCTACCTGAAGCCGGATCGCGCTGACTGGCCGGACAACCCGCGCCGCTTCGGCCTGCTTGGCTGGGTGGCAGCCCATCTGGGCTGCGGCGACGTCGACCGCGACTGGCGCGCCGACGTGGTGCATGCGCACGACTGGCATGCGGGGCTCGCCTGCGCGCACTTGGCGCTGCACCCGGGCCCGCGGCCGGCGTCCGTCTACACCGTGCACAACCTGGCCTTCGTCGGCGAGTTCGACCCGCTGCAACTGCCCGAACTGCAACTTCCGCGCTCGACCTTCGCCCCGGAGGGCCTGGAGTTCCACGGCAAGGGCTCGTTCATGAAGGCCGGCCTGTACTACGCAGACCAGCTGAGCACCGTCAGCCCGACCTACTCGCACGAGATCCAGACCTCGGCCTTCGGCTGCGGCTTCGAGGGACTGCTGATGCGGCGCGCGCCGGTGCTGGCCGGGATACTGAACGGCGTCGACAACATGGTGTGGAACCCGGCCACCGATCCGCATCTCGAAAGCCGATACGACAGCGCCGATCTCGCCGGCAAGGCGCAGGTGAAGGAGGCGTTACAGCGCTCGCTCGGCCTGCGCGTCGATCCGAAGGCGTTGTTGGTCGGCGTGGTCACGCGGCTCGCCTACCAGAAGGGCATCGATCTGCTCGTGCAGGCGATGCGCACGCTGGCCGGCGAGGGAGTGCAGCTTGCGCTGCTCGGCAGCGGCGATCCGCAGATCGAGCGCGACCTGACGCAGCTGGCCCGGCGGATGCCGGAAAGCGTGTCGATCAGCTTCGGCTACGACGACGCGCTGTCGCACCGGATCATCGCCGGTGCCGACGTCGTCGCCGTGCCGTCGCGCTACGAGCCCTGCGGCCTGACCCAGCTCTATGGGCTGCGCTACGGTTCGCTGCCGGTAGTGCACGCGGTCGGTGGCCTCGCCGACACCGTCGTCGACGCCTCGGAGGGCAACCTGCAGGCCGATCGCGCCACCGGCTTCAGCTTCGTCAATGCCACCGGCGCGGCGCTGCACGCCGCGCTGCACCGCGCACAACGGCTGTACGCCGATGCCCCGCGCTGGCAGCAGGTCATGCGCCGCGCGATGGCGCAGGACTTCTCCTGGGACGAAGCGGCAGTCCGCTATCTGGATCTCTTCCGCAGCGTGTCCGAGCGCCTGGCCCGCTGACGGGCCCCGCTTCCGTTCAGGCGCGTCCGAACAGCCGCTTCAGGAACGCAAGCAGCAGGCTGAAGAAGCCGATCTTCGCCGGCGCGACGGCTTCCGCCGGCGGTGCTCCCGCCTCCCCAGCCGGCGCAGCACGCGCCGCGAGCTGCGCGCCGAAGGCCTCGAAGAACTTGTCGGCGGTCGCGCCCGCCGCGGCATCGATCAGCCGCGAGCCGACCTGCGCCAGCTTGCCACCGATGTGCGCGTTGGCCACGTAGTTCAGGCGCGTCTGCCGCGTCGACTCCTCCGCCAGCGTCACCCGTGCCTCGCCGCGCACGAATCCGGTCGGCCCGCCCGAGGCGTCGAACTTCATCGTGTAGGCGTTGCCCGGGTCGATGTCCTCCAGTGACATCTTGCCCTTGAAGCGCGCCTTGACCGGTCCGACCGCGGCGGTCATGACGATCTCGAACTGGTTCTCCCCGGTGGCGGTGATGCTGTCGCAGCCGGGCACGCAGTTCTTCAGCATCTCGGTGTCGTTCAGCGCCACCCATGCGGTGGCTCGATCCGCCGCCAGCAGCCGTTCGCCCTTCAGTTCCACTTGGCAGTCTCCGTTCGCGTACGGCCGGCACCGGCCAGCGTGGCCGCCAGCCGCTCCAGGCTCTCGATGTTGTGCACCGGCAGGAAGCTTGACACGTGCGCCAGCAGCGCGCGCACGCCGCGCGCCTTGGGCTCGAACCCCTCGTAGCGCAGCAGCGGATTGAGCCAGACCAGCCGCCGGCAGGACTTGGCCAGCCGCTCGGCCTCGCGGCCGAGTTCGTCGATCGCCGCGTGCTCGAGCCCGTCGGTGACCAGCAGCACGGTCGGGCTGCCCCACAGCACGCGCCGCGCCCAGTGCCGGTTGAACTCGTGCAGACAGGCGGCAATGCGCGTGCCGCCCGACCAGTCGTCGACCGCGCGCACGACATCGGCGATCGCCTCGTCGGGGTCGCGGTGGCGCAGCTGGCGGGTGATGTTGGTCAGCCGCGTGCCGAAGACAAACGCGTGGATGCGGTAATCGGCGGCGTCGCGGCTGCCAGCGAGCGCGTGCAGGAAGTGCAGGAACATGCGCGAGTAGCGGCTCATCGAGCCGGAGATGTCGACGATCACCACCAGCGGCTCGGTGCGCCTGCGGCGCTGCCGCCGCGGCAGTTCGGCGATGTCGCCGCCGCGCCGGCTCGCCGCGCGCAGCAGGGCGCGCAGGTCGACGCGGCTGCCGCGTGCGCTCGGTGCGTGGCGGCGCGTCGCCAGCTGCGCGAAGAACGGCGCGATCGTGTCTAGCATGCGCCGCGCCGCCGCCCATTCGGCCGTGCTCATCGTGTCGAAGTCGGCCTTGCGCAACTGCTCGCGGTCGGTCCACGACAGGTGCGCATCGATCTCGATGCGCTCGTGCTCCGGCGGTTGCGGTGGCCTGGGCACCGACGGCGCCAGCGCCTCGCCGAGGCGGCGGTTCTCCGGCGGCCCGGGCGGCGCACCGCCCTTCTTCTGGCTCACCTGCGGCAGCAGCAGGCGCAGCATCTGGCCGAGCAGGTCGGGGTCCTTCCAGAAGATGTGAAACGCCTGCTCGAACAGCAGCCGATGCTGCGCGCGGTCGATCAGGCAGGCGGCGAGCACCGCGCGGAAATCGGCGCGCGATTCGATCCCCGCCACCTTGAGCGCCTGCAGGGCGAGCAGGATGCGATCGGTGCCCACCGGCACGCCGGCCGCGCGCAGCACGCGGGCGAAGTGGACGACGTTCTCGGCCAGCCGGCCGGGCAGCGATTCGACGGACGAGGCCGGCAGCATCGGCCCGCGGTCAGGCAGCGACTTCGCGCCGGATCTTCTCGACCAGCCGCGCCGCCTCGCTGCCCTGCACCTTGGCGATGTCGTCCTGGTACTTGAGCAGCACGCCGAGCGTGTTGTTGACGGTGTCGGCGTCGAGCGCCACGCTGTCCAGCGCCAGCAGCGCCCGGCTCCACTCGATCGTCTCCGACACGCCCGGCAGCTTGTACAGGTCGATGGTGCGCAGGTGCTGGACGAAAGCGACGATCTGCCTCGACAGCGCCTCCTTCGCATCGGGCACCCTGCGGCGGACGATCTCCAGTTCGCGCGCCGCCGACGGATAGTCGACCCAGTGGTAGATGCAGCGGCGCTTCACCGCGTCGTGGATCTCGCGCGTGCGGTTGGAGGTGACGATCACCACCGGCGGCTCGGTCGCCCGGACCGTCTTCCACTCGGGGATGGTGATCTGGAAGTCGGACAGCACCTCCAGCAGGTAGGCCTCGAACGGCTCGTCGGTGCGGTCCAGTTCGTCGATCAGCAGCACCGGCGGCGCCGCGTGCGGCAGCAGCGCCCGCAGCAGCGGCCGCTCGATCAGGAAGCGGCCAGTGAACAGCCCCTCGGCCAGCGCCTCCCGCGCGGTCTCCTTCGCCTCCGCCAGCCGGATCTCCAGCATCTGCCGGGCGTAGTTCCACTCGTAGGCGGCAGCGTTCACGTCCAGCCCCTCGTAGCACTGCAGCCGGATCAGCTCGGCACCGAGCCCCGCCGACAGCACCTTGGCGATCTCGGTCTTGCCGGTGCCCGGTTCGCCTTCGAGGAAAAGCGGCCGCTTCAGTTTCAGCGCCAGGAAGACCGCCGTGGCCAGCTGGCGGTCGGCGACGTAGTTCTGCTCGGCGAGCAGCGCGGCGGTGGCGTCGATCGAGGTCGGGGCGTTCATGAGGCGACGTTAGCCGATCGCCACCGATCGCGCCACGCACCGGCGCATTGCGTCACGGACAACCGCCGCGAGAGATTGCAGCGAGGAAATTGGACTCTGACCCCGATTTCTCAATTCCTTATGGGAGCATCGCCGCCATCCGCCGCTGCGCTTCCTCGGTCGACACGTCCTCGATGTGGGTGGCCAGCGTCCACTGGTAGCCGTAGGGGTCGGCGAGCGTGCCGGAGCGGTCGCCGTAGAACTGGTCTTCGACCGGCCGCACACGGGTCGCACCCGCCTCGAGCGCGCGGGCGAAGGCAGCGTCGACATCGGGCACGTAGATCATCATCGACACCGGCGAGCCGCCGAACGAAAGCGGGCTGCGGTTGCCCCATTCCGCGTTCTCCTCGGCCAGCATCAGGACCGAATCGCCGATGCGGATCTCGGCATGGGCGATCGTGCCATCGGGCAGGTCGAGCTTGAGCACCAGTTCGGCGCCGAAGGCGCGCGCGTAGAAGTCGATCGCCGCCTTGGCGTCGCGCAGCGCGAGATACGGCGTCACCGAGTGGTAGCCCGGCGGCTTGAACGGTACGGCCATCGAGGTCTCCTGCAAGCGCAAAGGCGCCGCGTGCGGCGCCTTTGCAGTGGTCGAACGAGCAGGCTGCGTCAGGCCGCAGCCGCGACGGCGCGCCTGGTCAACACGCCGATCAGGTGAGCGCGGTACTCGGCGCTGCCGTGCAGGTCGCTGTTCAGGCCCTCGGCCGCAATCGTCACGCCTTCGCAGGACTCCGGCGCGAACCTGGCGTTCAGCCGGTCTTCGAGCGCCTTGACGCGGAACGCGCACGGCCCGGCGCCAGTCACCGCCACGCGCACGCCGCCGGAGGTCTTGGCGACGAACACGCCGACGATCGAGAAGCGCGACGCCGGCTGCTTGAACTTGATCCAAGCCGCCTTCTCCGGCTTCGGGAAGCTGACCGCGGTGATCAGTTCGCCCGGGCTGAGCGCCGTCTCGTACAGGCCTTTGAAGTAGCTGTCGGCCGCGATCTGCCGCGTGCTGGTGTGGATCGTCGCGCCCAGGCCGAGCACGCCGGCCGGATAGCAGGCGGCCGGATCGCTGTGCGCGATCGAGCCGCCGAGGGTGCCGAGGTTGCGCACCGCGCGATCGCCGATGCCGCCGGCCAATGAAGCGAGCGCCGGGATCATCGACTGCACGTCCTTCGATGCGGCCACCGCGGCGTGCGTGGTCATCGCGCCGATGCGGACGCTGCTGCCGTCGACGCGGATGCCCTTCAGTTCGGCGACGCTGGCCAGATCGATGAAGCCTTCCGGCGCCAGCAGGCCGAGCTTCATCGACGGCAGCGTCGACTGGCCGCCGGCCAGCACCTTGTCGTCGGGGTGCTCGCCCATCAGCTTGACTGCCTCGGCGACCGAGGCGGGACGGTGATAGTGGGTGTGATGCATGAATGTTCTCCGCCTCAGTGTTTCTTCTGCGCTGCCCGGATCGTCTTCCACACGTTGTGCGGGCTGACCGGCATCGAGATGTCGCGCACGCCGAGGTGCGCCAGCGCGTCGACCACCGCGTTGATCACCGCCGGCGTGGCGCCGATCGCTCCGGCCTCACCACAACCCTTGACGCCGAGCGGGTTGTGCGTGCACGGCGTGCCCTTGACGGTCTCGACGACGAAGCTCGGCAGGTCATCGGCGCGCGGCAGCGCGTAGTCCATGTAGCTGCCGGTGACCAGCTGACCGTCCTCGTTGTAGACGCAGCCTTCGAGCAGCGCCTGGCCGATGCCCTGCGCCAGGCCGCCGTGCACCTGCCCCTCGACGATCATCGGGTTGACGACATTGCCGAAGTCGTCGGCAGCGACGAAGCGGTCGATGCGCACCCGGCCGGTATCCGGATCGATCTCCACCTCGCAGATGTAGGTGCCGGCCGGATAGGTGAAGTTGGTCGGGTCGTAGAAGGCGTTCTCGTTCAGGCCCGGCTCCAGCTTGTCGAGCGGATAGTTGTGCGGCACATAGGCGGTGAGCGCGACCTCGGCAAAGGTCTTCTTGCGGTCGGTGCCGGCAACGCGGAACTCGCCGTTGGCGAACTCGATGTCCGCGTCCGACGCTTCGAGCAGGTGCGCCGCGATCTTCTTGCCCTTGGCGATCACCTTGTCGACCGCCTTGACGATCGCCGTGCCTCCCACCGCCAGCGAGCGGCTGCCGTAGGTGCCCATGCCGAACAGGATCTTGCCGGTGTCGCCGTGCTGGATGTCGACGTCGTCCATGCCGATGCCGAGCTTGTCGGCGACCACCTGCGCGAAGGTCGTCTCGTGGCCCTGGCCGTGCGAGTGAGAGCCGGTGAAGATCGTCACCTTGCCGGTCGGATGCACGCGCACCTCGCCGGCCTCGAACAGGCCCGCGCGCGCGCCGAGCGCACCGGCGATGTTCGACGGCGCGATGCCACAGGCCTCGATGTAAGCCGCGTAGCCTAGCCCTCGCAGCAGGCCCTTCTTCGCGCTTTCGGCCTTGCGCGCTGCGAAGCCCTTGACGTCGGCGAGTGCCATCGCCCGGGTGAGCGTGGCGTCGTAGTCGCCGGTGTCGTAGGTCAGGCCCACCGGCGTGGCGTACGGGAACGTCTTGATGAAGTTGCGCCGGCGCAGTTCGGCCGGATCGACCTTCATCTCGCGCGCCGCCGTTTCGACCAGCCGCTCGACGAGGTAGGTCGCCTCCGGCCGGCCGGCGCCGCGATAGGCATCGACCGGCGCGGTGTTGGTGAACACCGCGGTGATCTCCGAGTAGATGGCCGGCGTCGTGTACTGGCCGGCGAGCAGCGTCGAGTGCAGGATGGTCGGGATGCAGGAGGCGAAGGTCGACAGGTACGCGCCCATGTTGGCGGTGGTGTGCTCGCGCAGCGCGAGGAACCTGCCGTCCTTGTCGATCGCCAGTTCGGCCACCGTCACGTGGTCGCGGCCGTGCGCGTCGGACAGGAAGCTCTCGCTGCGCTCGGCCGTCCACTTGATCGGCCTGCCGACCCGCTTGCTGGCGAACACCAGCGCCGTCTCCTCGGCGTACAGGTAGATCTTCGAGCCGAAGCCGCCGCCGACATCCGGCGCGATCACGCGCACCTTGTGCTCGGGCAGGCCGAGCACGAAGGCGGTCATCAGCAGCCGCTCGACGTGCGGGTTCTGGCTGGTGACGTAAAGCGTGTACGAATCGTCGGCACGCGAGTACAAGGCGTTGGCCGCGCGCGGCTCGATTGCGTTGGGGATCAGCCGGTTGTTGACGAACTGCAGCTTCGTCACGTGTGCCGCCTTGGCGAAGGCCGCATCGGTGGCCGCCCTGTCGCCGCAGCCCCAGACGAAGCAGACGTTGTCCGGCGCAATGTCGTGCACCGCGGCGCCGGCCTTGCTGGCCGTGCCGGTGTCGACCACGGCCGACAGGATCTCGTAGTCGACCGCGATCAGCGCCGCCGCGGCCTTGGCCTGCGCCAGCGTTTCGGCCACCACCAGCGCAACGTGGTCGCCGACATAGCGGACCTTGTCGGCGGCCAGCACAGCGTGCTTCGGCTCCTTCATCGGCGAGCCGTCGAGGCTGTTGATCAGCCAGCCGCACGGCAACCCACCCACCGACTCGAAGTCCTTGCCGGTCAGAACGGCCAGCACGCCGGGCGCCTTCGCGGCTGCCGCTGTGTCGACCGAAACGATCTTCGCGTGCGCATGCGGGCTGCGCAGGAAGTAGCCGTAGGTCTGGTTCGGCAGCGCCACGTCGTCCGTGTACTGCCCCATGCCGGTCAGGAACCGGTAGTCCTCGCGTCTTTCGACCGCCTTGCCGATGAACCCTGCCTTGGGATCGTTCATGGATCAACCTCGTATGGTGTCGTCCCCGCGAAAGCGGGTACCCAGTGTCTTTGTGCGAACTGCTGGATTCCCGCTTGCGCGGGAATGACACAGCCCTAGGACTGCATCGCCTTCGCGCCCTGCGCGATCGCCTTGACGATGTTCTGGTAGCCGGTGCAGCGGCAGAAGTTGCCTTCGAGCCCCTCGCGGATCTCGCGCTCGCTGCCGTGCGGATGGTGCGTCACCAGGTCGATGGCGCTCATCACCATGCCCGGCGTGCAGAAGCCGCACTGCAGGCCGTGGCAGGTCTTGAAGGCCGCCTGCATCGGGTGCATCGAGCCGTCGGCCGGCGTGATGCCTTCGATGGTGGTGACCTCGGCACCCTGCATCTGCGCCGCCAGCACGTTGCAGCTCTTCACGGCGTGGCCGTCGACGAGCACCGTGCAGGCGCCGCACTGGCCGGTGTCGCAGCCGACGTGGGTGCCGGTCAGCCGCAGATGTTCACGGATCAAGGTCGACAGCAGCGTATCCGGCTCGACTTCGGCCGACACAGGCTTGCCGTTGACCTGGAAGGACAGCGCTACGCGCATCAATGTCTCCTTGGGATTTCTTCGCCCCGAGCGAGGCGATGTGCCCGGCTCGCAGGGCCCCCCTGGAAAGGGCGCAGCGACTGTACTGCGCCGATGTCGGACAACGCAAGGCGCGCGAAGTCGCATACGCGTTCTTGCGATGCGGCAAATCCGACGGCCCTGCCGCGGTCACTACAATCGCCCCAGACATTGCGCAAGACCTCATGGACAACGTTGACGCACAGGTCCTGAAGAAGGCGGAGGAGTGGCGTGCGGCGGGGCACCGCGCCGTGCTCGGGACGGTGGTGCGGACGTGGGGATCGGCGCCGCGGCCGGTCGGCGCGCACGTGCTGGTGCGCGACGACGGGCTGGTGGTCGGCTCGGTCTCCGGCGGCTGCATCGAGGACGACCTGGTCGACAAGGTGCGCAGCGGCAAGGCGGCGGCCGATAAGCCGCAGCGCGTGAAGTACGGCATCACCGCCGACGAGGCGTACCAGTTCGGCCTGCCCTGCGGCGGCACGATCGAGCTGATCCTGGAGCCGCTGGGTGCAGCGTCGAAGATCGGCGAGCTGCTCGAGCGCGTCGGCGCCGGCCGGCACACGCTGCGCCGGCTCGACCTGAAGACCGGTGAGGTCACCTTGCGCGACGGCCGCGGCACCGACGTGCTGCTGTGCGACGACGAGCAGCTGATCACCGCGCACGGCCCGCGGCTGCGGCTGCTGATCATCGGTGCCGGCCAGCTGACGCACTACGTGGCGCAGATGGCACTCGCCCTGGACTACCAGGTGACGATCTGTGATCCGCGCGAGGAGTACGCCGACGGCTGGCTGGTAGCCGGCACGGCGCTGGTGCGCACCATGCCGGACGACGCCGTGATCGAGTTCAGGCCCGACCGCAACACGGCGATCATCGCGCTGACGCACGACCCGAAGCTCGACGATCTGGCATTGATCGAAGCACTTCAGTCGGACGCCTTCTACGTCGGCGCGATCGGCTCGCACCGGAACCAGGCCAAGCGCCGCGAGCGCCTGCTCGAATTCGGCGTCACCGAAGCGCAACTGGCCGCCCTGCACGGGCCGGTCGGCCTGAAGAACGGCGCGCGCACGCCGCCGGAGATCGCCGTGTCGATCCTCGCCGAGATGACCGGGGTGAAGTACGGCTACCGGATTGCACCGCCGCAGCGCATCGGCGCATCGCCCTCGCCTGAGGCTGGTTGCGTCAGCTGAAATCGGCTGTTGCGCTGCCCGGCGCGTCAGGCGATTCTGCAGCGGCCGCTCGAGCACGCCGCGCCGCCAGCGCTGACCGACCGATGAGCCGACCGATATCCGACGACAGCGCACTGCGCGACGACATCCGCCTGCTCGGCCGCCTGCTCGGCCAGACACTTCAGCATTTCGAGGGCGAGCCGCTGTACGCGGCGGTCGAGGAGATCCGGCAGACCGCGACGCGCTTCCGCCGCCATGGCGGCAGCGACGATGCACGTCTGCTCGACAGGCTGCTGAAGCGGCTGGCTCCCGAGCACACGATGAGCGTGGTGCGCGCGTTCAGCTATTTCTCGCTGCTTGCGAACATCGCCGAGGACCTGGCGCAGGTGCGCCAGCTGCGGCAGCTTCGCCGCGAGGGCGAGGCAGCGCGCGGCAGCGTCGCCGACGCGGCACGCCGGCTTGCTGCCCAGGGCACGCCGCGGGCGCGTGTGCGCGATCTGCTCGCTCACGCCGACCTGATGCCCGTGCTCACCGCGCACCCGACCGAGGTGCAGCGCAAGAGCATCCTCGACACCGAGCGCGCCATCGCCGCCGCCCTCGATGCACGCGACCACGCCGTCGCACTCGGCGACGTGGACGCCATCGCCGCCACCGAGCAGCAGCTCGGCACGCAGGTGGCGACGCTGTGGCTGACGAGAATGCTGCGCACGGCCAAGCTCACGGTGTTCGACGAGATCGACAACGCGCTGGCCTACTGGCGCTCGACCTTCGTGCCGCAGATGCCGGCCGTCTACGAGGAACTCGAGGCGCGTTTCGATGCCCCGCGCCTGCCCTCCTTCCTGCGCCTCGGCTCGTGGATCGGCGGCGACCGCGACGGCCATCCGCAGGTGACGGCGCAGACCATGCGCAGCGCGCTGGCGGCGCAGGCGCAGCTGATGTTCGAGCACTACGTGCACGAGGTGCACGCCCTCGGCGCCGAACTTCCGATGTCGGCGACGCTGGTGCAGGTCGACCCGGCGCTCGAACAGCTCGCCCAGCGCAGCCCCGACCGCTCGCCGCACCGCGCCGATGAACCGTACCGCCGCGCGCTGACCGGGGTCTATGCGCGCCTGCTCGCCACCGCGAGCCGGCTCGGCCTTGACCTGCGCGCCCGGCCCGCGCTGGGCAGCGCCGAGCCGTACGGGTCGGCCGGGGACTTCGGCTCCGATCTGCGCGTGATCGCGGCATCGCTTGCTGCGCACGGTGCCGCCGCGCTTGCCCGCCCGCGCCTGGCGCCGTTGGTGCGCGCCGTCGACGTGTTCGGCTTCCACGGCGCGACGCTCGACCTCCGGCAGAGTTCGGACGTCTTCGAGTCGGTGGTCGCCGAACTGCTCGCCGCGGCCGAGGTGACGCCTGAGTACCGCCGCCTCGACGAGGCGCAGCGCGTGCGGCTGCTGTCGCGCGAGCTGGCGCACACGCGACCGCTGGTATCGCCCCATCTCGCTTACAGCGAGCGGACGCGGACGGAGCTGGAGGTGTTCAACACGGCGCGCGAGTTGCGCGAGCGGTTCGGCAGCCGCGCGATCGACAAGCACATCGTCTCGCACACCGAGCAGCTGTCGGACCTGCTGGAGGTCGCGCTGCTGCAGAAGGAATGCGGCCTGCTCACCGGCACCGAGCTTCGCTGCTGCGCGCTGATGGTGGTGCCGCTGTTCGAGACCATTGACGACCTGCAGCGCGCCCCGCAGGTGATGGGCGAACTGCTCGAGCACCCGGGCCTGCGCCACCTGCTGGTGCCCGCCGTCGGCGGCCGCTCGATGCAGGAGGTGATGCTCGGCTATTCCGACAGCAACAAGGACGGCGGTTTCCTGGCCTCGAACTGGAACCTGTACAAAGCCACGCGCACGCTGCACCGGCTGTTCGACGTGCACGGCGTGCGGCTGCGCCTGTTCCACGGCCGCGGCGGCACGGTGGGCCGCGGCGGCGGCCCCAGCTTCGAGGCGATCCTCGCCCAGCCGCCGGGCACTGTCGGCGGCGCGATCCGGCTCACCGAGCAGGGCGAGATCATCCATGCCAAGTACGCCGATCCACGGATCGGCCGCCGCCATCTCGAACTGCTGGTCTCGGCCGTGCTGCAAGCGAGCCTGCTCGACCCCGAGGCGCCGGCGGTCGACAGCCGGTTCGAGCAGGCGCTCGAGGAGATTGCCGCCCACGCGCACCGCGCCTATCGCGGCCTGGTCTATGAAACCGAAGGGTTCGCCGAGTACTTCTTCAGCGCCACACCGATCAACGAGATCACCGAGCTGAACATCGGCAGCCGGCCGTCGGCCCGCAAGAACACCGGCCGAATCGAGGACCTGCGTGCCATCCCGTGGGGGTTCTCGTGGGGACAGTGCCGCGTGTTGCTGCCCGGCTGGCTCGGCTTCGGCAGCGGTATCGAGGGATTCCTCGAATCCGGGGGCACCGCTTCGGGTCGGCGGGCGCGGCAGCAACTGCTGCGCCGCATGCTCGCCGACTGGCCGTTCTTCCGCGCCCTGACTTCCAACATGGAAATGGTGCTGGCCAAGACCGACCTGGCGATCGGCAGCCGCTATGCGCAGCTGGCCGCCGACCGCAAGCGAGGCGCGACGATCTTTGCCGCGATCGAGCGCGAATGGCAGCTGACCGTCAGGCACTGGCTGGCGATCAGCGGCCAGCGCAGCCTGCTCGAATCGAGTCCCGAACTGGCGCTTCGGATCCGACAGCGAATGCCCTATGTCGACCCGCTGAACCATCTGCAGGTCGAGCTGATCAAGCGCCACCGGCAAGGCAAGATCGACGCGCGCGGCAAGCGCGGCATCCACCTGACCATCAACGGCATCTCGGCCGGCCTGCGCAACACGGGATGACCGCCGCCGCGGCGCCGGACCGTAGTGCGCGATGTGAAATCCGGCCCCTCATCGCGAACCACGGGGGTGTAACGTTGGCGTTGTTGCGCTGCCGCGCGAACGCCCGCCTGGACGGGCAGCATCAGGCCCGAATGAGTTCTCTGACGCCCGTTGAAATCCTGCAGCCGCCCATGCCGCTAGCACTTGCCGACGGCACGCCGCTCGGGCCATTCCAGCTGGCCGAGGCGCCGACCTGGGACGCGCAGGCCAGCCGCCTGTGGTGGGCCGACGTCGATGCCCGTTCGCTGCACTCGCTCGACTTCGCGGCGCGCGCCGACGCCACGCTGGTGGCGGGCGAGCACCGTCGCTACGGCTTTGAACAGAAGGTCTGCTCGATCGGACTGACCCGCTCGGGCCGCCTGCTGCTGGCACTCGCCGACGGCGTCTACTTCTTCACGCCGGCCGCCGGAACCCTCGAACTGCTGGTCAAGCCGGAACCCGACCGGCCCGAGCACTGCCTGAACGACGGCAAGGTCGGCCCGGACGGGGCGTTCTGGGTCGGCTCGATCGAGGAAACGCCGGAGCGCTCGCCGGTGGGCAGCCTGTACCGGATCGGCGCCGACGGCCGCTGCCGCCGGATCAGCACCGGTTATCGCGTCTCCAACGGGCTCGCGTGGTCGGCCGACGGTCGCGCGATGTTCCACTCCGACTCCCGAGGACCCACCATCGACCGCTGGGACTTCGATCCGGCCACCGGCATGGTCGGCAGCCGTACGGCGATTCGCACGTTGACCGACAAGCTCGGCCGCCCCGACGGCGGCGCCTGCGACGTGGCCGGCGGCTACTGGAGTGCCGGCGTCAGTGCGGGATGCCTGAACCGCTTCGACTTCGACGGCACGCTGGAGCAACGGATCGACCTGCCCGAGCCGCGGCCGACGATGCCCTGCTTCGCCGGGCCCGACATGCAGACGCTGTTCGTGACAACGGCGCGCCACGGACTCGATGCCGCCGCGCTGGCGCGGCATCCCGGCGCCGGCCGGTTGCTGATGCTGCGCGTGTCGGTCGCCGGCGTGCCCGTGCAGCGGTTCGCGGACCGCTGAGCCGGCAGCGACTCAGGCCAGCGCCGTCTGCTTGACCAGCGGCCACTGCCGGCGCGAGATCGGCAGGCGGTCCGGCAGCTCCTTCAGCAGCACCTCCCAGTGCCCCTCGCCGCCTTCGCCGTCGCCATCCACATGGCCACGGACGCGCTCGAAGGCACGGATCGACTTCTTCGCCACCAGCGTGTTGCGATGGATGCGCACGAAGCGCGGGCCGAACTCCTCTTCCAGCGACGTCAGCGATTCCTCGGTCAGGTGCTCGCGCTGCGGCGTGCGGATGGTGACGTACTTCAGTTCGGCGCGCAGGAAGACGATGTCCTCGACCGGCACCAGCGACATGCGGCCGCGCTCGGAGATCGTCAGGTGCGTCCGCTGGCTGCCGAGGGCGCGCGCCACTTCCTCCAGCCGCGGTTCGTTCTGCACCAGCCGCTTGGCGCGCGCCAGCGACGCCGCCAGGCGATCGGCGCGCACCGGCTTGAGCAGGTAGTCCAGCGCGCGCACCTCGAAGGCCTCCAGCGCGTGCTCGTCGTGCGCGGTGACGAAGATCACCGCCGGCGGGTGCTCGCGCGCCGCGAGATGGCGGGCGACCTCGATGCCGTTCATGCCGGGCATCGAGATGTCGAGCAGCACGACGTCCGGCGCGTCGCGGTCGACCGCCTCCAGTGCCGCCGGGCCGCTGTCAACGGTTCCCACGACCTGCGACGGGAACTGCGTGCCGATTTCGGCCAGCAACTGCTGCATGCGCACCCGCGCCGGCGGTTCATCGTCAACGATCAGGATCTTTGTTGTCATCCGTTGGCTCGCTTCTCCACAGGAATGGTCATCGTCAGCTCGAATCGGTCGTGCCGCACGCGCGTTTTCAGTTCACCCTCCAGATCGTAGATCAAAGCCAGGCGGCCGCGAATGTTCGCCAGGCCGATCTGGTTGCCTTCGCGCTGCAACGGATCCTTGGCCACCGGGTTGCTGACGAACATCTCCAGCCGGAAGCCGAGCTGGCGGACGCGCACGACGACGCGGCAGTCTCCCGCCAGCCTTTCCGCGCCGTAGCGCACCGCGTTCTCGATCACCGGCTGCAGCAGCAGCTGCGGCACGCGCGCACGCGGGTGCACGGCACCGATGTCCCATTCGACCTGCAGGCGGTCGCCCAGCCGCGTCTGCTCGATCTCGACATACTTGCGGCACAGGTCGAGTTCCTGCTCCAGCGGCACCAGCCGCCGCACGTCGCCCATCACCGCGCGAAACAGCTCGGCGACGGACTCCAGCATCCGCTCGGCGCGCAGCGGATCCGAGCGCACCACCGCGATCACCGCGTTCAGGCTGTTGAAGAAGAAGTGCGGCCGGATGCGCGACTGCAGGGCCTGGAAGCGTGCCTCGGTCACCGCCGGCGAAAAGGCGCGCGCGCGAAGCTCGGAGTAGTGCTGGACCGCAACACCCATGGCCAGCGCAACCAGCAACGCCGACCAGCGCGGGCCGGCCGACAGGTCCGGGCCGATCGGCCCGACGATCAGCAGGATCACGCCGGTGCACAGCGCCGGAGCCAGCCAGGCCAGCAGCCGCTGCGCGGCGAGCGGCAACGCCGGCAGGAAGCGTCGCAACGCGCACCACGCCAGCAGCGTCATCAGCAGCGCCGGCTCCAGCACTGCCGACAGCTCGACGAAACGCAGCCAGGCCGCCCGCCAGTTCACATGGCTGACCAGCACCGCCAGCGCGACCGCGGCGTTGGCGCCCAGCGCCACCCGCAGCACCACGCCGATATTGCAGCCGTCCGGCACCACCTGCTGGGGAGTCGGCGCGGCCATCTCTGCGCGGCTGGCGGCGGCCGGATGGCCCATGGCGTCCTTGACGGTCATCGAATCCGCCGCTGGCTGAGCGCACCGCGCAAGGGCCGGCTCGACAAGCTCTTACACTGCCACTGGCGTGATGCAGACCGCAAGTTGGTCTCTCCCCCGCCGAAGTCGGGGCGGGCTGCACGCCACGCCACATCGAACATCAGCGCCGCGGATTATGTCAGCACACTCCTCTTCTCTCGATCGGAAGAACAGCGGATGGTCGGGCCGCTTCAGTGAGCCGGTGGCCGATTTCGTGCTCCGCTACACGGCGAGCGTCGGCTTCGACCGGCGGCTGGCCCTGGCCGACATCGACGGCTCGCTTGCGCACGCGGCGATGCTCGCCCATGTCGGCGTGCTGTCGGCAGCAGACTTTGCTGATATCGAGCGCGGCCTGTCGGTGATCCGGGGCGAGGTCGAGCGCGGCGAGTTCAGCTGGCAGCTGGCACTCGAGGACGTGCACCTGAACATCGAGCGACGGCTGACCGAACTGGTCGGCGACGCCGGCAAGCGGCTGCACACCGGCCGCTCGCGCAACGACCAGGTGGCCACCGACGTGCGCCTGTGGCTGCGCGGCGAGATCGACGCCATCTGTGCGGCGTTGAACCAACTGCAGCGCGCGCTGGTCGCGCAGGCCGAGGCGCATGCGGCCACGGTGATGCCGGGCTTCACGCACCTGCAGGTGGCGCAGCCGGTGACCTTTGGCCACCACCTGCTTGCCTACGCCGAGATGTTCGAGCGCGACCGCGAGCGGATGCTCGACGCGCGCCGCCGGGTCAACCGGCTGCCGCTGGGTAGCGCGGCGCTGGCCGGCACGACGTTCCCGATCGACCGCGACTTCGTCGCCGAGCGGCTCGGCTTCGAGGGACTATGCGAGAACTCGCTCGACGCGGTGAGCGACCGCGACTTCGCCATCGAGTTCGCCGCCGCCGCGGCGCTGCTGATGACGCACGTGTCACGACTGGCCGAGGAACTGGTGCTGTGGATGAGCCCGCGCTACGGCTTCGTGCGGCTGCCCGACCGCTTCACCACCGGCTCGTCGATCATGCCGCAGAAGAAGAACCCCGACGTGCCGGAACTGGCGCGCGGCAAGACCGGCCGCGTGGTCGGCCACCTGATGGCCCTGCTGGTGCTGATGAAGGGCCAGCCGCTCGCCTACAACAAGGACAACCAGGAGGACAAGGAGCCGCTGTTCGACACCGCAGACACCGTGCTCGACACGCTGCGCGCGTTTGCCGAGATGATTCCGGGCATCGAAGTCGACGCTGCGGCCATGCGGCGCGCTGCCGAGGAAGGTTTCTCCACCGCAACCGACCTGGCCGACTATCTGGTGAAAAAGGGTCTGCCGTTCCGCGATGCGCACGAGGCCGTCGCGCACGCGGTCCGCGAGGCCGCGGCGCGCGGTTGCGACCTCGCCGCCCTGCCGCTGGCGCAGTTGCAATCCTTCGCGCCGCGGATCGAAGCGGACGTCTACGACGTGCTGCGGGTGGAAGGTTCGGTCGCCGCGCGGGCACACGTCGGCGGCACCGCGCCACAGCAGGTCCGGGCGCAGGTCGAGCGCTGGCGGGCGCGGCTCGCCGCGCGCTGAGAACGCGAGGCGCACCGGAGAGAAAACCTCTTTGGCTGAGGGTTGCGGCAGCTAGAATCCGGCGCTGCTCGGAGGTGAGGAATTGCACGTTCGTGGCGGGCCGATGTGGC
>JADDYB010000205.1_pt1 | contig 18586 bp, 25 predicted proteins | sample 8641941 | NCBI WGS metagenome assembly JADDYB01 (sample SAMN16275377, study PRJNA637457) | freshwater sediment metagenome | isolation source: Lake Kineret sediment | place: Israel: Lake Kineret | collected 2013
TTCCTATACTTTTCAAACGCTTGACCAGCCATTCGCGAAGGAGGTACGTCATCCCCACGGATGCCGCGAACCAGATTACCGATACCTTCTGCTAGTGCACCGGCACCATAAAGAGTTCCGGTTAAATCAAACTTAGGATTTTCTGGCTGAACAGAAAAAGGAGTCGTGCTAAAACCGCCGCCAGAAAAATCGTACGGGCCGGATATAGAAGGCAGCCCGTAAGTGCTTCCGCCGTATGTGTAATTGTCGTAGCTGTACGGATAGTTCATGACTCTGTTTGAATACCGATCAGTTCTTTAAAAAGTTTAGTATCCCATTGGGATACGGGCTCGGGATAAAGCTTTTTGATAATCGGGAGGAAGAGGCTGAAGACTAGGAACTAATTGAGGCATAACACTAGCTCCAATATCAGAAGCACCCTGTGAGCCAAATGCTGCGCCAACAGCGGCGGAAGCCGATCCAAGCGCATTGTTAGTGAAGTTAGTACCCATTGGGGTAGAAATCTCAACACCACGTGCCTGAGGCATTTGCTGTGAAGGCATGGACCGGTTACCCCTCATCCGCTCAACCAACTCATAAGTGAGTTCAGGATTGCTGCCTGCCCAGGTTTGAATATCTCGCTCCGCATAACGAGGGCTTTGCGTCGCAAGCTCACTAGCGAGAGCAGCTGCGACAGCGGGTTGACTGGCGTAACGTTCACGCTGAGCGTAATACGCAGCAATATCCGGATAATTTTCAGCAGAAGGGCTGCCAGGCATAAAGGGCATCTTGGAAGCAGCCTTAGCCTGTTGAACAGCTTGAATTAACTCACTCCGCCTAGTGTCAGCGGCAGAAGTACCCATAACTCCCGGAGAAGGGAGTTGCTGACCGGTTATAGGGGTAGAAATAGGAGGTGCTACAAATACAGTGTCATATCCAGTTACAGACGGTGTAAGTGGACCAGTTTCCGGTGTCGCGGTTGGTTGACCCATGGGGGTTTGAGCCTGTTCCGGCCTAAAGGCGTTAACTAAGGCTGCGGAACCAGCCATTACCCCAACACCTAAACCAGCTCCGCGAAGAAGCGAGCCGAGATCTAATTGCTGTACACCGCCGGTAGCGTTTCGGAAAGAAACATCAACGGGCATTTCCGAAGTTCCGCGAGCACCTGCGCTAATGGCCTCCATTGCTTCGCGTGATCCACCCAGATTTTTAGCGCCGGGAGTAACATCGCGGATAGCGGCTTCCAAAATAGAAGCGTCGACTGCACGCCCACCAGGAGACGGAACAAGGGCTCCGGGTCTACCTGCCAAACCGGCAGTAACACCCGGAGGTGTTATATCACCGCGTCCACTACGAACTAAAGATTGAGTTTCTAGAGCACGTAACTTATCACTCCAGTTCGGTTGAAGAAAAAAACCGGGTTTAATTTCGACACCGAGATTCTGGGAAGCACGAGTAGCTAAATCTTGAATAGATCGAAAGGTGCCGGGGTCGCTTTCTAACAGAGCGGCTTCTTCAGCAGAAAGCGGTTGACGAGTGGTAGTAAATTCAGGTTTAACGGTAGGGTTAACAGAAGTACGGAAAGCAGGTTCTGGCGCAGGACGACCCATCGGAACATTCCGAGCGGGCATGGTTGTCGGTCGAACGGTACGCAAACCACCCAAAGGAAGTTCTAACTGACCAGGCGAAGTTCGAATAACTTCTCTGGCGCGAATTGCAGCGGGAAAAGTATTTGGCTCAACAGGAGTCGTACGAAGAATCCGCGATCCTATGGGTTTTACAAGGTTGTAGGCTTCTCCTGTCTTCTTAAGAAGCTCACCCTGCAAAAACTGACGAACTTGTCTACCGATCTGAGACATTAACGTACTGAAATCCTGTAGTTATCTTAGCGCCAGTTTGCATAGAAGTACAAACGGTCAGATCGCGAAATATCAGGAGGTCCCGGTATAGCTTGAATAAACTCAGCACCGCTACGTTCAAAACGATACCGAGCTGCCACGGGGTCTCTGTAGTTAGGAACGTAGAGCATATGGGCTAAACGATCGCACTCATACAGATAATTTTCCCGCCAAATGCGAGCAGTTTCCCGCTTATCTTGAATATTAATTGAACGACTAACGTCACCAAGAATGGTTTCCTGGCGGCTGGTTGCCCGCCCCGTGGCAAGCTCGGTTAATCTCTCAGCTTCCTCACAGCGCTCAATTTGCTGGACAATTTTATCGTAATAGAATTCACTAGGAATACTATTACACGCTTCCATTAATCTAGCGTAGTCACCAGCAGGAACAGTAGCAATATTATATCCTAAGTGATATGCAGTACGACTAAAGTTAAAATCATCAAGTCTATAACCAAAAACCTGTGCCGGATTACGCGTTAGCTGATTAATCGCAGCGTAAACTACTTCGCGCTTAGTAGCGTCTGTAGTATCAGGTTGAAAAACAACACCCTGCTGAGCTAGGTAACTTTGAATTTGTTCAAGCTCTTGCGTGCTTAACTGTGCCACGGGTGTTGTTATCCTCTCTTTTTATTCTAAATTACTTAAAAACTATTCGACATAAACGTGATCGCCTTCTAAAACTTCGTCCCAGTTGATGTTTTTAATGGACTTCAACTGATCGAGTTTGGTAAAACGCTCACCCGGTTGAGCTTGTTGCAGCTCTTTAATTTCAGTAGCGGTCTTCATTCCTACTCCCTTAAGAACCTGCGTTAAGAGCTGCGGCGTGGCGCTGTTGATGTTGATGCGAGTGAATGCCTGCACCTCCGGCTTAACTACCTGCCGACCACGGCGTTGCTTAACGTGTTTTTCGCTTTCTTTGGTTTCTGTAACTTTTTCATCAATCTGGTTCTTATGGGCAAAGAAAACTTTACCTGTCGTCAAAGAACGCACCATGAAGTATTCGCCTTCATCATGTGAACTAACAACTTCTACTTTCACACCGTTAGGGGTGTAAGTAAATTCTTTGATTTCGGCGACAGTCATTATGCGGACAGTATCTATCGTTAGTTTACCTAATTTATACTGAAAACAGCAACCGATTAAAAATGCCGCAAATTCCTGGTTTTAGATTGGCGGGAAGATTTCTTAAGCATATTCCGTTCGCAGGAGACTTAGGAGTCGGCGTAGCAGAGATGTATAACCCCAACGAAGCAAGTGCAGCGCAGAGAATTTTAAACGCTTTAATTATTGGAGGAGGAGGAGCTGCCGCCAGTGCGGTCACAGGTGGTTTGGATTTCATCCCCGCAGTCGTCGGAGCTGTTGCTGATACTCCCTTAGAAAATATTAATCCTGAAACAATTTTGAGACGGTTAGCTTACAAACTTGGACAAGGTAAAGATCCAGGAGCTACAACCGGACAACAAATAGAACGTATTCGAGAGTGGAGCAAAAACAAACCGAGAGAGCGCGGACCTGAATACGAAAAAGTGCCTCTCATGTTCTAATAAAAAAGCCCCTCCGAAGAGGGGCCTTTATTTTGCCGACAGTTATCAGGCCGGGACGGTCGAAGTGTACACACTCGATTCCACGAGGCCGCCGGGTTGCAGGGCCAGATCGTCACGCTTGGGCGCTTCGTCCGGAACAATCCAGCAAACTTCGCAGATACCAAGAGCTTTGTTCTTGCCAGCCAGTTTGCCAGACTGAGCGCGGGGATCATAGACACCCGAAGCCAGAGTCAAACCGGAAGCAACAACGCCGCCCAGGTTGCGAGTAGCGAACAGTTTCCAAGTGGTGTCTGCAGTCAGAGCAGACAAGTTGTTGGAGTTGATGATGTTGACCGAGTTGAACGTACCGTTTTCAATACGGCTGCTCGCACCAGTAACCGAAACACCAAACTTACCGGAGACCACGGTGCCGTCAGCACGCAGACCTTGATCCATTGCGGGAACAAGGGTCAGCTGAGGCGTGGCCGAACCACCACCAACACCACTGCTGATCACGTCGCCGCCGTCGACACGGAGTGAAGTCCGGTAAACGTAAGCACCCGAAGGAACGGTAATACCGTTCGTGATGTCAGCCCGAATATCTTTGTGGTAATCGGGAGAAGGGATGATGACGTTGGCGCTGCTGAAGGAACCGTTAGAACCGTTCAGACCAGAACCGTAGGGTTGAGTGTAATACTCAAGCTGGTTAACGCTACCCAGAGCCTGATAAGACAGGTCGACGTAGCCAATAGCCTGCTGAGCAATCCAACCGGGTTGGAAAATAACACCAACAGGACCGCCAACAGGCTGGTTGGTCAGAGTTTCCGAAGTACCGTTTTCGTTCAGATAAACGACGGACTTCTCTTCGTGCCAATAACGAAGAACGTTGGTGTAGTTACCAGGATAAATCTTGGCAACTGAGATTTGTGCGGGATTAACAGTCATGATTAATTACCTCCTCAAGCGTTGAATGAGTAGGCAATGGTGGCGAAATCAGCGTTCAGAAGTTCGAAACCTGCGTACAGGCTCCAAATCATCATGATGAAACGGCTGAAGTCGTCATTGTTGTTGAGCAGCACTTGGGCGTTATTACCGCCGATGCCAACACCAACAGACTGCGGACCGAAGAACATACCGATAGCGGATTCGTACGAAGACGAAGTACCGCCGATGGTTGCAGTCTGAGACTGCGAGGGCATGTTGGTCGATTCGAAGAAGCGAACACCTTCGAACACGAAACCGGTCGGCATGATCGGCTCACCAGCCACGAAGGTGGCTTGGCCGAAGCCCTGACCCATGTAGATGGCAGCGTTGGGCTGCATCGAGGACATCAGGGGGTTGATTTGACCGTTGCCGGGATAACGAGCAACTTCACGGAAGTCGCTGTTCTGGCGCAGGTGCATCAGGAAGGTAGGATCGCAAACGCAGCGATAGAAACCATCCTGATAAGTGGGAGTGTTCCGCTTGCGCAGGCTCTTCACCACGCGCAGCAGGTCATCCTTAACGTCGAACTTAGCTTGCTCGGCGTTTGCGTAGGTGAGACTACCGACGGCGAGATCACCGGGGTAGTAATAACCACCTTGGCTGTCCGAAGACTGACCCTTGGAAACAGCTTTCAGGAGTTCGTTGATGAACACCCGATCGCGCCAACGACGATAGTCGTCGAGCAGAGTCAGAGAACCAATCGACTGGTGGAAAGCAGTAAGGTTGCCAGTATCCAGCAGCAGACGCTGAGCGGTGATCAGGGTCTCGCGAGCAATCTTGAAGGTGCTCGGCTGAGTGGGATCACTCGGGTCAGCAGGACCGGTGTACTCGCGAAGGGTCACGAGAACTTTGTCCTTAACAATATTTCGGCTGTTGGCAGTACCGATGGTCTGCTCAGCAGTGCGCTCCCGAGACTCCTTAGAGCCGGGGTTGCCCCAAAAACGATAACGGTCAAGCTGAACGGTTTGGCCGGGTTGTTTGCTACCTGTAATGCTTTAATAAGCACCGAGAGGCTCTTTATCCTCACGTAACATCAACTTAAGGACGTTGATGAGTAGACTATATCTTCACCCACAGCAGGATTGTCCTCTGTTTGGGTGCTCCGCACTCGTGTCACCTTATCGGCTTCTACAACAAATTTGTTGCGGTCAGCCTCGCTCCATTTTGACTTTCCTCGATTAGTTCGAGTGTCATAATGAAGGTCAAACGCTACGAGAGAGCATTTGAGCAGTGTTAGTCGTTGAACCTTCCAACCATTTCTGGTTGGCTTGGCTGCTGATTGACCTCCCTTTCGGGTCCGGCTTTCCAGCAATTCACGGAGTTTAACCTAAAGGCTTTCACCTAAAGGGACTCTAGACGTATGAGTCCAAGTCATGCACCACAACCGGCTCTGCAGCCATCTCTACAACGTACGCAGGATGCGGACGGTAGAGTTCTGCGCCGAGCAGCTTCGGAAAATCATTGTCGACGAACAAAGCGTCAACCTCCGAAAAACTACATACTTAATTTAACGAAAAAACACTTGTATGAACACTTTCTTGTCGCATTTTTAGCGTTTAACCTTTCTGATTGCTGGAGTTAACAGACGCACTAAATGTCCTGACAATGTTACGTACACCTTCAGAACCTTGGAAGTACACCGAACCTAGGTTCGAAACGTAGCGCGTTGATCCGCCACGGTAGATGGTGCGGATTACAGCCGACATTAAACCAGGAACTTGAGCCCTGGTTGCTTCCGTGTATGTACGGCAATAGACCGGTGGATTGTATGTCCAATCAGCTCGTGTAGCAACACCTGAACTAACAGCCGTCGTCAACAGACCGCCCTCATATCGACCGTGAGTTACTCCACCTCCTGTAATACCCTCAGCAACCGTATTAGAGTCTGGTGTTTTATAAGGAGAATAATCTTGATTATCTGGCGCAACACCTCCGAAATACGTATAAGGGAGAGTTTGCCGGACACCAAAATTTGAACTAAAAGAAGTTTGAACTTTGGCATATGCGATGGTTGAAAAACCTAGAGGTCTGTATCCTTCCTCAGCGCTAAGAGCCCCACTTGGTTGATACGCAACACCGGGAGTGTAGCCAATCCAGTAACCAGAAACAGCTTGAGGAACAGTCCTAAATGCAGTGCTCTTATACCACTGGTTGCTGTTTGCTGTTGCTACTACAGCAGAGCCGCCCATATTTGAATGGACAGAACAGTAGTAATACAGAAGGGACGGTGTTGAATCGGCAACAACAATTTGTGTGTAACTATTAGGCGTTCCAGGCGTTCCGCTAGTTGTTACTCCGACTGTATACTGAACCCCACCGCCGTGAGTGCCATTACTGGTCGTGGAGAACCGAAAAGGATGTCCCGCGTTTGATGGATCAGATTGATTAAAAATAAAAGTCTGATCTCGCCTTAGTTGAAGTACAGCTTGAGGTTGATTATCTATATAAAAGATGTTTCCCGTGCCTGGATTAGCAACTGTTACGTTTAAATAAGTCGTTATTTGTACGTTATAAACATCTGCGTAACTCTGATCAGGAGGTCCGGGGATAATTACACCAAGATCAGCTCCGACATCGACAATGCCAGAAGACACAACTAAATAGGATTCATCATTAGGTCCGCTTTGAATCTGATGCAGACCCGAATCGTATTTATAGTTTGTTAACGGGATGTATCCCACGAGGCTTTGGCGTATAGCCTCATTCTAAGTTTTAAGTAAATCAGATTTGACCCGAAGCTGTAACGATATTATTTAAGGTGCTCATGTCGGCACTGATATTAGCCATGTCGGCGTTGTATTGAGCTTTTAGAAGATCCAGTTCCTGTTTCAGCTGTTCAACTTCTTGTGCAGAAGGAGTTGAAGACCGACGGCGACCAAGAGGATTAGGCATGAATTTATTTATTCTTAGATTCAGTATACTTCTTCGCTTTTTTCTTCGCCTTTACACGCTCAGGAAGATCGCCTTTAGTTTCTTTTTCGTACTCTTCAACCTTGGCTTTAGAAATTTCTCCGCGCTCAGCCATTGCGTAAAATTTGCGTCTTTGAGCTTCCGATTGAAAAGGCATAAAAATTCTATGACTTGCTTAATTATAAAAAAATCCCCGAGATTTTACCCTCGGGGACTCCCACGTTTCTTCCGAACAGATTCTATCAGGCTTGATCCAGGAAAAGAAGCTTGCTGCGGAAAGCTTCAGGACCCATTTGGCTCAGGTAGCGCCAAGCCTGTTCAGGGTTCTGATTCATGACTTGGCCGAAGCCTTGCCATTGGATTTGGGGATCAGCGCTAGGAGCGCCAGCACCAGCCGAAGCCGGAACAGCAGGGAGCTGGTCGTAGCGGGGCTGGTAATTTTCGGTAGGAGCAGTCTCATCCACAGGGTAAACCTCGGTAAAGAACCGATTGGTGTAATCGGCCAAATGATCCGGGTCAGTAAGGATGGTCTCCATAGCCAGACCGCGAGCTGCGACATTCTCCAGCACCGAGTGCTGCTGAATCAGTGCATCCTCAAGCACCGTGGCATACTGATTCAGAATGCCGGGAGCTTCAATGCCGAAGTGATTAACGACGGCGGTTGTTGCGGGACTTAACTGAGCGCTCTGTTGCGCGTCCGTAGAAGTCGGAGAGGAAGTTTGGGTCGTATACCCGTTGCTGTACGAGGTCGGCTGAGCCGATGGTGCCTGGTAAAGATACGGTTGGGCCAGTGAACTCTGACTGTACAGTTGAGTATCCGGCATTTGTGCCGGGCTCTGCTGATACTGTGCTGTCTGGTTGGGGGACGGGGAGAGGCGTGAGACCACCCGTTCCAAACTGCCCATCGCTGCTTCCCACGGGTTGGACGGGGAGTAAGCCGACGGATACTGGCTGGACTGGTTGCTGGTAGAAGGGGCCGTAACCTGTTGCACCGGCGACGGCGCTTGGGGCATAGTTGCCGAAGGCGCCCCCTGGGTAGTTGCCACCCATTGCGGGTAGGCGGTTGAGCCCATATCCGCCGAGGGAGCGGCCTGAGGGGCTGCTACCGCCGGGGAGACCGGGCTCGGGATCGAAGCTGGGATCTGCTGGCTCATAGCTGCCCGAGTAAGTCAGTTCTTGCGCAAGGTGGTCAAACGTCCTATAAAGCAAGGGCGTTAGGTTTAGCCGAGGATCAGCCGCTAAGGGCGTATTCGGCGCGAGTGGATGTGGCGCTTGCAACATCTGATTCAATAATAGTAGAAATTGCTGAAAAGCGCCCTGAGTTTGTTGAATCATTCGGAAGGGAAAACCCTTCAACATTTCTGCACGCTCAGTATCTGTTTTATCCGGGAATAAATACTTTAGAGCTTCGACGCTATCAACACCGAGCTCCTGAAGATTTCGAACAACAATAGATTTTTGGTTTACGTCATAGGCGGTGTCTTCATAAACATCACCTTGGAATCTATAAGTAACTTCCCGATCTCCATCAGGCGGTAAACCAAAAACGCCACGTGGGACTTTGTTTTCGGTGACAGCAGTTTGAATCGCAACCGTAACTTGATCTTCGTACTTATTTAATTTCTTTTGATATCTAGCAATCGACTCTTCTGTTTCTTCTTTAGGTGGATTGGGAGGAAGCATTCCCATGACCTGAATAAAACTTTCGCGGAAAACCTGCTCTTGATGGTAGATAATCATCTCCAACAATTTGCAGAATCCATAGGTCATAAAACTCTTGTTTTTACGAAGAGCCGTGGCCTGAGCCCGACCCATCAAACCCTTAATCTCCGTGGCAGTAGCGCCAGCAGAAATAGAAATCTCATCGACCCCGCCTAAAGCAGTACGAATCTCTTCACGCAGCAACAGAGCGTAACGATTCATGTCCCCGTTTACCGGGTCCGGAGTCATATAGCCCACACGGTCGGAAGGTTCGACGTTCGCGATAATCCGAGGAACTCTTAATCCGCCAAGAGCAGAATTAGAGCCGAACGGTTCAGCTACCCGAGTAGATGGAGAATCGATACCACCAAAACCACTTTGACTGCTAATCGTGGGCCTGAAAGTCCGATCAGCATCAGACGCCTCGACAAGATCACTACGTGGACGCGAACTAATCAGCGTGGGATTACCAAAAAACTCAATATTCTTCGCAATATTCGAAACCATCTGATCATGAAGCACAATCTGCTCCATAAACGGTTCAAATTCTCCTTCGCCATCCGTTCCGCTTGCGTTCGGTTTATTTAAAACCTCAACTGCAGGAATAAATCCAAGCGTGTTTGGGCGCCTATTTTTTGGCGTTAAAACCGTGCCGGGATCGAGCTCAAAACTTAATTCGCTGTTAGATTCAAACTCAGAAATTGTATCTGCGGTAATTGAAAGTCTTACATATCGTTTATTTTGCCCATAAGTCTCTGAAGGCAATCCAAGAGCTGAATTGCGAACTTTATAACTATAGATAATGATTACTTCTTCGATTTCGCCGTTTACATCGTGGTAAACCCTATATTGATTTTTATTAAAGAAGTAAATTTGATACTTAAGCTTTGCATCTGGACGGAAGTAGAACAAACCACAGCCGTCGATCAAAAAATTACGTATAACAGCTGGAAAACGGATGTCCAGCTTGTTAAGCGCAATTAAATCCTGTAAAAATTTGTTTCGAGCTTTGTAAGTGTCTTGTTCGCAATAAAAAAATAGACCCTTTTTCATCATCAGCAGCGTCATTTGCTGCAGATGACTCAAAACAACCATAGTGGCCGCCTGTTTACTGCGATCCTGAGTGCGAGCCGACTCTAGGATCTCATTAAAACGTTGACGGACACTAAGGTTGTCGGCAGGCATTCGAAATTAAAACCCAAAAAAGGTAAATATGTAGCTTTTTAGCTTTTTTTCTCCATTTTGCGCTTCATTTTAGCTTTTTTAGCTTTATGAAGAGCTTCTTTGTGCTTTTCTTTTTTGTCCTCTGAAGCATTTTTCTCCTCAAAATGCTTGCGGAGACCTTCAGGCATACGATCAGCCATTTGGAAGCAAATACTCTCTTACACGATCTATCTTAAACAATTCTGGAGGCAAAAGATCATGTGAATACGGAACTAAAACGTGATCTTTACGTCCTAACGGATCAGTCCCACCGGCTTCTGGTTGATATTGCTCAATAAACTCAAGCATTTCCTGGCTATAGGCGGGTGCTACAGCATTAGGGATGTCGTCATAGCAGTGAGAGAACGAAGTTACTTTACGTTTTTTACGGTTTGCGTCCCCCATCCACGAAAAATGCCAGCCTGCATCGCAGTCACCGACAATAAAATCATTTGGATTACGACGGATTTGTGAAAGAGTCTGCTCCAAATGCTCGTGGAGCACAACTGTTCCACAAGTCCAATTTGTCGGAGGTTTAGATGAATCCTGCTCAGGATCAACGACACGTAAATCCGCACGTCCGTAAAACATAGGCATAGATAATCGGATGCACCTCTCGGGATTTGCTGCTGCGAGTTCAACTGCCTCTAATAAAGCTGAAGGTTTTGGAATCTCGTCTACGTCACTAAAGAAGAAAACAGAATCGGGAGGCGTCATACGCATCCCTACGGCAAGTGCATCACGTTGAGCGTACTCTCGCATCCAAGGATTAAACACTTCTTCGGGAGATGGCAGCTCTACATGAAGAACCTGAAGCTTATCTTCAGGCAAGCCAAGCTCACGAATTGTATCTACGCATGTAAATGGCTTAGGGTCGCCTTTAAACGTTCTATTTGCGTCAGTAATAATAAAACCATCTACAACGTCTTTGAGAATGTTGTAGCGCAGTTCTAACAGCTCTTTTTCGTCAAAGTACAAAAAACAATCGAAGAGCACGATGCCGACAATTAACTGTCAACATATTAGCTCATAGATTGGGTGGGAGTTCCGCCTCCGGCTCTAAATTCAACGCCATTGGAACCATTCTGATTTGAAAGTGATTTACGAAGCATAAAACGTTTCATTTCTTCTACACGATCGTCATCTACTTTGTAGGCCCCGAACGCACCAAATTTAGGCGGAACAGGGCTCCCAGTTGGTTGAGATGCAATGTCCGTGGCGTATCCGACATTTTCCACGCTTGGTTGTTGCAGAAATTGCTGAGTATCTGCAGCTTGACTCTGAGCGTCAAAAGCCTGAGCGTAAAAATTAGCGGCGCGACGGAACTGATCCATGATTAAGAACTCTTTCTTTCAATGTACTTGGAAGCTTTACGTCTTGCTTCTTTAGCCTTCTCGGTATTAGAAACTTGAGTATTTACAGGTTTACCGCGAGTTGCGGCTTTCTTTTTTTCATCGGTAGCACGACGTTCTTCCGCGCTTAAAGACGCCCATGCGGCTCTAGGTAAATACCTTTCTGTTCTCCCGCCTTCGCGAGCTAAATCAGCCATTACTGTATCGGACCTCCGTAAAGCCACGCGTCACAAGTGCGTCTGGATGCACACTTAAACTTAAATAATTGACAGTATCCTAAGTCGGCTAGTTCTTGAACATCTGTAGGATCAGCGGCATGTTTTTCATTAATACCCTCAATAATGCAGCCGATGACCCGTTCAGATTGATCAAAAGCCGCACAGTTGCCGCATAAAGCACTTTGAACGTGTTCTATATCCGTATTCCATAGTTCAGCTTTACGTTCCCAAAAATCTTTATCGGGGTAGTCTGGATTTAAAGGGCCGTAAGCAAATTTTTCTATAGTCCAATTACGATTTTTTATGTTCTCTTCTACATTTAAAATTGCCGACGGACAAGTAGAAGACTTTTGTGTAATTTCCTTCTCTAAAAAAACTTTAGATCTAGCGTTGTGTTCCATATTGTTATCCAATTAACTGACCTTTCATGAGTTGTGCAGTTGCTTTTTTTAACAAATCATCTTTTACAGAAGAAATTAAAGTCGCGTAAATATCTCTAAACTCAGGCAGTCCACTTTTCTCTCGGTAGGATTCACCCCCGGAAAGAGCAGTTATTAGAGTCGAAAGATCCATAATCTAGTTTTTTTAATTATAAAGTCTATTTTTTAGACGATTCGTACTCTTCCCGAGTCTGCCAGTCTTCCTTACCCCATCGGGTTAAGCGATTACTTTCGGACTTTTTACCTTCGTAACGTCCTCCCATATCCTTATAGTATTTAGTGGCTAGCTGCATAGCCCGAGCGCTGTGACCGCCAAGCTTTTTACGTGCTTTGGCTTTTGCTTGCGCCCATTTTTCAGGGTCACGTTTTTTAGCGATTTCAGCCATTAGTAGAGAACAAAAACGGCGTTAACAGTACCGCTTGTTAATGCTGTACAAGCCAGGGGTAATAAGTGGTCACCCGATAAGTTGTCAAGTAAAAATTGTTGATTGGGTGCATCAGCTAACTCGACAACTAAGTTATCTTTACTGGTATTAGCTTTAGGTTCAATAAAAATTCCACGGCAGACGGGAAAATTTTTTCGCCCGGACGCTGGAAACCACTCAAACCCGCTGCCATAAGGAAGCGAAGAAGTTTGTCCGTATACACTACCAAACGCTTTAACGTCCATATCAATCGAGTGTTTCTAACAGTTTAACAAGATATTCAACAGCTTTTTCTAAATCTTGTTTCCCGTTTTTTTGTTCCCACCGCCAAAGATATTTTTGTGCGCAACCTTCTAAATACCCTTGATATTTTAAGAGCCCCATAGAAGCTCGTTGCACATCATAACACTCTATACCTTCACGAACGTAATAATTAGGTCTAACGGGATCTTCAGCTGGGATTGAACCAATAGACGATTCCTCCGTTGTCTTCGACATATTTTCGTAGCCGGTACGCATCTTCACGACTAATAGTCTCGCACTTACGGAAGTTTTTTAGCACATAACAGACAGAAACAAAAGCCGCCCCTCGGGAGACCACGATTAGAGCTCGAACATCTCCTTACAGTCTAAAACTTCGCCTAGCTTTGTGTATAACTCTGGTGCGTATTTTGTGTCATCATGTTGTAACAAACACCAAGGATGTGGTTGATACACACCTTTCACCTTTTTAATTGGAACACACCGTCTATGTTCATGTCCTGAAGGCAAATCTTCAAAAGCTAACCCCATTGAACTCCTATCCGCTATCGGCCAATTACGAACTCCGACAAGTTCATAGCTCTTGTGGGGATCGAAGCTCTGAGATCGGATGTATTTATTTGCATCTGTTTGATCCAAAATCATCGCTCCGTAATACGGATTAGCGACCTGAACAAATAAATCAAAATCGTGACTTATAACTAAGATCTTCGGAACTTTAAATCCGATATCATGCCAAACATTTTTAGTTTCTTTCGTTAACGAATATTTCTGGTAGTTATCGAAAGGGACTTTTGCACCCTTAAAGTTTTCATATCGAATAAAACCGGGTTCTAATTTGTAACGAGCTAGTGGTTGCTTCCACCGGAGCCAATAATGAAAACTTTCGACCGGAATGATCATGTCGTTTTCTTGGTAAATATAAAAATCTGCTTCTTTACGTAAAACAGCTGTAGCCAAATCATTTTTATGTGCCCAGGTTAAATACCAACCCTCATATCCAGGCGACGCCACAACGACTTCTGTTTTAAGTGAGCTAAAAACTTCCAGAACAGTCTCTAACTGCTCCCGATCATTTTGAGAATCGTAATCAATATATATTTTTACAGTGATGTCGTACGGGTATTTACTGTAAGCATTTAAAACATTTACAAGAGTATTAATGCGCTCTAAAGGCTTGTGGGCAGTTATGGCCAACCAAATTTTCTTCATACGCTCAGCCTAGGGTGACAGCACTTTAAAAGCAAAATCGATGCTCCTCAGTATTCGATAGAAAAATTTCCTCTTCGCTGTAAAAACGTAATTAACCACGTGTAGCTGTCTAATAGATCGTCGTGTGCGGTCGAACCGACGTTGATCAACTGATCAAACAAGGCGTCGAACTTACGGTATTTATTGAAGATAACTTTCTTGTTTTCCAGTAAGCCAAGTGTCCCCCGAAAACGAGCAATTTTATCCCCCCGGAATCCTTTAACTTCGTGAATATGAAGGTTGGTTAACTCTCGTTCGTTTAATAAGACACGCCTTAAATCCGCAGCAAGTGAAGCCTGATACGCAACAGACTCGACTACAAGAGTGATCGTTGAGTACGTAGGAAAATAAATATCACCTTGTTTATTTAATATCCCCCATTCCAACAACATATCACAAAGCAGATCAATTTTTTCTAAGTTCCCTATGCTCCTGCATTGGTGTGAATCAATAATGTAATATTTGTCTTTTAGTCTCCCACCAAGGACAAACGCGGTGTAGTCGCTGGTTTCGTTTTTACTCGCGGAAAGGTCGATACCAACGGCTAAGGTGTCGAATTCTGTTACAACTTCACCTTTAATAAGGAGATCCGGTGACACAACCAGATCCGAAGTCATGACGGGTTGTTGCTGATACTGGAACGCAAATGCGACAGGGTCCAGTTCCTTTTGTCCAAGTAGATAGTCCACGGACCACTGTTCTGGCCAATACGAAACAGGTTCTCCTCGGTCGCTGTAAGTGAGTGCTTCTTGAACAACCTGTTTCCACCCTTTTGAAGGAATAAACATAGTTTTATGAATATCCAACGGGTGGAACCGAGTTCCCAAACAGATAGCTCGCCCACCTTCAAAAATAATCGGCGCAATAACTGAGCTCCAGTTCTGAAGCATCTCATCCCGAATAGCGGGATTTCGAATATCTGTACTACTTTTAATAGGGTCATCGAGTAACACCAAATGAGCTCGCTTACTGGTAATACTTCCACGTAGACCGGCAGCACGCAGGGTAAATTCTTCATCACCAACACGAGGAATATCTGCGTAGTCAAAATCAATCGACCAACCGATGTCGCTTTGCATCCCCGGCTTCAATCGGCACGAGGGAAATATTTTCTTAAAAGTTGAACTATCGACAATCTGTTTAATAATTCGACTTTTTGGAATAGCCGTAGCGATGTTGTACGACGTATAAATAATCTGAAGAGGCTTTTTTGCTGCTGTATGTCGACCGATACACCACGCGGTAAATAAGTTTAAACACGTGGATTTAGCTGATCCACGGGGACTGAGGATATCGGTGTTCGGGCCAGCAATATCAAGTAGATAACGATTACTCTCACCAGTTATAAGTTCTCTGTGCCACTCCAGCATATGTCGTGCAGGAGGTTTCTCAAACAAAGTGCAGAATGTATGAAAATCATTTGATGCCCTGTTATATATCGAATCTACCGACTCAGAAAGTTCACCTTGTGCACGCAACGCATTCATTTGCGCTGTACGCCTATAAGCAAAACTTTCCCGACTAGGCATATCAGTAAACTAACAGTGCTGCTATATTAACCGTATTAACAGCCAACATCACATGGCAAAAATTCTTTGGTACGGAGATGCCTGCAGTAATACAGGGTTCGGTAGAGTAACACACAGTGTTTTAGAGCACTTGTGCAAACAACATGAAGTTCATGTGCTAGGAATTAATTATAGCGGAGATCCTCATACATACCCTTACAAAATTTATCCTGCAGCAAATGTCCACTGCGGAGACCGCTTCGGACTTCCGCGAGTGCCTGAGCTGATCGACAAAATAGCTCCTGACGTTATTATCTGCCTAAACGACATTTGGGTTGTAAATCAGTTCTGGGAACGAGCTCAGTTCCTGAAAGAAAAGCATAAATTTAAATTTTTAGCTTACTTCCCAATCGACAGCGAGCGTTATTTTCCAGACATGTTGTCGAATATCCCGCACTGGGATATGGCGATTACGTTTACGGTTCCATGCGCTCACAGAATTCTGTCTCACGGAATTAAACCGAGCAAAATCGGCGTGCTTCCCCACGGTGTAGATAATTCACGTTTTTATCCGATCGACAAAAAAGAAGCTCGCCGTCAGCTGCGTTTGCCGGAAGACAAGTTCATCGTTCTAAACGCCAACCGCAATCAACCTAGGAAGAGGATTGACCTCACGATTCAAGCGTTTGCGAAGTTCGCTGTTGATAATCCTGACTCGATGCTGTACCTGCACATGGGTACAAAAGATCTGGGTTGGGACGTCATGGCTCTGTTCCAACAGGAGATGAAGCGACGGGGACTTGAAGACAGTAAGCGTTTAATCTTGACGTCTCAAAACATTAACTACACAGATGCGCCGCCGGATGAACTACTGAACGTTATCTACAACGCGTGTGACGTAGGCTTAAATACCGCTGATGGCGAAGGTTGGGGGCTGGTTAGTTTCGAACATGCAAGCTGTAAAAAACCGCAGGTTGTTCCTAACCACACGGCGTGCGCTGATATTTGGAAGGATGCTGGTGCCCTTGCCGACATTTCTACATGGATCGTCGACAAAGATCTCGGAGTCGAACGTGGCTTAGTCGATACTGACCACGTGGTTCAAATTCTGGACGAGCTACAAAACAATCCGGCCATTTACGAGGACGTGGCGCAAGCGTGCTATGACGTCACGCAACGACCGGAATACCGCTGGGAGCATATCGCTTCTGGTTTTTCTAAAGCTATCGAAGATCTCCTGAACTGACATGCAAACAACACATCGATTTTTTCACAAGTACAGCAACGTTGTACACCCTGTAAGGGTCGAACAACCCGGTGTAGTCGACGTCTACACGCAAGCGGAGAAGCTCGGCGGTAAGTTCACCCGAATTGTCCACAACCTTCCTGAACATTCCGTAGCTAATTTCAGCCCTTGTGTCATCAAACATAAGGACACCACCTATATAGCGTGGAGGTCCCAAGAGCAGCCGTTTGGTTTCCGGTGGGATAACAAATACTTCTATTTAAATGACACGCCTACAGATATTTATATCGGGCATTTAGCTAACGATGAGACGATCTTGGGTGCAAAGAATATGCGTCCCAAGAAACATCGACTCAGCTACGAAGACCCGAGGTTATTCGTAGGTCCAGATAACGAGTTATACACACAGTTCGTTGTTTCTGCTTACGCCAGTAAATACGATAAGGGCCCAGAATCTAGATACGGTCAGCCAAAGGTTGCTGTTTGCTACGTAGATGAAAACTGTGACGCGGTATCAGCTGCGTTTCCCCCAATCGGTAATAACCGTAAAAAAGGAGTAGCAGAAAAAAACTGGTGTTTCTTCAGCAAAGACGATTACCTTCATTGTCTGTACTCGACAAGACCTTTAGTTATCGAGCGCGAACAAGGTGAAAAGCTGATGGTAGACACGTCCGTGTTGGACGAAGTTACACAGAAGTGCCCAACTTTTAACTCCACGGCTCCCATCAACTTGGGTTACGGCTATTTAGTGTTTTATCATTGGAAGCATATGGCAGCTACACCGACAGGGTTTAGCTTTCTTCTTTATCATTTGGGTGCTTACATTGTTGATAAAGATTTCACCAAAATCCTATATGTAGATAAAGAACCACTGTTTTCAGGTTCGTTAAACGATCAAGTGATCCAGTGGACAAATTACGCAGGACAACCTGTATCTACACAACCCGCAGTGATCCTTCCATTTGGTGGTTTTATAGAAAACACAGATCTTGTGCTGTCTTTAGGCGTCAACGACGCATTTATGGGAATATTTAGGTGCCCTCTGGAGCAGATTATGAGGCGTATGACTAAAGTAAATTAGTTCTTTTCTTCGCGCTCTAACGTTGACCAGACCAAAATAGCGGCGTCGTCGACCAAGGTTTGCAGCGTAGGCTGACCGTCAAGAGTTTGAATAAGCTCGCGAATACACCGATCAGCCCCTGCAAGCAAAAGTCCGCGACGATCGAGACCGTCGGTAATCGAACGCACGGCTTGAATGTGAGACCGCAGTTCTTTTTGTAACGCTGAAATTTTTGTAGCGGCTGTTGCAAAATCCAACATTCCAGATGTAGTCATATCCCTCACGTTTTTAATATCATCGCCTATCGCGTCTATTTCAATCAGTAGGACTTTACGTAGATCCTGCTTGGGATACTTTTCCTGAACCCATGCAGTCAAATCAGCAATACTGCCGTTATACCCAGGCTTTAAAAATCGAGCATATAAATACGACTCAATGTCGCTTGTAGCATTCTTTGCGTAATGTACAAACGCATCTTTTTGTGACTTGTCTAAACTTTCAAGCCACGATGCGACTGTGTCAGAACACCCAATAATCGACTTAATCACGCAAACATCCGCTGACCGGCAAGAGCCATACCAGCTCCGTACCGTTTCAGAGCTAACTGCCCTTCGATATTACCTCG
>JADDYB010000206.1_pt1 | contig 18567 bp, 17 predicted proteins | sample 8641941 | NCBI WGS metagenome assembly JADDYB01 (sample SAMN16275377, study PRJNA637457) | freshwater sediment metagenome | isolation source: Lake Kineret sediment | place: Israel: Lake Kineret | collected 2013
TCAGCAAAGAGACCCCATATTCACCTCTTCTGAGAGACTTCACCCATCACCACGGTGAGGATTTTGCAGAGGAGTTTGCCAATAATTGATTATCAATATTGCTAATCAACCAAAGGGAGATGGAAACGAATTTTTCATAACATTTATAAAGCTGATCTATTCATTGCCTATGGTGATTGAAATGGCTGAAGTACACAAGATCAAGATAACAGTATTGAAACGATTTAACCCACGAGACGTTTTTGAAAAAAGCCCTGCAACTCCCATAGAACCCTTGGGAACGTGCAGATATTTCACAGATGGTCAGGAATTCATCAGTAAGGGTGGAGTACAACCTGAAGGCTTTCCCTGTACTACTGCCTGGCTCACTCTCTACCCCAACGTGAGAACACTCTCTTTTGGTGGGAACATGCCGTGGTTCAGTGAGGAGGGAATTGCGATTACCTGTTGTCCTGATGGGTTGAGACCAGTGATTTTCAAAGTGGAACGGATACAATGATTCTCACCGAATTGTGTCCAACAAAAGGTTCACATTATGAGTGACCATACAGAGATCACTATCTGTGCTTTGCCACTTTGCTGAGAACCTTCTCCATCACATTAACAACCTGAGACCTCTCACACGAGGAAATCACCACAGGTGTAGAATACTCTGATATGCTGATACCCCCACACTGGCTGAGGACATCTCGTACCTCACAACCTAAATAACTTGGCGTGCTGACCTCCAGTCTACATTCTGTTTCTGCATTCCGGGTTACTGCAAACGTTAGAGACTTATCACCTCTCAAAGCGCGGCGCACCAGCAAATAGCCCAACCCTGTGGGGGTAAAATCCTCCCCCACCTGCCTGACAATACCTGTTTCTTCCAAATACTCAAGAGACTCCTGAATCTCCTCAAAAGAGATATCCGTATTCATCTGTATTTCATAAGGAGAAATATGGGTTCCTTTCCAGTCTATTGGCCCATTACTCAAAGAAAACAAGGTTTCTAACACTTTTCTTGCGACAGGAGTCAATTCCAGGTGCACCACAGGATGGGCAACCAACCACGCCCAGGGTTTTCCCGGCTTCCTCCCAATGATGTCACCGACAGCTTCGAGTACAGAGAACCGATCCCCCCTTGTGTGCGGGTCAGTAAAGGGTACAGCCTCAAAAAGGCGATCCAAGCAGGCTAAAGCTTCCCTTTTCGTGAATTGTCCTGTCCACCGCATGACCGGGGCTTTGTAGAGCCCTAAATCTTTAACTTTTTTTCTTAATTTTGAAAACTGGAAGTCAGTACGATAGATGTCCACCTTTATGAAAGAACCTTTCACCTGTAACTGGCCCGAAACTATGGATTCTTGATCGTGGATGCGCTTACAGATATCAGACCACAGGTTGATACCCAGGAGCACGCCCTTGTAGGTGTCGTCGACGTGGTTGAACCTGAGAGTGGGATAGAAGCACTGGCGGTCAAGCTCTTTTTGGACATCCTCAGCACTGTACCCACGCTGTACTAACGTGTCAATGAAGAGGTCTCTGGGGCATGTGTGATTCTTAGAGATATAGTCTCCGATCTCTAGGCCAAGTGGGGTCACGTACCCATTTTCAAAAAAAGAGGAGATTATTACTTCCTTGTCGCCAGACACGCCACTCACCTGAGGATGCATTGAGGTTTTTGACTTTCTCACCTCATTTTATAGGAGGGACTACCATATATATTTTTCGCCCATTCTTGAATTGACAAGAAGGTTTTTCATTTCTATTTCATCAATAGTATTGATGATACATGGAGTAACCTCTTTTGGGTCACTCGTTATGATATAAGACTCAATGGTGTAGTAGTAGTGCAAGAGATTATAAGAATGCGTCTGGATACAAAGGTAATGAGCGATGCAGAAGACCTGAAAGCATTCATGGAGAAGAACAATGTAAAAGGTGAACTCCTCACCTTTAGTCAGTCATGCCATTCTGTGAAAGAGGCAGCGCGGGCAGTCAACAGTCCCCCAGAAACCTTTGTCAAGAACATAGGTATGGTTGATGAGGAGGGTCACATCATTGTGGCTGTTGTGAAGGGTGAGGACAGGGCGAGTGCGTCACGGGTAGCAAAGGTTCTGGGTGTTGAAGGAGTGAGGACAATGACACCTGAGGAGATTTCAGAGAAAACGGGGTACCCTGCAGGTGGTGTCCCCTCGTTTGGGTTTGAAGCTGTGTTTTTAATAGACCCCCGGGTCATGGAGAAGGACGTGGTTTATACGGGAGGGGGAAATGTAACGTCTCTGGTGAGGATTTCACCAAAAGAGCTGCAAAAGGCGAACAAAGGAAAAATAGTCAGGGTAAGAAAGTAGTGACTCAGACAGCCCATCTTTTAGAGGTTCCCCGGTTTAGTAGAGCCTCCAGGAATTGGAATGTAAGAATCGGATGGAAGAAGAAAGAAGAAAGATAAAAAGAAAAAAGAAAAAAAAGTTCCAATCTCAACAGCTGTAGAAGCGAGCTGCCATAAAGATTGAGGCATTTATTGGATTTGGTAACGGATGTCTCAGTACCACAGACAAGCTGGCTCTTTTGGTCAGAGAGGGTGATTCTGGGTCTCCTACCAGGTTTCGCTCGTAGTAGCACCATCTGTAGGTTGAATTACTCTGTGCTGAAGATGCTAAGTAGCTCCGTGCTTTGTTCAGCATGTCACCGAACTTCTGCTTTCCGTCACTCCAGCAGGCTCTGAACTCTTTCTCACAGAACTCACCAGAGTACTTGCATGCATTGGATGTGGAGAACCAGCCGTAGTTGTCATTGTAGATGGCTGCAATAGCTCCATTGTTGGAGTCCATGACGTAGGCTTCTGCCAGACAGTCGTTCGCCTCGATCTGTCCTGTGATGCAGGCCACACTGGTGGTCCAGGGCCAGAAGGTGTTGGTCAGTGTGGCTACATCTGAACTGTACCAGCTTACAGTGCCGCCGCCAACCTCGTAGTTGATGTAGTAGACAGTAGTGTTACCGTGTCCAATGTGTGCCACTGCCACGGGCCCTGCAGCCCAGGAGTTTTTCCATTTGGTCTTCGTGACTTGGCCACTCTCTTCAAAGAGATACTCTATCGTGTAGCCGGCAGGTATCCAGTTATCACAGTTGTAGGCCAGACATCTGGAATCAGGACTGTTCCCAGACTGCACTCGGGACTGGTGGAGTAAAACTCTCGTGGGTTTGGTAGCAAGTTCGTAGGCAATGACCTTGTTGACAAAGTTCTGAGCTTCTGTCACCGTCTGACAGGGTGCTCTTCCCACTGCAACCTCTGCGGTGAAGTCGACACCATCATTGGTCTCACCGTAGCGGCTGTCACCATCGGCGTTGTGGGTACCGTCCAGGTGGCCGAAGTACATGTCAGCTAACATGTCACTGTCAGTATACCCACCTGTAGAGACGTAGAATCCTCTGTAGGGAACAGCAGAAGTGTCTCCTCCCAGGAGCACGTACAAGGTACCATTGCTGGTGTACTTGGCCTTGATGAAGTTCCGAATCTTCATCTGGTTGTTTGTACCAGTGTAGTTTGCGTAGATCCAGGTTGTGGTGTAGACAGTGGCTCCAGTGAGGTACTTGGCTTTGTGTGTGGCCAATGTCTGGAAGGTCGACTGCATGGTGTCGTTGGTGATGATGATGTACTGCTCAGTTGCCAGTGGGGCTGCTTCCTCTCCATAGGTTGCAACCATGTCAGGGTTGTCTACGAGACCAGCAACTTCCGCTTTGTCTATGGCTAATCCTCTGTACAATTTGTTCTTCATCCCCTTGCCGAACTTCACTTCCACAGTCATACTCTGATAGAAGTGTACAGTACCCGATTTGGGCTTGTACTGCATGGGGTACAAGTTGACGAGGAGTATCTGGAATCCTCTGAAGGACTCCACGCTGACAACTTCGAACAACTTGCCAGGGTACTCATTGTCGGATTTGTACGTAGTTTCGTTCTTGCCCACCTTGACTGGTGTGTCACTAAACGTGCAGGGGGGCTGACCCCACGGAATGTCGAACCCTGACATGACTACAGGATCACCAGTTTTCACCTTGACATCCTTTAGCTCAGCTTCCTGTGGTAATAAAATGCTCGCAGGATAGTAGGGCAGCATTGGCTCTCCTGAAATCTCCTCGATGATAGTACCCTCAATCATCCACTGACCGCACCCATCGAATGCTGGTGCTCCATTAAAGTAGTATTCTACAGTGAATGAATCATTCTCGGACAAAATTCCAGGAATACTTAAGCTCAATAATGCCACTAAGACTATGGCTATCCCTAGTTTACCTTTCGTATTTGTCACCTCCTTTCACTTTTTCTTATATTCCTATCACGTTTCATGTATATAAAGTTTTTGGTTGTTGTTTGCTGCCAAATTAGTTAACATTTTTGTGTTTTTCCTACATATATCATAATTATTTTTTGCTTTATTAACAATTTTTTCTTCTTTAGATATTTAAAGAGATTTCGACACATATCACCACATCTGGAGACACCGAATCTCTACCCTCAGACGCCACTTACCCTTTACCTAGAGATACCGTCATGCAGTTTAATTGCTCTGGTTGAGTTCATCCTTATCTTGATTATTCCACACTACACCGGTGCAGTCCCTTTTTTTGGATTTCTGAGTACTTCTTGAATTTTCCCTTAGCAAGCTCATAACCCAAAAAAATATTATGACAATTCTACTCTCAACGTGGAATTATCCACCGAGTTTCGATGTCACCCGTGTGACAAAGAGTACGAATAGTACTCCAGTTATTGAATAGACCATCCATATCATGGATCAGTTAAAATCTATAAAAAAGAGGAGAGGAGAATAATTCCCCATCAGACCTCAGCCATGAAAATCCTCCATGGGTCACTCTGGATAAAAATATCCCATGCTCCAGCATCCTCCTACACTAAAAGGAAAAATGTAGATTGCCATGACAGCAACAAACCGCAGAGCCACATGAAGGCTTATCTGGAAGTCCATGATGCCCTGGTATGCAGGCATTAGGAAGAACAATCCTGTCATCACACAGGCAAGAGAGCACATAATGACAGTGACGTAAAATGCTCCGCGCACAGCTCGCACAAAAAGGTAAACACAGGCCCCGCATAAGGGTGCCACCAGCATGGTAATGGGCAATTTTACGGGAAGAGGAGACATAATGTCCAGATCGTGGCCTATCCATGAGTATGCCACGACTACTGCCAGCAATACAACCAGCACTCCTTCCCACACGTATTCTCCAAGGTTTTCCCACTTCATTTAACCACCCCACACTTCTTCAATTCTCAGGTTCACCCACTTTTCCTCAAAGGGAAGTTCAATGACTGCAGCGCCGCTAATGTACCACTGAATTTTCCCTTTATCTGATTCTGCCTTCAACTTTGGTAAATAGTGGGGATTAATCACCGCTCTGATCACAGTGAGCGTATCTCCCTCATACAGTGCTGTCCTCTCCTTCATGTCAAAGTTCCCCACGTACTGCCCATTCGCGTAGATGTTGACCGATATCCGCTGCATGAAAATATCTAGAGAAGAGATGTTGGAAAACCGAAACGTTAGTACAACGGTGTTCTCTTCCACGATTTCCAAATTGATGAGCTCTCCTTTCATTTGCTGGGTAGCTTTAGCCACCTCCACATAATTGGTGGCAGTTGTATTCATGGCAGAAACACACACGAGTGCAGAAATGGCTGCCACCACAGTTAACACAACTTTTTGCATTCTTCGCTCCATATAAACACCTCATTCAGTGAAGGCTGTTACAGCCTTTTTACCATCCTTTGCAGGATAGCCTCGTACCCCTGCATAGGTATGAAAGGACATCTATTTGTCCTGAAATAAGTAACCATTACACTATAAATAGGTTTTGTACAGGTACCCATACACTTGTTCATTCAGTTTATATTAAATTTATAGTATATAATAAAAGATATATCAGTTGATATTGGATGCAAACTTTTAAGAAATAACTGAAAATTGGAAATAAGTTATCAAAATGAGGTGTAACCCTTAAATATGCAGAGTCCCTTGTGGAAGTATGGAAAAGATTGTCATCCCCCTTGAAGGCATGCACTGCGCCACCTGTGCGCAGACTATTGAGAAAGCACTGAACAAGAAAGAGGGCGTTAGAGCGGTGGTGAACTTTGCAGCTGAGGAAGCAGTGGTTGAGTATGACCCTCAACAGGTTAATGTGAAGGAACTGGTGAAGATTGTACAGGATGCAGGGTACGACGTGCAGAAGAAGGTAACAGAGGTGGCAATCACAGACATGCACTGTGCCACCTGCGCAGTGAACATTTCAAACGCACTAATGAAGAAAGAGGGCGTATTGACTGCGAATGTGAACTTCGCTTCGGAAAAGGCGTATGTGGAGTATTTGCCTCTCGTAAATGAGAAGGAAATTTTGAGAACTATTAAAGACACAGGGTACACGGGTGTGATAGGGGCACGAGAAGAAGAGACTGAAGAAAACAAGTTGAGAGCTGCCAGAAAGAGGATGTATATTGCGTGGGGGTTCACGATTCCGATCATGTCGTGGATGCTCCAGCACATGATCATGGGGATGGCATTCCCCACTATGATGGTCCACAACATGGGCATGGTTGTACTGGCTGCCCCTGTTCTGTTCTGGGCAGGGTGGAACACGTACGTGTCTGCAGCAAAGTCTGTGTGGCATGGAGCAGCTAACATGGATGTTTTAATTCTGATGGGTACGTCTGCCTCCTATTTGACGGGATTTCTCACTTTTTTTACGCCTCTGGAGAGCTTTGCTGGTGTTTCAGGGATGATCATGACCTTCCACGTGACAGGACGGTATATTGAGGCCAGGGCGAAGGGAAGTGCTTCCCAGGCCATCAGGAAATTACTGGAGTTAGGGGCCAAGACTGCTACTATTATAAAAGAGGGGGTAGAGAAAGAGGTTCCCATTGAGGAGGTGGAAGTGGATGACCTCATGGTGGTCCGCCCGGGCGAGAAAATACCGACAGATGGTGTGGTCATTGAGGGTGAGAGTGCGGTGGACGAGTCCATGGCAACGGGTGAGTCATTACCAGTGACAAAAAAGGTCAATGATGAGGTTATTGGAGCCTCTGTCAATCAGATGGGATTACTGAAGGTGAAGGCGACGAAGGTAGGGAAAGACACGTTTCTATCGCAGGTCATCAAGATGGTAAAAGAGGCACAGGGTTCCAAGGTGCCCATACAGCGGTTTGCCGATGAAGTGACCAGCTATTTTGTCCCTACTGTAGTGGTCTTAGCCTCACTGTCTTTTGCGATGTGGTTATTAGTACCTGAGACACTGCACACGATTGCTCAAGCTGCAGCTTCGTATGTGCCCTGGGTGAATCCAACACTGGGTACAGTCACTCTGGCCATATTTGCAGCAGTGGCCGTCCTGGTGATCGCCTGCCCCTGTGCCCTTGGGTTAGCGACTCCCACGTCTATCATGGTCTCCTCGGGATTAGGGGCCCAGAATGGGATACTGATCAGGTCAGGAGAGGCTATGCAGGTGATGCAGGACATAAAGATCATCGTATTTGACAAAACAGGGACCATTACCAAGGGTCGGCCTGCATTGACAGACGTTTTGGGTGGTAGTAACGTTTTGGAGATTGCTGCCAGCGTAGAAGCAGGGTCTGAGCACCCTTTAGGAAAGGCTTTGGTGGATGCAGCAGAGAAGAAAGGAATTAATTTACGGGAGATTGATAATTTTATTGCAGTGTCAGGAAAAGGAGTCAAAGCGGTGATAAAGGAAAAAGAGGCATTAGTAGGAAATAAAAAGTTGCTGGAAGAGCATAACATTGATGCGGCAGAGTTTGCAAGTGTTTCTGATAAACTGGAGCTTGAGGGGAAGACTGCCATGATGGTGGCGTACGATGGAAAGGTCATTGGCGTGGTGGCTTTAGCAGATACGTTGAAAGAAGATTCAGTGAAGGCTATTGAGAATTTGAAGAAGATGGGGTTAGAGACAGCCATGATTACAGGTGACAACCAAAGGACGGCAGAAACTATAGCACGACAGGTGGGGATTGACCGTGTTTTGGCCGAAGTGCTGCCAGACCAGAAGGTTGAGGAGATTAAAAGGCTGCAAAAAGAGGCAGGTATTGTCGCCATGGTGGGTGATGGCATTAACGATGCACCTGCTTTAGCACAGGCAGATGTGGGGTTTGCTATTGGGACGGGGACAGACATTGCCATAGAGTCCTCTGATGTCACCTTGGTGCAGGGCGATTTAACGGGGGTGGTGAGAGCTTTGAAATTGTCAAAGGCAACCTTCAGGAACATAAAACAGAATTTGTTCTGGGCCTTCGGGTACAACGTCGTAGCTATCCCCATTGCCATGTTAGGGTTGCTGCATCCTGTCATTGCTGAGATTGCCATGGCTACAAGTTCTGTCACCGTAGTGTCAAATGCCAATAGGTTGAAGAGAGTGAACATTAAAGCTGATTACGAGTGAGAGATAGATGCAATTTAATGGAATATCGCTACAATTATTTCTTCGATCCGCCTCTTCCCGTACTGCAGTATCTCGAACCAGGTCCTCATGTGCTTGATCTCTCTGTGAATCCATGTCGGTCACGACGTTCTCGACTTGTCTTTAGTGAGGGCGCTGCTCCTTTTCGCCGCGCACGCCTTAGGAGTACTAATGATCAGACGAGTTCAGGAGTGAAGTGCGAGGTGCTCGCAAGGGATCTGACACTCTCAATAATGTTTATAAAGCAGAACAGGTAAAAAAAAATCATGAATCGTAGGCTCATTGTTTTTATGTCCTGTTCACTATTTTTGGTGTGTGGGTGTATTTCTCAACCACAAAAGGAAGAACCGTACAAAGACTTTGGGAAAGTATTCCCTGACACCCGCTGGTCCTACATGGATCTACCCGAATTAACGAATGAGCAGCGAATTGAGCTCGCTCTTAAAGCACAGAAAGAAGGAGAAGCATACTACGATAGAGCTACCGCAGAGGCGGAGGAACTCTCGAAGAACTTGGAGAAGTACATCTATCAATGGCTGGAAGGTAAAGCAGATGCTGAACTTCCTGAAGGATTGTTGCCCCCCTACATTGATAGTGCGAAGACACACAGCTGGAAGCTGGTTCGCCCTGATGAGATTACCCCTGAGGAACAATGGTATGCCCTGACAATGTACGATCCTACAAAAGAGCTCCACCAGCATTCACCAGACCCGCATGCCACCTATTTGAAATTGATTTTTATAGCCCCCTTCGGCTCAAAACTCTTGATAGAAGGAGACTTCCCCCACTGTCGGTTCATGGATTACCAGATTTTGCAGCCCTTTGACCCCCGACACCCTGTAACAGGCACCATGGGAGTCTGCGAAGTCCCCATAGTCGATGTGGATATTGAACCAGATCCAGGGAATGTAAACCCCTTCCGGGTGGGTGCAGACCGGAATGGCGAAAACAGACACTATCATCTCACGTTTGAATTACAGACCGGTAACGCCGTTGCGTTGAATGAGGTGATGAATCCGCCTGCTTATCGGGCACCAGGTAACACGCGTACTGGCGGTCCCTTTGGGTTTGCAGGACCGTGGGGTGACAGCGTGCTCGTACCATCCATACTGTGGCTCCGCATGTATGCACCAGACAAAGATAAAGAACCCTACGGTGGGGTAAGCTGGCCCAAGGCCACATTACAATTACCGACAGGGGAAAAATACTGGATAACCTGCGACAAATCAAAAGCTGTCGAAGATCAGACAGCCCACCCTCCCAACAGGCCTTATCCTCCTGAAGAACCCTACTCCCCTCAGGGGCCAAGTCTGGGCTGGCTCAAGATGTTTGGGATTGACCTTGCCATACTGGAGGGAAATGCTATCATAAACTCAGAACTGTGGGAAGTAAAAGACGCTCTCACGTCAAAAAAAGAGATTCGCACTTTTTACCGCCTTGTGTGGAATCGCGGTGCAGATGCAGACCCACCAGGAAATTTTGAGTGCAGTGCAACCTGCTGCGCCTATGTCTCTTATTTGCTGCGACCGACAGCTCTTGGTGAAGACAAGGTCATCGTTGTCACAGGGAAGCTCCCAGCATTTCCCAGGACGCGTGAGGGGGAATCCGTAATGACAAAGGGTGACGTCCGCTACTTCTCCATAACACACCAGCAGGGAAGCGGAGGACTAGGGAAGAGCATCTACACGAGTGTCCCTCACGGAAGCCTCATGGATGATGAAATCGTGGTCAATGATAAAAATGAATACATAATTGTATTCTCACTCGAAAAAGAGAAACCAAGAAATGCTCGAAAAGAAAATGGGGTAACTTGGCAGGAATGGGGGCCGTCCTCACAGCAGGTGCTGGTTATCCGCTGGATGAGCGTGATCCCTGACTGGTATCTCCCCCAGTACGCTCCTGACAGTGATAACATTCCGTGGAGTGCTGGTGCGTGGTCGCAAGACACGTATGACCAAACGCTTGTCAGTGAAAATCGGCCAGGGACAATGGGTCCTTACCACCCGGTCATTCATTACATGACCACAAAAGAGTTTGAGGCACTGGGAGATGACCTGATTAACCCTGAAGATGTACCTGAATGGACCAGTTCTGAAAACCTCCAGGAAGAGCTGTACCTTTTACTCTCAATCTCAATCTTTAAATGGTTCATCTTACTCTTAAATTGCTGTGTACCCGGTATCTTGACAGCAATCTTGTGGTAGCGTTCTCTTCAAAAGAAAAAAAAGATGATTGCTGGTATATTAAAGAGCATTAATAAAAAAAAGAAAGAGTAGGCCAAATCTTCGCAATTAAGAAGCAAGATTATAACTTCTGCACATCTACTGCTCGCGGTCCTCTGTCTGACTCTTCTTGTAGAAATTCTACCTGATCTCCCTCATCGAGGGATATACTATTTTTTATGCCAGTTTGGTGAACAAAGATATCTTTTCCATCTTCACACTGGATGAATCCGTATCCTTTTCTGGCATTGAACCATTGTACAGTTCCTTTCAATTGTCTCATCTCCTCAGACTGATATCTGAATTTTTTAACAAAAAACTTATAACAGAAAAGTTCTGAAATCCGAGTAATCGAAATTATGAACCTTTTGTCTGCAGTCCTTTGTACGTGGTGCTATGTATTCATGCTTATAAAGGTTACTATTCAAAGGTCATCAAGATCGTCATTGAAGAGCAAATTCATGGGTTTGAGAAGAAAACCTGGGTAGAACGGGGGACAGAACTGAATGATGCTGGAAGAGAATTGAGAAAAATGTGCTCCTTTTAATGAAAATGATGTTCCTCTTATTCAGGACAGGTATTACTGCTGCAGGTTCCATAGACTTCCTCTCTTTTTATTAATAAAAGAGCTTCGAGCTCTGCTATCTCAGTACAATGTATTCGTATTTACCTTATTCTACTCCTTTTTGGCCTTTGAAATTCTGAATACGTCAGCAGGATGTCCTGTTGCTCTTCGCTTTCATTTTTTTTCAGAATAGATTAAGATGATCCTCTGCAATTCTGCATTGAGTACATCAATTGAGGGATAGAATGTGTCCTGTGGGGTCTCACTCGTATCTTCGAGGAACTGTTCAACAAACCTATCCATTACCCCTATGTTTTTGACCGGTTCCTTTTCTTTCCCCGGTGCTTTTATTCGTATGATTTCATACAAATTGCTAACAATAACCTCGGGTATACAACCCCTCATCTCTTTCGATGCATCACTGAAAATAATGGGAGGAACTGACGGTGGTGAACAACCCATTTGGCGTTAATCAATCCTCTGAACGTGTACAAGTATCTTTTATAAGTCACCTGTTTTTCTGTCTTCAGATATTTCACATAATTACTCTGGCACAATGACCTGTAATGGTGATAGAGAGCAGCCTTGCTAAAATTTTGTAAAGTAAATGACTTAAAAGCTTTGTTCTTCTCTCCATAGTATACAATATCACTTATGAGCCATTCAATAGTTGTAGGGTTTGATTTTGAGAGCAATTCCGTATATTTGAAAATATCAAAACCACTCATATCAATAAAAGCATCTTCTGCACTACATGGTTGACCTTTCTCATCAAAAAAATCATTTATTACATTTTGAGGTTTTTTAATCTGTAAGTACTCACGTAAAGGTCTTACAAATACGAATCTTATATCAAAATCACTATCTTTGCTGTCGAGTCTCCACGCTCTGCTGCCATTCTCTACAGCGAAGACTATCTTAATACCTTCTTTTAATTCGAGGTCTCTGCACATTTTAGAGATCTTATCTTTCAGAAGAGAAGTACAGTGTGCAGTATATAAGTTCTGGTGTTTGGAAAACCCAACCTTAACCCACAATCTAGAAATCTGCAGGTTGAAGTGAATTATTATTTATCCACCGAGTTTCGAAGATGACTTCATTTTCAAAAGTCGGTGGATAAATCCTCACCTCATCTATGTTTATCTTTTGTTTTTTCATGGGTTGAATAAACCTTCGATTTTTGTGTAGTCGTATGTACTTTGAGTACTCAATATTCCCTCAGCACCTTTAAAAATCCTGGTCTTGGCTCGTAAATGTCTCCATCGTGCTTGAACTTGGCCAGATACTCTCTGATGAACCCTTCTGATAATCCCTGGTCCTTTCCCATGGTGAAGATATCCTCCTGTTGAGCACCGTTCTCCGCGTTTTTCTTGTCCAATTCCTCAATGATGTCCATCAAATTCATTATCTTATCTCTCTGGGACTTCCTCGTTCCTGTCATTAAGGTGTCGATATCAACTTTTCCCGTTTCTAAATCCATGGCCACCTTTACCAGGCATTCCCTGAATAGCCGGATAACCTCTTCAGCATCTTCCTGGTCTACCTTCTCAGAAAGGCGCATCCTGGCTCTGGCTTCTGAAAGCCTGATCAAAGCTTCAAGTTGACGTGCCGTTATGGGGACAGGGGAGCCTTCTGATTCCCCACCTTTCCGCATCTGTACGTAGAAGTTCATCAATTTCTGGGCAGCCTCCTTCGTCAACCGAGGTCTTATGGTCGATTTAGCATGCAGTATGTACTTCTCCAAAAGATCCAAAGGTATGGGTGGAGTCACTGCCTCATCTGGCTTTCTGTGTATGTTCACGATGTGTTCTGCAATCCTCCTGTCTGTGTCTTCGTGGGGTTTGTCTGTAATAATGTAGACCAGGTCAAATCGGGATAACAACGTTGAGGGTAAATCAATCTGGTCTGCAAGTGACTTGTACTGGTCAAATCTTCCGTACTTAGGATTACAAGCTGCCAGCACCGATGTTCTTGCATTTAACGTGGCCACAACTCCAGCTTTCGCTATGGAGATCGTGTTGTGTAAGAGCAACCCTGAAGCAGCGAAAACATGATTTTTTACCGTGACGTCATACACCCATTTCACATCATTGTTGGGAACATCCTCAACTTTCATGATTTTTACGTAACAGGATTCATTTTCTCGGTTATCTTCTGAGAAAAACGGTTTCTCTGGGTTCATCTGCAGGATGACCTGCCCACGTACTGTCACAGCATCCTCACGAGGAGACCTCATCAGTTCCACCCCCTGACTGGAGATGAAGGCCTGAACCTTTGCTAACTCCTCGCCCACGCTCACCTGGTAACCAGTACGGTTTTCCAGAACACCATGGACTCCCAGACACAGTAAAGCGTCCTGGAAGTCTTCTGCAAGCGCCTGAGAAGGTGTCACAAACCTTTTCGGTGAGAGTCTCCCCGTCAGAAGGGCACTGTACAAAAACTCTGCCACAAGATCCTCAGAACACTGGAGAATTTTGTGAGGAATCCGCTTTTGGAAAAAGGGGGTAACTATTTCTGGGAAGTTTAACGTGAAAAACTCATAAAGGGGGGAGGACGGGCACCTCAATCGGTAAAAGAGCCTGCCATTCTTGTCTCTGGTATTGACAAAAGAGTATGCTCCAAACTCCTCTCTCAAGATCTCTTTTGCATCTTCTATGATGTTCCGGTCAAAACTCAACACCATGATCTCAGAGATCTTGTTCTTCTCATTGAAGTAGATGTGGCCTGTGCTGGTAATGTATCCCAAAAGGCGAGCCAGGTTTCCAGTGATTTTTGCAGGGAAATTGAGGTCATTCTTTTTCTGAGGAGACACAAGTTCATGCACGTTTTTCAGTACGTACCTGGGTATTCCTGGTGCTTGAGAGCCTTCCGTGACTTTTTCTGCAGGAACTGTCTCTATCCTCCCGTTCTCATACACGAAGACGGGATGTTCTGGCGTCACGGTAATACTTCTCCCGTTGGAGTAGGTTATCTTCACAAAGTGGTCTGGAGCTGTGTGCCTGCTGACCCTCTCCACGGGGACACAACCTTTTAGAGAGGCAAGTTCATGCCCCTCTACGGGGAGGATCTCGCAGTTTACTCCCTTTACAGGGGAGCTCTCACGCATCAGTCTGTCCACAAACTCTCCTATTTTCACCTTTTCACCACTGGATAACAAAATCTCTGTTGAAGGGTGGTAGGACTGCTGTTCCAGTGCCTCGTGGATGGCGGACCGATCATCTGAAGACATCTTATCCAGCTCGTCAATGCAGCACATCCCTCCATCTGCCAGCACTAAAGCCCCCGCCTCCAAGGCCCATCCCCCAGTCAGTTCATCCCGCACCACTGCAGCTGTCAACCCTACCCCTGACACGCCCTTCCCCGAGGTGTATATGCCCCGGGGAGCCAGCCGCGCCACGTACTGCAGAATCTGGCTCTTTGCTGTACCGGGGTCACCCACTAAGAGGATGTTGGAATCTCCTCTCAGCCTCGTCCCATCGGCCAGAATCTGGAAAACGCCCGAGAACATCTGGAGTGCAATGGCCTCTTTCACATCCTGGTACCCGTAGATGGCAGGAGCAATAGAAGACATGATCTTCTCGCAGACGAAAGGTTCTGCAGCCAGTTTCCTGATCTCTTCTTCATCCTCCTTTGAGATCTCAATCTCTTCCACCTCTTTCTCCCGCAGTTCAACGTGGTTAACCTCAAGGTATATATGGAACGTGGTCTTTAACCCCCTCTGGGTCGTCTCCTGTTGAGTCTTTAGGATTCCGGTGATGTGCACCCTGTTGCCTGCCTGTGCTTTATCCACAATGTCATCTCGTATGATGCAGTCTACAGAACGGGGCATCTTCCCACCCCGAAGCCTCTCCGGTCTCTCCTGTATTCGTACTGACTGCCAGTCCACGAACTTTGACTGATCTTCCATCAATCGGAAAGGCCCCTGTCTCCCGCATGCGGGGTTAGTGCAGACGATAGGTTTTTTGAAGAGTTGGCTGTCCTGTTCGACGATAATAATCTGCCCACACCTCTCACATTCGAAAACTGCTTCTACAATCTCCGGTTTCACCTCAGATATGCGTCTTACCACGCCTTCAACTTGCACGAGTTTGTTAATGTGTTCTGAACGCAAATCTCTGATCTCCACGCGGGAGGGCACGACATTGTAAAATCGCACGTGCAAATCGATGCGCTCCTCAGGTCGGTACAATGTTTCAAAAGCTGCATCGCACGCAGGTACTGCGAGCAGAGGCTCATCAATGATCAATTGAGCCAGTTCGTAATCATGATCTAACAAATGCTCAAAATCTACGTTCAGTGACCGCAAGTAGTTGGCCCTGCATCTCCTGATTTCCTGGATGTAGACCGGACTGTCCATGGTAGGGAATGTTTCGAGAAAGTCCCTGAACCTGCTCATAGCTTCTTCGAATTCCACGGTATCACCTTCACTTCACCAGCACCTGCAAGCGTCGACTTGCGTAGCAATGATACTGCCACAGTGGGGTAGGTGAGAGGGGTATAAAAAGATTCGTAGACCACTGATATGGGGTCATCTCCGATGGTCAGGAATGTTATCATTTGAAGTGCAGTGCCCTCTTTTTGATACATCTTCACACACCTTACGGAGGCTGTCAAATTTTCCACCAGCTTTCATATTCGGTCTGCAGTGGATATTTTGCGCTCCCATATACCTTCTTTGGTGAGCGCTTTTATAGGTTTTGCGAGAGCACTGGAAAAATAATATTATTCGTGGAGGGTCCTTTTCACGATATCCTTCTTCCACTCTGCCACCAATTCCTTCATCTTGTTGTACAGGAGCTGTTCCTCGTGAGGGAGCCTTAAGTCCACGAATTGGCAGGAAAGTTTTGCTATTTTCTCCAATCGTATGTCCAGTAACTGCAAGAATGCTTTCTGGGTTTCTCTGTCTGAAGAAAACTCCATTCTATCATAGAAGTTGGGGGGTAATTCCGTCAGGGTGGGGGCTCTTTCTTTGATGAGGATAGCTTTGATGTCAGAGGACTTGAAAGGAACACATTCCACATCCAGAAGTTTTGCCAGCCATTTGGGGAGATCAGTTGGCTCTCCTTCTTTGAGGGTGAATTCTTCACCATTCATTTCTATGGTTTGGTTTCTCCGGGGGATGGTGGGAACCTTTGTGGTGTTCATCAGGAGGAGGTGGTAGGTTCCACTTAAATAGATTGGGTCATGTTAGAAGTATAGTTTCTGGAGGAGTACACATTGACAAGATGCGCTATTCTGGGCTGTTCTCATGAACTAAGAAACAGGCTGAGTCCGGGTCAGAGGTTTCGCCCTCTTTGATATCTCAAATCATTTCCGTACTCAAATTGAGTTGGAAGGTGTACCACCCTGGGTTGGGAATGAGGAATAAACATAGAAGGGTTATTCACCTGTGTATTTCTTTCTTCGATACGAGATCAGTATAACAACCAACAACACCATGATGATTGCGCAGGTCAGAATAATGGGGATCAATTCAGTATGTGCTGATCCTTCGAAACATGAAATTCTTCCGTTAAACTGTCCAACGACTAACTTCCCGTTTGAAAGAGCGAGTGCTTCTACTGGGCTGTCACCGAGATAGAGGGATTCACATATTCTTCCTGATTTGGCACTCAGTATAAAGAGTGTACCATCAGCAGTTCCAAGAGCCACCTTTCCATCAGCCACCACAGGTGAGGTACAGATTAGATTTTCGAAATCTCTCTTCCAGATTACTTCTCCATTCTCAGCATCCAGACAGTAGAGTACTCTTTCTGCGGCCCCAAACACTTTGTTGTAGGCTGCAGATGGGGTCAGATCGATGGGATTGTCACATTTAAGTTTCCAAAGTGTTTCACCTGTTTTCTGGTCAAGACATATAAATCCATGGTACGTTCCAATAAAAATCCTCTTTTCATCCAGCGATAAAGGTGACCTATTACTCCAAGCTATTTCTTTCTCCCAGATCTGTTCACCTGTTTGTGCATCCAGACAGTACGCGTACTTAGATCCATCATTTAAGTAGATCTTGTCATCTAAATAGGCTGGAGAATACACTGCTCGGTCATTCGCAGAATACTCCCAGATGATCTGGCCTGTTTCTGCATTCACACACACAACGCTGCCACCACGCTTGGAAGCGCGGCTCAATTCCTCTCGAATTTCTGGGTTCCTCCAATCAAGACCTAAAAATGGGTTCCCCCCTCCTATGAAAACATGCCCGCCAACGGTAATTGGATAGGAAGTGACATCAAGCAGTGGTTGAATATGCTGCCAAAGAACCTCTCCCGTGTCAGTGTCGAGACAGAATATGCCACCAATTGCATTCAGGTATATTCTATCATTTTCTACTGCCGGAAAGCTGAATCCACGAGCCGGTTTTCTATAACTCTTCAAAAGAGATCCTGTGTTGATGTCAAGAGCATGAAGAGAAAAATATCCTGACACAAAGAGGTTCTCTTCTGCAATTGTAAGCCATAAACCAATGTCATCATTTTCATTTGTCCACACGTTCTTGAGAGATTCAGGCATAGGTGAGGAGGAGTGTCCTGAATGCTGCGGGTCATGCTGGAACATTGGCCAGCCATCAGCATCTCCTGCAATGCTGCTGCAGAGCAAACATACCATGAGTATGGTCAGACTCCATTTCATTTTTACACCTTCTCATTGTACCTTATCTACCTTTTCTCCTAGAGAGCACCCTTAACCACCCATTCATCCAACTCTCATACCTCTCTCGCGCTCCGGGAAAATTGGCAATGTAGAGGTGGTTCACATTCCATCTATAGGCTAAGTACTCTGAGAGAGCTTGCGCTGCTGCGGGATTCCATCTGTCTCTCCACTCAGCAAATTGGCCTGTAGCAAAATGTTGAGCATGCACCATTTCATGGCCTACTGTGTGGAATAGTTCTTCGGCAGTCATGTTGCCGCCAGAAAAGAAATAGATTTCCGTGATTGCTGCAAGAAGAGTGCCACCCATAGTGCGACGCATCGCCTCAGAAGTTTTTCCTAGTGGAGGATTTTCTATTCCCATTTTCTCTATATCGTCAGGGTCATATATGAAAATAACTACGTTTTTCCCGTTTATACTAACTGTTAAGTACTCCGTCGGAACTCCGTCTTCGATTCTTGTTCCTTGATCTATTATTGTATATCCAAGGAACTCGAGAATGAGTCTAACAGCATCCACGTAGTTCCCTTCATCAATCATCTTTTGGATCTCAGAAGAAGAGAGCTTCTTACCATTTCTGTAGGCTGTCCATCCACTTTCGAAAATGTCAACGCAAATCCTGTCTTCGCCATCACCCTTGCAATAAGATTCCAGTCCTGTAAGTCCTGCAG
>JADDYB010000207.1_pt1 | contig 18543 bp, 24 predicted proteins | sample 8641941 | NCBI WGS metagenome assembly JADDYB01 (sample SAMN16275377, study PRJNA637457) | freshwater sediment metagenome | isolation source: Lake Kineret sediment | place: Israel: Lake Kineret | collected 2013
ATCGTCCTCTTCATCGTCCTCTTCATCGTCCTCTTCATCGTCCTCTTCATCGTCCTCTTCATCGTCCTCTTCATCGTCCTCTTCATCGTCCTCTTCATCGTCCTCTTCATCGTCCTCTTCGCCATCAATTAATTCTTGGAGTTGTTTGATCTTTTCTGCAGCCTCAATAAACTGCTGTACCACGTCATCGGGCATCCCTTCGTTGTCAGGATCGTCAGGGAAGGGGTCAAACTGGTCCGGAATACCGTCCCCATCACTGTCGGCCCACTCATCCTCAGGAGGTTCCTCTGGAGGAGGTTCTTCACCTTCGGCCAGGATGGCCACAGGAAACAAGCTACCCATCAGGGTGATAAGCATAAGGACCGCAATAGTTTTTTTCATTAGGCTTCACCAATTTCTTCTTTACACTCTCTACTTATAAAGATTCTGGTGCAATCTTGTAACTTTGCCAATTTTATTATAGATATTACAATTTTATGGTGAAATTCGCAATTACTGACTTTCGAAAGAGTGAGCAGCACTCATGCTTGAGCTTACATGTAGTGGTTCAGACACAGGCGCTTTGAATGAAATGCTCTCCAGAGGGTAAGGTAAAGGGAAAAGTTTATAGCTTGCCGTACGTTTCACTAGGTATGAAACTGAGACTCATACTTCTGGCCCTGTTGGTGGCCCTATGCATAGGACAGGAGAAACCTGTCGAAAAAGTGCAGGAACAAACGCAAGAGGTTACAGCAGAACCTGAGGAAGATCAGCAACTCACAGATAGTGCAGTTCAAACGCTGGTAGAATCCTATTTTGCTGCTTTAAATCAAAGAGACCTCAGTACATTAACGTCCCTCACACATCCCTATTATGTGGAAGAGTTACTGCCATTTCTGGAGTTTGTCAGCCAGAACGACATTTCCTTTACCATAAAGTCCGTTTCCCGTTTGATGGACGAGAATGAATTCAGAGAATTAGAAAAAGGCCTTTCAGATGAAGAATTTACTCAGCAGATCGGTAAAAGGGGATTATCGTACGAAGTTGTACTGGCTGTTACCAAGGGGGGTACAACCTACGAGGATTTCACCATCTTTGTGGAAGTCGGGGAGACTGAACAAGGGTGGAAAGTTTTGAGACCCTACGTGTTACAGGTGTTGATTGAGACTGAACTGGAAGTCAGAGATTCAGAAAAATAAGGTTAGCAGTGGAATACCTTAACCCATAGAATTTGGAGGTGTAAGAACGAAGTATTACTACAGAATGAAAAGAGTTCCCTCTCCAGTCTCCAGCACCTTTCTTTACTCGTACATCCATTCGTACACCGGGGGTGGTGGGTGATGTCTGCTCTCTCGCTCATACTCTCCTGGGTGGGTATTATCTTGCTCATAATACTCATCCTGATTGGCGTTGTCGTGAGGGTTGTACGATATTATATTCACTTTCCTGCACCATTATTTGCTGTCAAGCTCCTTGATAACCCGTTGCGGAGGTTAATACAGTCTCCTCGGAAAGTTATTGAGTGGACAGATATTACAGAAGGTATGTGCGTTCTGGAAGTGGGACCAGGTCCAGGGACCTTTACGAGAGAGGCAGCAGCCCGCGTGGGGAAAGGGCAGGTCTTTGCGGTCGATATTCAGCCAGGAGTGATAACCTCTCTCAATGAGAGGCTGCAGAAAGAACATATAACGAACGTGACGACAAAATTAGCATCTGCTTACGAGCTTCCCTTTCAAGATAAGACGTTTGACCGGATTTTCATGGTGACAGTACTGGCAGAAATACCTGATAGGATAAAGGCTTTACGTGAATTCAGACGCGTTTTAAAGGATGATGGAATCCTGGCCATAGGTGAGTTTGTCATTGATCCCGACTATCCTCGCCAGAAAACAGAAGTCAAGTGGGGAAAAGAGGCGGGGTTCGATTTGGTAGGTGCACATGGTGGGATTCTCCACTATGTGGTGACGTTCAAGAAGAGTTCATGAAGTGGATGGTGAGATACCGACCTTTGTACATTGTTCATTTCCCCTTTAAGACGAGTTCATGTATATCTTCAAACCCCTTTCCTACTTATAGTTCAGTCCTTATTTCTAAAGTGGATGGTGAGAACCTTTATGTAACGTGGTAACGCAGGAGCACTATTCTATAAAGGAGGAATACCATGAGTGAGACACCTACCTTTGTGTATATGCTGAAACCTGTTCGAGCTGGCTTCATCAATGACATGTCTCCAGAAGAAGGGGAGATTCTTGATGAGCACTTTGCGTATTTGAAGAAAAGGTTAACAGAAGGAGCCCTGATTTTGGCAGGCCCTTGCCTGGACGGAGAATTTGGGATAGTCCTATTCTGTGCAAAATCGCAGGAGGAGGCAGAAATTTTCATGAAAAATGATCCTGCAGTAAGAAAAGGGATCATGACAGCTCAGTTACATCCATTTCGTATTTCTTTGATGGAGAAGCTGAAATAAGAGTGAAGGTTTAAGGGCATACTCTCCCTTATGTGAGGTTGTTCTTGATGGTGAACCACTTCAAGTCCAAGATGTACAATCGAGAAGACAACGATCCTCTGAGCAACAGGCGGCGGGAAGGGCAGGCCCGGAGGGTAGCAGAATTGGTGAAAACCCACAACCTGCAGGATGAGTATGTCATCGTTGCGGGAGATCTCAACGATGGTGCAGCCAGTCCCGCATTAAGCCCGCTGCTTGCAGAAGAGGGACTATACAATGTCAACCTGGAATTGGACCCCTCTGAGCGAGGCACCTACCGCACAGGCACGGAGCAGCTGGATTACCTCATCATGTCAGACGCCCTCAAGAGGAATTTACAGAACGTTTATGTGGAGAGGCGCGGCTTGTACTCTAAGAAATGGCAGCACTATGAAACAATAACGGGGCGTGGGACAGAGGCTTCAGACCACGGTGCAGTTGTGGCAGATTTCAGAATTGGCTGAGCAACCTATTTATAGAGTCGTTTCCAGAAGAGGCCATGCTGGTAATCGATGAACAGGAGTTACTGCACACAATAGAATCATACAAAAATGTCCATGAAATCACTGTACAGGTACCTGAAGGGTTGAGAAAAAAGGCACTGCACCTGGCTCACTTTCTGGAGGATTCCGGGTATACAGTGTTCATCAGTGCCACCCCCTGTTATGGTGCGTGTGACCTGGAAGAGTATGGGGACCTTCTGGTGCACGTAGGACACACTGCAGTCTACTCCCCTTTAAAGCCTGCCATTTTTGTGGAAGTGTGTGATGATTTTGATTTCATACCGACCCTGAAAAAGAACCTGGATAAAATACCTTCTTCCGTCGGAGTGGTGACCACTGCCCAGCACCGGCTGCAGCTGCCTCGGGTCCAATCGTTCCTTCAGGAAAATGAAATTACCCCATTTGCAGCTAAGGGAGTACGAACCACGTTCAGTGGACAAATATTAGGTTGTGACTTAACAGCAGCTGTAAAAATTGAGGAAAATGTGGATGCTTTCCTTTATCTGGGTACAGGGACTTTTCATCCTCTGGGTGTAGCCATAGCTACCAAAAAAGAGGTATTCCGTGTCTATGACACTTTCGAAAAGGTGAGCCCGAAACCTTTCCTAAAACAAAGGTATGCCCTCATTTTCAAAGCTTCTCAAGGTAAAACGTTCGGCATCGTCATGAGCACGAAACCTGGACAGTTGCGAAAAAAAGAAGCCCTCGAAGTACGTGAATACCTGAAGAGTAATGGGAAGAAAACGTACCTTTTTGTAGCCAGAGAGATCAGGCCTGAAATTCTCTACGGGTGCGACGCCTACGTGATCTGTGCATGCCCTCGCATTGCGTTAGACGATGCTGCCCTGTACGACGTGCCAGTTTTGACCCCAAGGGAGGTAACACTCTTGTTTGAAGAGAAAGAATACGAGATGGACATGATTCTATGAAGCAAAAACAGCTGGCCATGACGTTATCTATGCTGAAAACAGTCTTTCGCTCCCCAGATCTTGAGCAGTACACCCTTACGGGTGATGTGGCAGCAGAAATTTTGATGTTTGCCAGTAACTTTGGTGATATTCGTGGGAAGAATGTGGCAGATTTAGGATGCGGCTCTGGCATCCTTGGTACAGGTGCATTCCTTTTAGGGGCAGCCTCTGTCTATTTCGTGGACTGTGATTGTTCTGCTCTGGATGTGGCACGGGAAAATGTGGCATTCATAACCAAAGGTTTAAAAACAGATGAAGTATTTTTCGAATGTAGTAATGTAGAAACCGTTACCTTGAAGGTAGACACTGTTATCCAGAATCCCCCCTTCGGTACGAGGAGGAGGGGTGCGGATGTACAGTTTTTAAAGAAGGCAACAGAAATCGCCCCAGTCGTTTACTCCTTGCACAAGTTGGGGAATGCTGCTTTCCTGGCACAACAGACAGGGCACACACTGACCCACGTGAAAGAGATGAAGGTTCCTCTCTTCAGGAGTTATCCCTTTCATGAAAAGAAAGTGGTGGACATAAAGGTGGAATTACTACGATTTGAAGAGGTGAAAAAATGAAAGACGGAGAATTTGTATTACCCGGTTCTTGCCTGGGTGTTGTGGAGGAATTTTCACCAGGTGAGGGCGCTTATGAGGAGGATGGTAAGATTTACTCTGCTGTCATCGGCACTGCCCAATACGACATGAAGGGTAGAAGGGCGCAGGTGAAGCCCAAGGTGAGCCAGCCCCCTTCCCCTGGTTATGGAGACATTGTCATTGTCCAGGTGGTGGGTGTCAAAGAGAAGATGGCGTTAGTGGAGATTCTGGCCTTGAGGGGTCATGAAGACAGGGACGTGACAGGGCCAACGAAGGCGCGCATTTATATTTCCCAGTCCTCCCAGAGGTATGTGAAAGAGTTAACTGACGAGTTTCGCACCAATGATATTGTGAGGGCTCGCGTGCGGAAGGCAGATAAGCCGCCCTACGAATTGTCGACAGTCAGTGAGGAGCTGGGGGTCATACAGGCATTGTGTACGAAGTGCCGCACTGTGTTAAAGAGGAAGGGGAATGCTTTAGAATGTCCTAACTGCGGCAACATTGAGATGAGAAAATTAGCAGCAGATTATGGAAAAGGACGGATGTGATAGGATGAAGCTCGAGGTTCTCCAGAACGATAAGAACAAACTCGAAGTTACCCTGGTGGGTGAAGGTCACACTTTTGCTAATTTGCTGAGGAAGACATTGAAGCAGGATGAACATGTGGTGTATGCAGCGTATAAGGTCGGTCATCCTCTTCTGGATAGAGAGCGCCCTACCCTTCTTTTGGAGACCGATGGGAAGGAGACTCCCAAAGAGGCACTGATGAAGGCTGCTCAGAAGATAAGGGAGCAGATGAATGAATTCGGAGAAAAAATTTAAGGCTTTCGGAGACTCTCTCCTCAATTTTTTGTATTCACTGGCTAAATCCAGGGCAAGTGGTACGTGGACAGGAGAGAAGGTTTCTAACTCCGTGTTGTCACAGGCTTTAATCGCTTCTAAGGTAGATCAACCCGGGGGATTGGATAAACACGAGAAAGGGGACTTCGTGGAGGCGTACATTGCTCAGGCGTGGATTGAGAAAGTGATTACCACAGACGAGGCAGTGGACGTCCTGGTAAAATCGTTAAAACGGCATGATCTTGAAAGAGAAGAAAAGAAAGCTGTAGTAGAGGCTTTCAAAGACTTACTGAACTGTATAGAGAAAAAACGTTAATGTAAATCGAATTACGAATTACAATGGATGAAATTATAAGACTGTTTCAATACATGCTCTATTCTCAAAGATTGAGTTCTTGTCATTTCTAATAAAAAAAACAAATAAAAAAATAGAGAAAATAAAAAAAATCACTTCCTAGAACCCATGAGGGAACTTCCGAAACTGACTCCCCAGAGTAAAGCGGGATGAGCAATCATACGTTCCATTCCTCCCACACCTAACCCCAGATAGGTACCAGAAGCAAAGAGAACAAGTGCTACAAGTGCCATCACTCCCAAAATAACAGAGAAGTACGAGAGAGGAGGCTTCGTAAATTTGTAGGATACAACGGCTGAAAGTCCTCCAAATAAGAACGTGATCATGGCAAAAATACCGTGAATTGCCCCAGCATCTTCTGGGAACAGTCCCACACCCATGGCACCGATTCCTGTCAACACCAAGAAGAGGGTGAAAAGCTTGAACGTGAACACACGATGCACAAAGTAGGTACCAGCTAGAGTGAGGATGCCAAGAATGAACACTGAGGTGTTGAAGAGAAGAGCAGTACTCCCAACACCCAGGTCACTTATGTAGTTCTGCGAGACACTGTAACCTGGATACAGAGCTTCTGTTATGACCAAGAACAAAAGGAACTGGACACTGGCGAGAAAGAGGAGCGCTCCAGCCATCTTTTCATTGTCATATGCCATGATGAAAGTAGAGTTTAAAACTTATAAACCTTGTGATTCTCAAGAAATAAGCTCGACTAGATACATGTAGAGTGTTTGGCAAAAATGTTCTTCAGAAAGGTATAACCCAAAAAGACAGCCGCCGCTCCCACTATAAATGACAATTTGCATGGATGTTTTCCTGTCTTTTGTAATTCAACACACCAGATGTGTGAAAGAGAAGCGTTTATAAATCCGTACGTAGAGGAGAGGTATGCTGAGAATAGTAACCCTTAATGCGGCAAACTATGATGATATTCACTGTTGGGATGAGCGAAAACCCGCACTTGTGGACGCGCTTGTTGGGTGCAAGGCAGATATCATTGCCTTACAGGAAATCCGATTCGATGCTGGCGAAGAATCCACAAAAACATCGTACCTGAACATGGGAGAACAAATTGCCCTCGAGTTGCAGCAGAGATCCGGTTATGAAACCAGTAGTGTCGTGTACCAGTGGGCACAGTACTATGATCCAATTTCACACAATGTTACACAAAAGCTCACGAACCTTTGGGAAGGTCTGGCAATAATCTCACGGAAACCTTTCATTGAAACAGGGACAACTTTCTTGAGCATGCCTGCAAAGAGTGGTGATCTCAACCACAGAATCACCCAGTATGCTGCCTTCAGTCCAGACAGTGGTGGCGTGCTCTACCTCTTTAACACGCATTTCGCAGTTTATGAGTGGTGCAGCCAGTGTGTAGTCTCCAATGCGACAGAGACGCTCAAGTACATGAATCGGTTCGGCAGTTCTCCACGACTCCTCGTTGGGGACTTGAATATAAAGCCAGAAGACAAAGAAGTCTATGATCTTTTGACCGGAGGCGGCCTCGTCGATGTCTGGGCTGCGAAGCACTCCCCAGAAGAGAAGGGGTACACGTACCCCACAGAAAATCCAAATGAGAGGATCGACTACGTCTGGGCTGACAAGAGTCTGGCGGGAAAAATTGACAGTATTGACCTTCTCCCTATGCAGGAGATAACAGACTGTCCTTACCCCCATACGTATGCTTCAGACCACCTCGGGCTGGTAGCGAGCTTATCAATATGACAGCCTGCCAAGAGTGACACTGGAAACATTCTTTGAAAACTGTCACAGAAGCACATCTGTGCAGTATTCGTAGACGCAGTAGAACCTGAAATTCGAAAAAAATGAATGAGGAAATTTTGGACAGACAATGAAGAGCTCATCTGGTCTTTCATTTGAAGCGGGATCTGAAAATTCCACCTCCTTTTGTTGGATGCACCCTATAACCAGTATGACGAGGACGACGACAATACTTTTGTTCATGCACTATATGACCAGATTCCTTTTGTACATTCTGTGGTTTACTGCAGGCTCAAGGATTATAAGGGCAGAAAACAAAAGTATGTCATGAATGTTGTACCTCTTGATTCTCGCCTAGAACCCATGTTCTGGGAATACGTCTATCAGGACATACCTCACCACTTTTTCTTCATCCTCGACATGAAGCGCAGCAGGGCATCCACGGAAATACTTTTGGCCCTCGATGAAACAGATCATATCGAAGGGATGATGATGACCTACAAGGACAAAATAGTGCAGCTCAGGGGGACCACAGAAGCAGCAAAGGCCCTTCTCACGCAACTTACCATCAGAAAGGTCGAAATCGAGGGTTTAGAAGAGCATAGAACCTTAATTCTTGAAAAATTCGAGAAAGTCGAAAAAATTCTTGAAATCACTCTCATGACCCTGAAAAGAGGAGAAGAAATTCCGCAGTTAAGACATGAAGTGGAAAGACTATCCATTAATGATGCAGAGGATGTAGCAGCATTAATGAGGGAGGGTGATCCCAGTTGGTGGCGAGAAATTACGGCAGAAAAGATAGCAGACGAGATGGATGAACGCCTCTGGCTGGGCATACGAGTGGGGGGGCAGCTTGTTTCACTTGGTGGGGCTACCATCGATGAGTGGGGGAGTAACATCAGTGCCGTGGTAACCCACGAAAATTACAGGAACAGGGGTTATGCGACGTCTGTGGTCTCTGCTCTGGTGGGTGAAATTGTGCAAAAATCTGCCGTTGCTCTCATTCACGTTGAGACTGCTAATACACCAGCTGTAAGAGCATACACAGCAGTTGGGTTTAAACCTTGCAAGAAGTATGTTGTGGCCCGAGCAGTATTGTAGAAGATTGGTAAACTTTTTGAAGAGCAATTCATTGGAGTACTAAATAAAGAAAATATTTGAGCATCAATCTCTGTTTTCAGTCGTAGAAATTCTGTGCTTTACTCATCTGTGCCTTTTCGCATGGTTTTATAACCTTTGCTTCTTGCTACAGTCACAATCGCTGCGGCAGATGCAATGATTACAATAACTGCGAGTAGATGAAGGATGTTGAAGGGTGCAGGTTCTGGTACTGGTGTAGCTGAATTTTCAGGAGGAGTTTCAGGTTTTTGGGACTTTTCTGGTAGAGATTCATTTGCTTTTTTAGATTCTTCTAGTTTTTTAGATTCATCTAGTTTCTTAGGGAAAAATGATGATATATAATAGGTGTGGCGCCCTTTCTTCAACTCATCCTCTAGGTTGAGCACGGCAACTTGGTCGAAATTGTGTTGATTATACAGGTAGATAACACCATTTTTCAGATCGTAGATAGTAGAGTAGGTTGTAAAGCGCCGAGAAACTGCTTTTAGAATAGACGTGAAGTACTCAACTGTTAGATCATCTTCATTCTCAATTTCTTTCAACATCCTCACGCAGGTGCTGTATCTCCAACAGGGATATCCCCCAAGCTGGGGGGAGGTAACAATGAAGTTGGTGATCACCTGGTAGACTCCTTCTTTGCGAATTACTTTTATTTCCCCCTCTTTACCAGGGCAAACAACTACTGAACCTCCCATTTTATCGGCGAACAAGAATTGTGCACTGCGTGCTTCGGAAAGATCATGCTGTTCAACGAATTGTATGACTTCTTCAACAGTTGCACATTGCTGCAGAACCCTTTTACCAAAGCTCAGAACACGCTTCTTCTCAGGATGGGGCTTCATGGGCACCTCTGGGGTTGAAGCTGCATCGAAACATAACCCCTCGTCATTCATGCCGCCCTGGGCCCACAGGTCACTGAACCCAAAGTACATGGCACCGTGATTAGTCTCTGTTGCAGGTTCGACCCAGGCTCGCGTGTCCTTGTCGTCCCAGTCTTCATTGTTCCCGAATAAAACCGCATTACCCGCAGAGGCAGTGAAAATAGTACACGATCCTGAAGATCCTGTGGAGCGTAAGAGCACGAGAAAAATGATGACGTATACTAACTTTTTTACCATAGGAGCCCTCCTGCAGGATGGTTAGTCAGTTTTAAGATGATACGTGTTGTGAGCAGCGCCGCCCACCTCATGACACGACTTTTCATTCTCGTGCTTATCACCTCACTTCTGTTCGCAGTACCATGATACTACATTACATAGTAGCTATTACCACTAATAGTGATCTCTTATATACTTTTTGGTTGGCAAGGCAGGCATAGAATTGGAAGAATGGTGTCACAACCTCGCTCTGAAGTTAGATTGTGGGGTGAATCGGGTTCTGTCAATTCTTCGGCTTGATGTGTATAACTGATGTTTATTTCTCACCAAATGAATAGAGCACATGTTTGGCGAAGTGAATTTCACCATTCTTGTGTTTTTGGAGTTCTCTCTCAACATCTTCTTTGAATTTTTTTAGAGTGTCATGGTTTGTACTTTCTATTCGCTTGAAATAGGGACTCCAGCCAATGTACTGCATGTAGGTCCACCACTGTTCTTCGTCCCTGTACGTAATATCTGTTTTTTCTGTTAAAATCTTCACATTTTCAAATCCACTGGCGTACAGCATTTTTTCTAATCCTTCAGCAGTTTCTTTGCTGTAGTTGATGGGGACTTCTCCTATTTTGGTGAGGGCTGTAGGATATTTTCGTACGAGACTGCTTAGAAGTTCATTTTCTTCCTGTAATGCCCATGAGGTCAACCCTACTTTACCTCCCGGTTTCAGGACGCGGTGCATCTCTTCTATGGGAGTGGTGTCGATGATGGTGCAGTTGGTAAAATCAACGCACTCATCCCAGCCAACGAATCCGCTGATGACAATGTCAAAGGTGTTTTTTTTGAATGCGAGGGCTTTAGCGTCCATGTTCAGTATGGTAGCATTGGGGATATTGCACTTCTTGAGTTTTTCGAGTGTTCTTCTCATGCATTCGTGTGATATGTCCATGCCAACGACGTACCCCTGGTCTATTTGTGTGAGTGCTGGGAAGAGGGAAGAACCTCCTCCAGTTCCCACATCTAAGACATGATTGCCTTTGACGATTCCTGTCAGGTCGACGAGCCTTTTCCCGAAGTACTCCCAGTAGGTTTCCACGCTGTGGTTCATTGTTTCACCTGTGTTGATCTTTTTGGATGAACATTCTCAATCCATTTGGCTGGATTATTATCACTTGACCCAAACATAAATACTTTTCCAAATCTACAATTTCACAAGGAATATGGATTTTGGAGGAAGCAGCTGCTAATCGTGAGGAATAGCAACCTCAACGTTAAGATTCGGATGTAATTGACTTCATTACCAGTTGAAAGTATTCTTGAGAAATAGCAATAAGTTTTCCAGGCTTCCGACATCCTCAACTTTAGTTTTCTGTTGCTAGTAGGACTTCTTGGCTCGAAATATGAGAAAGTTGTCCCATGATTCATTTTCGAGTTTTCACCCACCCTACTTGTGCAGGTAACATTCACGTCCCGATGTAATTCTAAATGGGTAAGCCCCGCCAGGCTCTCACCTTCACTCGCAGGCCCACTATGCAGTCTGCACAGTTTGCCCTGAAATTCTTGTTTCTGTTACCAAATATTCAAAGGTAGGTTTTTCCCAAAGAGATATTAAACAGAAATGAGGTGATCGACACGAATAAAACTCTCAAAGGTTGGCCATTCGAACCCTTTCACAGGGTAAATCCCAACGGAGAAGAAAACGGTGCAGGCCCTGGCACTCCAAAATAGAGTGAAGGAGACCAAGGTCACAACTCTTCATCAGAAGGCCGAAAATCAGGGTAGACACTGTATAATGGGTTGTATAGGAGAAAGCTGTCTATAACAGTTTTCTCCTCCATTTTTTCAAGTAGTGTTACCATATTCTTTTGATTTTCATGAAAAAGATTAATTACGAGCTCTTTCTCAAGAGGAAAAACATACGTGGTGCAGGGAAGGTTCTCAAAAGCCTTCACCATCTCCACTTCATAATCACTACTGACCTTTATGAATGATTGGAAATAAGAACTGTAACCTTTTGGAAAAAAATAGTGGGCAATCACACAGCACGGTACCACTACATCAAAAAAGTGGTGCTTTGCAGTACTGTAATCACCGTGTATCTCCCTGGCCAGGTAAGCAATTTTGGTGCGAACACTGTCACTCATGATCTCGAAAATTCTCCAATCAAGCTCGGACCACGGAAAGTCGTAGTAGACAGTCCTCGGAATTATCCCTTTTCTCAGTTCAATCCGTGTTAGTGCTTCCAAGGCTTCATTCATGGGGGTATTCCACCCCTGCGGCACCGTATACACGGGCGTATAAAGGCGTGACTGTTCCAGAATGTCGAGTCCCTCTTTCTCAAGGGTTAAATCCTTTACTCTGCTCGTCAAAAAGAAATCAGTCCCCGAAAGGAGGATCACATACGTGATGCGTTTGTCTTTGGATAGATTTGAAAGTGTGGTGCTCAACCCTTTGCTGTCAGTTTTTCTGCAAAAATACACGGTGGTCTGGCAGCCCTCGAAGGGTTTTAAAGTCAGCCTGGGCTCCCGTGAGATCCCCCTTCTGTACATATTCCTCACATGTCTCAAAAAGGTTGTCGGTGAACGTCCTCTCCCCTTGTGTCCAAAATACTCTGCCATCATACTCGGTGTGATCCAGGGATTCTCTCGTATGAGCGAGAATAACGTGTAGTAGAGCCCTAACCTACTGCTCTTTTTCATAGCAGTAAAATCTTAAGCCACCATTATAAACCTTTGGGTGAGGGAGTAAAGATGGATGGTGATGAGGAGGTGAAAAAATGCGAGAGAAAAAGGGACATACCAGATGTGAAGAGATCGAAAGATCGATGTTACAGCGAAAGAGTAAGATTGTGTGCCCGATCTGTGGAGAGGAACTACATGAAGACAACCTCCCCGATGTCAAAAGCGTTGTCACAGAGAATTTATACTATCTGGGGGGAGTGGTCATTGTCAATTCCTCTGTGTGGCTACTCGTTGACTTTTGGCACGAGTTTACGAGAGGAGGCGTAACGCTGGATAACCCTCATCCATTGACTGCAGTTCTCATGGGTGAATTTGATGGTCAAGGTGGATGCATTCACTTTGAAATAAAAGAAATCCGTGTGAGAAGGTGATCACGTGGGGAATGAGAAAGAGTATCTGAGTGAGGTCTTCAACTTCTCTGTGGTCGTACAGGGACAGGTCAAAGATATTGAGAAGATAAAACAGTACATTGTAGAGAACTACGTCAACACGGGAGTGGTTGCACTGATTAAACCGACCTACGATAAGGAGGAGCTCCACGTACTGACAGATGATCAGTGGAAGGAGTACCAGAGGCTGAAGAAGAAAGACTGGAGATTGATTGGTGTTGGATTCCCGTGAGAGTCACCTTTTCTCTTTTTTTGAGTTGGATTTTGAATTTTTTCAACTTCGTGGTCTTTTATGCTCGATAATTTGACCCAATGATGGTGTGGTCTAAAATTGTGATCTCTACTACATTACCACTCAGGCAGAGGTGTTGGGTCAAAAGGTTGTCCTGTGGTTTTAAACTAATTAGTCTCTTTCTTGATTTGATAAAGTGGGTGAATACAGATATAACAGGTAATTTACTCAAAGTGAAACCTCGACAATTTCTTCTTCTATTGGGGGAGGAATGGGCTCGTCATGCTTTTTCAGGCTTTCAAGGTAGCCCTTTATTGCATCCTGAATATCCCTGAGTACCTCTTCCCGTGTTTTGCCTTGTGAGATGCATCCTGGTAAAGAAAGACACTCAGCAATATACATTCCGTCTTCATCTTGTTCAATGAATACCCTGTATTTCATAGTGCTCTTTCCTCCTGGGGTAATATGAATCTTTCCGAAGAAAATAGCGAGCACTGTTCCCCTCATTCTCTTCACGTTCAAAATTGAGTGCATTCTTTTGGTGTCTTGAAATCAGACCATGATGGGATTGAAAAACATGATAAACATGCGAATACAACGTTCTTACCATAGCTATCCTCATGGTGATTATTCCGCGTATAAAAACACGCAGGTTCTTTCATCTGCCGAAGAGACAAAGCAGGAGACCATGACCGAAAAATTTATAACCATGCGAATACGGTAGTATTGTGAGGTGATAATGCGGAAACCATAGATGGAAGAGGCAAAGGAGCAAGAGAACTCATTTCTGGATCTAAACAACATAAGGAATTCTTTTCCAAGAGAAGCAGGAATACATTAGATACAAATCATCTTTCAAATCTCAATAGACGATCAAGAGTGGAAAATGAGGCGATACCATGAAATACTGGATGAAAGGAGCGATTTGTGGATTGATACTTGGAATAATAGCAGAACTTACTTACGTTGGAGAATTTTTTGGTATTTACCTGCTAGACATTGCCTTTCCAGTGCAATTGATATTCATTAAAGTCTTACATTACAAGGAACCACTTCATGGGTGTTACGCATTCTATCCTTTGCTTGTACTTTTCGAGATTATGTACTTCGGTTCTCTAGGGATTGTAGGTTCTTACATTGTGGTTAAAGTGAGGAGGCAGAATGGATGAGAAAAGCTCTTTCTCTTACACTGCTTCTCCTATTTTTGACGGTTAGCTATTTGGTGGTATCGGAAGACAAGATAATCGAAATATGTGTAGATGGATTGGAGAACAATCCCATGGGGGAAGATATTTTTTTCAGAATAGTGATATTGAACAAAGGGAAGGAAACTGAAACACTAAATGTGGGAGAAATAGAAATTATGAAGGGTGGCAACATGATAAGTTATAAGAGAATTGACAAAGAGATAGTTGGTGCCGGTGACAGGTTGAGTACCATCCCTGACGTAGAGATATATGAATATAACACCGTAGAAAAGGAAATAAGAGAAAAGAGCATGGTTCAAGTGAATTTCACTATACCTAAAGACTATTTTCAGAGTGGGAGTTTTTCAATTGATATCATAGTACGAGGAAAAATAGAGAATAATGAATCAACCACAGAATTTGAAGAAAAAATAACAAGAGTAGTTTTATTTACAGACAACAATGGAATCAATCTGGATGTTTTCAATCAACTGCAGAATTCATCCGAATCAAGCGAACCAACATCTTGGTTAGGAAACTGGTATGCTGGTGATATGCATGTTCATTCAGAACATTCACACGATTCCAATGTTGCGATTAGCCAAATTGCAGCGAAAGCATGGCAGATAGGGATGGATTTCGTCACCATTACCGATCACTCTGCTGATATCCAACCTTGGTGGCCATGGAATGAATGGCAAGAAGTACTCAATGAGTGCAATGCTGAGTGTACGAGCACTTTTGTGTGTATGAGGGGGGAGGAAATTGGAACATCAGATCACTTTAACCTTCTAGGGTCTCTAGGATGTTATGGTGGTCCCGATCCAGAGTCTTGCCCAGGTTGGAACAATCTATTCAGTGGAATTATCTCAAACGAACCCTACTACTTTGGGTTTGTCAATCACCCCTACTCCCGAGCTTTTCTTTATGATGGAGAATGGGAATGCTGGGATACACTCAATTGGGGTTATCCCAACCTCAGAGGAATGGAGATCTGTAATTATGGAGCAGACCGTCAGGATGCTTCTACCACCTTTCGTGCCATGTACAACAGTGATACCACGGTGAACTCGTGGGTTGAATTCCTCCTTCGAAGGAGAAGAGTGTTGGGCGTTGGATGCAGTGATGCCCACAACCTTGACAACCTGGGAAGGGTGAGAACGTATTTGTATCTGAACTCACTTTCCCAAAATGAAATTCTAGGTGCTTTAATGCATGGGAGGGCTTTCTTTTCAAGTGCAAATTCGCAGGGTGTACTGCCTCTTCTTTCAATTGAGGCTAAGACATCTTCTTCTAATTGGAAAAGAATTGGAGATACTCTAAACGCTGTGGGAGGGGAAATGGTCACAATCAGAATCCATTACTATTCTCCCTTGAGTTGCACAGTTGATCTGTTCCAGGGATCAGAAGCAGGGGAGACCAGAATGGCTTCCTGGGCACGTCCATCGGGAGATACCTACTTTGACTATACAATAACCCCCACTAGAGATTGTTATGTGAGGGCTGAATTGTACAGAGGTAACTACAATGACTCTACGCTTAATAGGGCCTGGACAAACCCTATATGGATACATGTTGGTTCTGGTTTTGCAGACATCCCCTTCCAATTTCAATCTAACAGCCTTCATGTGGTGGGTGATGGAGCCAAGTGCACTGACGTGCTGGGGACAGCCAATGTGTCATGGAGTCTGGGATATATGCATGCTGCAAGACCTGAGGGAAAGACTGACCTCATCCTCACTTCAACTGAACATTCCAATGGGAACCTTATCATCGCCGGAGGTCCTGCTGTCAATCTTCTGGCAGTAGAATTCGGTGACAAGTTCGGCATTGCCTACTACTACAATCCCAATCCCCCGAATCCTGTCTTCCATATCTTTGCAGAAGGACAGACCATTACTCTTGACATAGACAACTACAACAGCAAACTCGAAGATATCTGTATTGTCTACCTTGGTCGAGAGAATAACAGGAACATCCTTCTGATCTGGGGATTTGGATGGGAAGGGACGTATGCGGGGTCTGTTTTCATGAGCATTCCCGAAGTTTGGAATGCATACCCAAGAGAACATCTCCTGCTGCTGCGCTGGAGAGACATCAATGACAATGACTTTGTTGAATTCTCTGAAATTCATCCTGAAAACATTCCAGAAGTTTTCGTGGCACCTCATCCTCCTGGTACACCCCAATTGGTGAACCCAGTATTTGGCAATATTCCAGCTCTTTTTGCAGGAGCTGCATTTCATGTGGTGGGTGATGGAGCCAAATGTACTGACGTGCTGGGGACAGCCAATGTGTCATGGAGTTTTGGCCGTGCGTACATTTCGAGGCCTGAGGGAAAGACTGACCTCATCCTCACTTCAACTGAACATTCCAATGGGAACCTTATCGTGGTGGGAGGTCCTGCTGTCAATCTTCTGGCAGTGGAATTCGGTGACAAGTTCGGCATTGCCTACTACTACAATCCCAATCCCCCGAATCCTGTCTTCCAGATCTTTGCAGAAGGACAGACCATTACTCTTGACATAGACAACTACAACAGCAAACTCGAAGATATCTGTATCATTTACCTTGGTCGAGAGAATAACAGGAACATCCTTTTGATCTGGGGATTTGGATGGGAAGGGACGTATGCGGGGTCTGTTTTCATGAGTAATTCCTCAAATTGGACACAGTATGCTAATAACCATCTACTGTTACTCCGCTGGCGTGATTTGAATGGTGACAGGTATATACAGATGGCTGAGATTTTTGTAGAAGCTGTTCATTGAGTAAGCCCGGATTTCATGTTGCTCCTCTTTAACAGGTTTCACTCGCATGGTGATGTGAACACGTTCATTCTCTACAAGGTCACCCTCCCAGTATGTACTACCCTCCGACAGTTCAATTCCCTCTTGTAAGAAGATATGTATTTTGGTATTGAAGGATTCGGTAACTGGGTTAACAGTGAAGGTAACTTCCACCTCAGCATTCAAAATAGGTTCTCCAATGACGGTGAAATCTCCTCTGAAGTATTCTTCAAAGACAGGTGTCTCAGTATTCTGGTGAAGGCATCCTGCAGTAGAGGATAGAAGAATTAAGAGAACTTTCCACGTTCTTCCATTCAGGAAATCGTCTACTATTATGGTCGCCTGGATATTGTCATTGCTCTTCTCCTTAAAAGGACTTCTATCAGGTTCCATCCGCCTACATCTCAGAGGTGCCACCTATGCAAAGACGTGACAATTTCAGGAAATGTAAGTCACAAACAGTAAGAAAATACTTCATATGATTTAGATGAAATATTTGAATATATTCATTGAGCAAAACAGCACAGGATAGGGGTTTCCATCTGGATGCGGTAGATTTATAAAGCTCCTCTGCGATGTATTTACATGACAAAGGGAAGGCCAAAAATCTTTCATGACTGTCCGTGCTGTGACAGGTGTGGGAAGAACGATGAAGTTGTTGCTTTTGGGAGGAGGAAAAACAAAATGAAGACAAAACAGGTGTTTTACTGCAACAGGTGCCTTCACAAGTTTACACCTGACGATGGGTTCAAGAATGTTTTGTACACCCCTGAAATCATCATGAAAGCGGTGGCCTTATATGTGAGAGGGCTCTCTGGACGGGAGGTTTCAAACCATATGAGAGAATTTAAGGAGGTCACTGTTGGAGAGACCACTGTTTTGAGGTGGGTGAGAACGTTTGGTGGAAAAATCGCCGATTTTGACAGGAACATGCACCCCAAAGTCAAAGGAAGAATACACAATGATGAAGTAGTTTTAAAGGTGAAGGGGGAGAAATGTTACAGTATCAATGCCATAGATTCTGTTACCAAGTTCAATATTGAAACCTACTTCACAGAACATCGTGATAACAAATCTTTTAGAAAATTTTTCAGGACCATCAAGGGAAAAATCAATGACCAGGTCCTTGAAACATACAGAAAAGAGAAGAAAAAGAAAGAGGAAGAGAGGAAGCTCATAACCTTTGTCAGTGATGGACTGGAGCAGTACAGAGATGCCTTCAACAAGTACTTCTACCGGACAGAAAAGCTTGTCCATGGTGTCCCTATTGCGTGCAGGAAATATGGGTTACAGCACAACAACAACCCCATAGAAAGACACAATCAGTTCATCGGGTGAAGATGTGATCTGATGAGGGCATTCAAGGATGAGGACTCAACAGCAACCTTCCTCAGCCTGAACAGGGTGTACTACAACTACATCAGGCCTCACAGCAGCCTCTCCTGGGGAACTCCTGCTGAAGCTGCCGGGATCAACCTCCATTTTGAGGGCAACCCGTGGATTTTCCTTGTAAAAAAATTTTTCATCCCTTTCTATCTGGACATTTTCAGCAAAGAGACCCC
>JADDYB010000208.1_pt1 | contig 18426 bp, 11 predicted proteins | sample 8641941 | NCBI WGS metagenome assembly JADDYB01 (sample SAMN16275377, study PRJNA637457) | freshwater sediment metagenome | isolation source: Lake Kineret sediment | place: Israel: Lake Kineret | collected 2013
TCCGAGTTGCCTCTCATTATTAATGATGCTTACGTCGCACAACATGGTCATGAATTTCTAATCGGAGGTGACAAAACATTCACGTCGAGTGATGGATATGCGATTTTTATCCTTGCTTCAAATGTTATTATTGATGGTCAAAACCATATCCTCACGGGAAAAATACCAAACTCCAATCCTTATCCAACCGGAGTTTTGGTGTACGGAAATAATGTAACCGTGAAAAATGTTGAGGTAAATGGATGGTACGATGGTATCTGTTATGGCAATACTAATGGTGGCCGTATTGAGAACATCTATGCACATAACAATAAAATGGGAATTGACCTGCACAATGCCAGTAGTGTAATTGTTACCTCCAACAGATGTAATTCCAACAGTGATAGTGGTATCTTCGCTTATATAACTAGTATGAATAACCAAATATTACACAATATTGCCAACAGTAATACCTTGATCGGTATTAATGTACATACATCAAGCAGCTATAATTTGCTATTGAATAACACCGCGAACGATAACCTTGATACAGGTATTTTAGTCTACATGAATAGTATCAATAACACCTTAAATCTAAACACTGCCCTGCGAAACACTCATAACGGAATTGACATCTGGACCAATAATAATACGATAACCAACAATCGCTGTGCAAATAATGCTGGGGGAATTTATCTCGACGGGGCTTCAAACAACCTTGTTTCAAATAATACTTTGATTGACAACCGGGATGGAGGCTTTATTACCGCATATTATAGCGGAAAGGCAACTCAATACAATATCATCGAAAATAACATCATTACAGGAACCATTGGTTCAAGCTCAAGCAGTCAGAATATTGGTGTGATTATGTATACCAGCAGCAATTACAATACCATTAGAGGGAATAATATTTCCGATAATAACGGAGGAATCCTGCTACATGACAGCAGATACAATCAAATTTATAATAATTATATCCGGAACCGGGTCTGGAGCGTTCTGTTTGAGAATACGAATACCGGAAATACTTGGAATGTCACACCTGTAACTGGGCCGAACATCGTAGGTGGGCCATCTATCGGCGGAAATTTCTGGGCCAATCTGGCAGGTACCGGCTTCTCGGAAGTCACCGCGGATAATAATTTGGATGGATTCTGCGACAGTGAATATCAAATAATGTCTGGACCTCCTCCTGGGACAGGGACTGGCCAGTATGATAAATTCCCTCTGCATAGATATTCTCTAATTGTTGATAATATCGGAGGATATCGAAATGGGGAATGGTATCTTGATGTCAATCATAATTATATCTGGGATGGAACAGGAACTGACTGGTATAGGATCTTTGGAATACCTGGCGATATGCCCGTAACGGGTGATTGGAACGATGATAAAACGGACGAGATTGGTGTTTATAGAAATGGTATATGGTACTTTGATCTGAATCGGAACTATGCCTGGGATAGTGGAGATATAGCATACGCCTTTGGAATCACGGGGGACTTACCAGTCATAGGTGACTGGAATAATAACGGAAACGACAAGATCGGAATCTTTCGACCAACCACAGGTGAATGGTATCTTGATGTCAACCGTAATTATGCCTGGGATGGAACAGGAACTGACTGGTATAGGATCTTTGGGATCCCTGGAGATCGACCGGTGATGGGCGACTGGAACATGGACGGTAAGGATGAGATTGCTGTATACCGAAACGGAGTCTGGTACCTTGACGTCAACCGGAACTTTGGTTGGGATAGTGGTGATGCTGTGTATCTTTTTGGACTTGCAGGAGATAAGCCAGTTGCAGGAGACTGGAACAGCGATGGCAAAGATGAGTTCGGATTGTTCAGAAACGGTGAATGGTATCTCGATATGAATCGTAATTATGCCTGGGATGGAACCGGAACTGACTGGTATAGGATCTTTGGTATTACCGGAGATCTACCAATTATAGGTCCATGGAAGTGATCTTAAAAGATCGCCCTTCTTTTTTTACACTTTAAAAAGGCCGATTTATCCTTTTTTAATATCCGATGTTTTTTTAGGAATGGGCCCTTAAAGTACTGGATTGCGTTTAATTAAATAGTAATTCGGTCCTATGAAGAATAACAGGTGTCGAAAGAGGTCCGAAATCGGAAGCAACCTCATATCACAACTCTTCCCCATAGGTTCACGGAGGAGAAATTTCTATGAAATGGCAAAGAAATCGATGAGAATTCTCTCCGATCATGGCTTTACCGGCCTCTACCAAGCTTATAAAGAGTATCGAGCCATCCGAGTAATTCGTCATCGTAATCAGAAACAATGGATAGCAGACCATATCCTCAACCCCGAAATGCTAGAAAAAATGAGAGCTGAATCTGATTCTTTTTCATACCGACCACTTATCAGTATCATTCTTCCTGTCTGGAACACAAAGAGCAGCTGGCTCCATCAGGCAATCGAATCCGTTCTCCAGCAATGTTATCAAAAGTGGGAGCTATGCATTGTTGATGATGCTTCTTCCGATCCTGCGATACGAACTATCCTTCGCGAATTCCAACACAAAGACACCCGCATCAAGGTTATTTATCTTGAAAGAAACATTGGCATAGCAGGGGCTTCAAACGAGGCGATTGCTCAGGCTACCGGAGATTTCATTTGTTTTCAGGATCATGATGATGTACTTAGCCTAGATGCATTGTATGAGGTGGCAAAATTCCTCAATAACTATCCTTCTACAGATTTTATTTACAGTGACGAAGTACTCATAAATGACGAAGGCAGACCCATATTCGCTTATTATAAACCGGACTTTTCTCTGGATTATCTCCTCTCGCATCCGTATATTGTCCACCTCGTTTCTATAAGAGCGTCCCTCATTCGCGATATAAGAGGATTCCGGAGTGACTTTCCCGTTTCACAGGATTATGATCTATTCCTTAGAATTGTTTCGCGGACAAGGAGAATCGGTCACATTCCGAAAATACTCTATTACTGGCGTATTCATCCATCCAGCGCCGGACATAAGTACATTGATAAAGTATCTCTTCTGAGCAGGAGAGCAATCCGGGAATTCCTTCAACGTGAAAATATCGAGGGGGATGTTTTCGATACCGACAATTTCAATTTTTTTAGGGTTATGAGAACTCTGACGGGGACTCCTCTTGTATCTATCATCATCCCGACACGCGATCATGTTACTCTTTTACAATCATGTATCGGGAGTATCATCAAATTGTCGACCTATAGCAACTATGAGATCATTATTGTAGATAACCGCAGTAGTAAAAATGAAACAAAGGAATATTTTGAAGTACTAAAGCAAAGTCAGCAGAATATTAGGATCATCGAATTTGATGAGGATTTTAATTTCTCACGATTGAATAATATTGCTTCACGATTCGCCCGAGGAGAACATCTGCTTTTCCTGAATAACGATACCGAGGTCATTTCTCCTGAGTGGATTGAATCGCTCCTTGAACATTCCGAGAGAGAAGAGGTATCTTGTGTCGGAGCAAAATTACTCTATCCAGATGGCACAATACAGCACGCCGGTGTGGTTATCGGATTATGTGGTCCTGCAGAACATGTTTATAAGTTTTCCGATGCTCATGACATTGGATACATGGGGCATCTAACTTCTATCAGGAACTATAGTGCTGTTACCGGTGCATGCCTGATGATTAAAAAGAAGGTTTTTGAATCTCTTGGAGGATTCGATGAAGAATTCCGGGAAGGCTTTGGGGACACCGATCTCTGTTTAAGAGCCCAAAGTCAGGGATATTATACGGTTTTTACGCCCTTTGCGGAATTGTATCATCATGAATCGGCTACCCGGGGAAAATCATGGGACAGGGATAATCATCCTGAAGATACTGCAAGATTCCGTGAGCGATGGAACGAGAAAATAAAGGAGGGAGATCCATATTACAATCCTAATCTTCCTCTCAATAGCCTTGATATACGCCCTTTTGTGGTAATTGGGTGAAGAACAGGAATTTTTTTACTTGGAATGAAGAATTTTTCGGGATTGAAAAAAATTCCAATAATATTCTATGGTTAATTGTTGCCATATTTTTCCTTGTCCTCTTTCAAGAGAATCCTCCTACAAAATATGAGGCTTCTGTCATACATTCGCCTTCTTTCTGTACCTGGAGGAAGTCCACGATCGACGAAAAAAGAATGGAAAAGAGTAGTGAAACGCCAGATAATGCTTGATTCACGCTCGGCATGGAGATTGTGAAGGTCCTTTTCTAAAAGTGCTATCTGCTCCTGCATCTGTCGTATTTGGGAGGCCTGTCCGGTAACGTGGATTCCGAGATCGGAAACTAGCTTTCCTAAGTGTAGTTCAGTTTCAAGACTGAATAAGATGTCATACGGGCTGGAGCTTTGTATCAATCTCTGGGGATACTGCTGGTGAACCGAATCCTTTTGGGAGCGGGCGGTTTCTTCAGGTATGTAAGCATTCCAGGAAAGCTCGATGAATGGGCATATCGTTCGATATTCAGTGACAATCTCGCGTACCCGAGAAGCATTATAGAGAAAATCGACGAGCTCGGTTTCTGATCCAAAGACCGCACCTGCAGAACGATCACGTACTACGCTGGCAATATTACCGCTGCTTGGATTGGTGATAATAAAGCATCTTCCTGCTAGGCTCTCGAATAGGGTGAAAGAATAAGTCTCAGGCCAGACCGACCAGAGTAGGGCAATGTCGATATCCAACTGCTTCAGCTGGTCGACAACCGGATTTTCCTCTCCTTGTTCAAGTGGCACCGGAAAATGGAGAACACCTGGAAGTTGGTTTTCTGCGCTTCCTATATGGTAAAACTCATACTGCTCCGGATTGACGGTCTGTACAATTCTTGACCAGGTTTGCCAGCCCTTGATGTCAGCCTGATATCCCAAATAAGCGATTCGTATCCTAGGGGTATTCCTGACTGCCTGGGCCGGTGCCGGTTGGATCTCAGATGTTTGGAAATGCGGCACAATCCTAACCGTAGTGTTCTGGTAAAGCTGTGAGGCATCCCAGATGTCTGCGGCAACCTGCGACGGGGCAATGAACTCAATTGCATGGTTGATGAAAAAGTTTTTGAAGGAAGTAACATGAAAATGCCTGGCTCTGCCCCATGAACACTTGGAACAGGTCTCGGATTCAAGCGGAGGTGCCCCGCAGAAAACACCTCCGTCACGAAGAAGGTTAAACTGTGGGCAGATCGCGAAGTAATCATGAATAAAAAAGCGGATCTTTGGAGGATTGACGATTCTGATGAGATGATCCACCATGGTTAGGGATATTCCTTTAAGATGATGTAGGTGACAGGCAACCGGCTGTATTGTGCCATTTTCTGCCAAGAGTTTAAGTACGAGACCGAGATCAGAGAGGGTATGGAATCCGATAAAATTTCCATCGATAGAAACTCCGAACATGGGATTATCGTCCAATGGAATGAAGGGAATGAATGCGGGGAATATGTGCAGATATGAAATATCCATTTTTCCAAAAAGTGCTTTTTCAGCCCGGATTACCTTCTCCGTTCCCCCAAGCATCTTCCGGTAATCAGTATGGGAGAGGGTGATTATGACATTTCGATGGGTAAGGTTATGTGTAATCGTCTGCAGCACTTCATTAGATTTTGGAAAAGAAGCTTGGTCAATTGAGTCTACGGATACCACGTACATCTTTAATTTAATACATTCATAATCTCACTTTATTGTTGGGATAGGGTGAGGTTTCATTGTGCATAGTTCCCCTTTAGTTCTTTATGTTCGATAAGTTCTTGGGGCAATGGCTAATAAAATAAAGGTACGGAGTTTTTGTATGGGTACAAAGGCGAAACAATTTGTGATTATTATCATTATCTTCTCTTTAATCGGTAACCTTTCGGTTGCTGCTGCTCTAGAAACCGCTTATGGAAAGACGCCACCTGATCAAACTGGAATTCCGGATGGTTCAGACGCGAACCTAACAACTAACCAGTTAACATCTGTAGAGGAGCTAGACATGGCGGTGAATAAAAGCGGAGAGGAGCAGGCGCCGCAAACTGCTGATGGAGTAACGTTACTTGGCCTGATTAGAACTCCTGAAGGCGCAGAAACGAATATCACTTTCAACCAACAGTCACAAGAAGGGGAGTATGACACGGCAGTCAACGAAAGCAGGGAAGAACAGATCCCAGATCTCCCGGTAAATCAGAGAGCAAATGAGATTCGTGAAGACGTCATAATCGAATCAGCAGGCGGAAACAGCCGCAAATTTGTCGAATCAGAACTTATCGTCGGATTCAAACCTGATGCAGCAGCGGACATGGAAAAGATGAAAAAGATTCATGAAAAGGTAAATGCAAAGGTTATCGAGGATTTTTCACAGCTAGGCCTTAAAGGGGTGCACCATGCGAAACTCCCTCCTGGGCTCTCGGTTGAGGATGCGATCGTGAAATACACGGCAGAAGATTCTGTGCTGTACGCGGAGCCAAACTATTTTATTTATCTAGAAAGTGACACGCTGGTCCAGGGAGCGAATGTGCCGTACGATTCCAATCTCTTGAGCCAGTGGCCCCTGCATAACTATGGGCAGGTGAGCGGGGTCTATGATGCCGATATCGATTCGCTTCGTGCCTGGAACGTAGTCACCGGTTCGAGTAATATCATCATAGCTGTCGTTGACAGCGGAGTGGACTATACCCATCCTGATCTTGCTTCGAATATCTGGGTTAACACCGATGAAATTGGAGGAAACGGCATCGATGATGACGGGAACGGCTACACTGACGACCGGTACGGTTACGATTTTTACAATGATGACGGTGATCCGATGGATATCGATGACCATGGTACCCACTGCGCAGGAATTATCGGGGCTGTCGGGAATAATGGTATCGGAATTGCCGGAATAAACTGGAATGTAAAAGTCATGCCGCTCAAATTTATGGAAAACAGGGAAGGAATATCAACCGATGCGGGAAAAGCACTGCTCTATGCCCAGAATAGCGGTGCAAGTATCACCAGCAATTCATGGGGATGGTACGGCGGATCGGAGACGTTTATCAAGAGTATCATTGATCAATCGAATATGGTGTTCGTATTTGCTGCAGGAAATGACGGTCTAAATACAGACAGCAATCCTTATTATCCATCAGCATATTCTTCGGCAAACATCATCTCGGTGGCGGCGTCCGATTCATATGATAACCTCGCTGTATTTAGCACCATACAGTCTTCAAATTATGGGTTCTTGACAGTTGATCTTGCCGCACCCGGTAAAAACATTTACAGTACCATTCCTGGAGGATACGGATATATGAGTGGAACTTCCATGGCAGCACCCCATGTTGCCGGTGTTGCAGGCCTGGTGAAGGCATATCATCCGACATACACCAATCTTCAACTTAAAGACACAATCCTCGCCGGGGTCGATCAAAAAACAGGATTATCAGGGATGCTCGTTACCGGCGGAAGGCTCAATGCATATCGTTCCCTGCTCCAAGAACAACGTATCGGCGTATTTCGGAACGGTGAATGGTATCTGGACATGAACAGGAACTTTGCCTGGGACGGGACTGGAACCGATTGGTATCGGATCTTCGGCATTACCGGGGATATGCCCGTTGTTGGTGACTGGAATAACGACGGCATTGATGAGGTTGGCGTATTTCGGAACGGTGAATGGTATCTGGACATGAACTGGAACTTTGCCTGGGACGGGACTGGAACCGATTGGTATCGGATCTTCGGCATTACCGGGGATATACCCGTTGTTGGTGACTGGAATAACGACGGCATTGATGAGGTTGGCGTATTTCGGAACGGTGAATGGTATCTAGACATGAACAGGAACTTTGCCTGGGACGGGACTGGAACCGATTGGTATCGGATCTTCGGCATTTCCGGGGATATACCCATCATCGGTGACTGGAGTGATGACAGTAGGGATGATATCGGCGTATTCCGGAACGGTGAATGGTATCTGGACATGAACAGGAACTTTGCCTGGGACGGGACTGGAACCGATTGGTACCGGATCTTCGGCATTACCGGCGATAAGCCGGTCTCAGGCGATTGGAACTATGACGGATTGGAAGATATCGGGGTCTTCAGGAATGGCGAATGGTACTTTGATATGAACTGGAACTATGCCTGGGACGGGACTGGAACCGACTACTACCGGATCATCGGCATTAGAGATGATAAGCCGATGGCCGGGTTTTTTTTCTGTAGGTGAAAAGGACAAAGCCGGCATCTTGCATAATGGAAAAGGATCCTTGATAAAAACGGAACAATCCCGTGGAACGGATCCGCGGGACCGACCGGTTGACTGTCATGGGTGAAGCACTTGACAAACCGATCGTCCGTGACTGGGACTAGGTGGCTGACTCGTCGTTATTGGCGTATTCCGGAACGGTTGTGGTATCTGGACATAGACGTGAGTTCCTCGTGGTCAAGGACGACAGACGAATGGCACAGGGTCTTCGAGATACCGGGCAAAACCCCGCTAGCACTGGCGGATCTTGATCTTGTCATCTGTCCTTTTTCGTGACCGGAAGGACAGACATTTCGGAAATACCCCACAATCCCTTTTTCCAGACCGATATCGCTTGGAAACCCTGTCCTGGCCGGTACAACGAATGGGCCGTGTTAATTGATGCGATTAACCTAAATGCCAGAAAATGTCAAGAACAGGAAGAGTTGTACTTCTAATTTGAGACAGAATGACCATTCTTTTTAGACTATTTTCTGCTGTTATGGTGGTACTGGTATCGGGCTGCATCGGACTGGTGACTGCAGATAATTTGACACCCATCAATCCTGCCCTCCCAGCTGTCAAAGAAGATGCAGGAAATGAGACCCGGGATTCCCTGAACTGGTCAACCCCCGACGAAATGAACGAATCCGATGTATCGGTAACCCCGATACCCCCGGCACCCGTCCCGGCAACTATGGTCGAAACCGAAATGGCTGTGTTCTACTCGCCGGTTGGCTTATCCAATGATTCGATACCATTTGCCGGACAGTCTGGTGCAGAAGAGCTGACGGTGCTGTCGAAAGAGACTATGATTGAAACTGCTCTTTTATACCACATCAATCTAGAGCGGGCAAACAAGAGCCTTCCACCCTATATCTGGAATACGACTGTTGCATCTGTCGCCAAAAACCACACCCTCCTGATGATCAGCTCCGATTATGGCGGCCACACGATTCCTGGGGAACCGAGCCTGGGAATCCGTCTTACTGCTGCAGGAATACCCTGGCTCACCTGGGGAGAATGTATCGCGTTCGGTTACCCGGACCTCGATGCGGATTCCGTTGCGAGTATGATGATTCATGACATGGTCTGGGATGATGCCGCCTCGAACTGGGGGCACCGGCGGATCATTCTCGATGGCCTGACGAGTGATCCCGGCTATCCCGCGCCGACTGTATACGGGTATAACATAGCCGGGACCGGGGCCTCATATGGATCACTTAGATTCCTAGGTGGAACGCGGTATACCGGCTGGCATGCCACAATCGATTTCGTCAAGGTAGCTGTCCCATATCCAGAGGAACCTGCCGTTCGCGACCACCTCACCATCTTCCGGAATGGCGAATGGTATGTGGATGTAAACCGTAACTTTGCATGGGATGGGACAGATACCGATATCTATGAGGTATTTGGGATAGGGGGCGACAAGGGCATCACCGGCGATTGGGATGGGAACGATCTGGACGAGATCGCGGTATACAGGAACGGTGAGTGGTTCCTTGACATGGATCGGAGTTTCTCGTGGTCCGGGACAGCCGATGACTGGTACCGGATCTTCGGCATCCCGGGAGATATCCCTGTTGCCGGCGACTGGAACGATGATGGGGATGAGGAGATCGGTGTCTACCGTCAGGGCGTGTGGTACTTCGACCTTAACGGGAATTTCGCCTGGGACGGGTTCGGCTCCGATACCGCGTGTGCGTTTGGCTTCTCCACCGATAAACCGGTCGTCGGTGACTGGAACGACGACGGGCAGGTGGAGATTGGAGTCTTCCGGAACGGGGAATGGTTCCTTGACATGGACCGGAGCTTCTCATGGTCCGGGACGACTACCGATTGGTACCGTATCTTCGGGATGACCGGAGATACCCCTGCTGTTGGCGACTGGAATGATGACGGGCTGGAGGAGATCGGCGTTTACCGCAACGGCGAGTGGTACCTTGACATGGATCGGAGTTTCTCGTGGTCCGGGACGACGGACGACTGGTACCGTATATTCGGCATCCCGGGCGATACTCCTCTGGTAATGGCAATCGAAACAAGTAATGGGGGATCTTGAACAGGAATCCTTAGGTGTAATTAACTCTGCGGAAAATAATGTGATTGACTAGATAATGGCATTGAGAGCTAGGCCCCTTTAGAAAATCCCCTGATTGCGCTTTTCATCCGGAAAGAAGAGAAGTTCCCTGCGACCGCCCCTCCATTCACTGGAATGTTCATTATGTACTGAATAAGAATGATATTCAAACACTATAGGAGTGTTTCCGGTATGGAACTTGAGGATGTGCGAAAGGGATGGGAGAAGTGGGGAAAAATAGATCCAATGTATGCAATTCTCACCGTGCCCGACAGGCTGGGAAATAAATGGAATGAACAGGAATTTTTTCGGTCAGGAGAAGAGGAGATCACCTGGGTTCTTGCCCATATCGCTTCCAAAGGAATACAGGTACAATATCACTCTGCCCTTGACTTTGGGTGTGGCATCGGCCGGTTATCCCAGGCACTGGCAAGGTATTTTGAGGAAGTGCATGGTGTCGATATCGCATCGACGATGATCGATAAAGCCCGACAATTCAACCGCTTTGGTGGACGCATGCAGTACTATGTAAACAAAACCAATGATCTTTCGCTGTTCCCCGACAACTCATTCGACCTGATTTATTCGATTATCACCCTCCAGCACCTGGAGCCTCGGTATATTATCAGGTATATTGAGGAGTTTATACGGACGGTCAGGGTCGGCGGAATCATGGTCTTTCAGGTTCCAAGCAGGATACGGGGTGATGATGTACTTCTCCCTTCTCCGGTAGAGAGCGGTACTGTAAACAGCGACGAACCCTTCCGGGAAATGTTTGGAATTGCCCAGGAAGTAATTGTCGCACTCCTTGAACGTCATCATATGCGCATCTTTGATATTGTCGAAGATAATCGTGCAGGTAAAGAATGGGAGAGTTACCTCTATTTCTCACAGAAAGTAAAATAAACCATTTCGCAGCTAGATTTTTCACGTTTGAAGATATACCCACCCAGAAATTTATACAACGCCAGATCCATCGCGCTTCCATACGTATCTGAGCATGATTGTCCGTGACATTAAGGGGATACGATGAGAGTGATGGGCGTTTTTGACACGTAAAACCCGGATCTGTCATGGGAGACGATCAGGACGGACATGCTATGTTTTCCCTCTTCAATCAGATCAGAACGGATGGATAGTTTAAATCCGGTATTAATCAACGCTCTCCGGTGAAAGTAATCGGCAACGTCCTGGCGTTTACGGGAATAAACGGTGGGAAATATCTGGTCATCGATTGCTATAAAAACCGCCCCGGCTGGAGCTCCGGCCGGAAGATCAATTGCCCATCCCTCAATAACAACCCCGGCATCTGTCGAGCGTTGTATATGTACGGAATCATCACCGACTGGCTTTCCATTGATGGCATCAATCCGGAATTCAGTCTCACTTTCCAACGGTAGAAGGAGGAGAGGGTTGATTTGCTTTTCTGAAAAAACGCTCATATTGTTCTTTTCAAGAAACGCAGCCTTCCTTTTAAGAACAGAGGGTTCATTCGGGGAGAGCAGCAGCAGGCTCTGATCAGGCTCGGACGCATAGTTCTTTAGTATATATGCATACTCCTGCCGGCTTTGCCGGTACTCTTTGCCATGTTTGATACCCTGGGTGGTGTTAACTGCTGTTCCGGTCACTACCAGGAGAAGAATGACGATAAATATTGCAATATTTATTCTTTTTTTCCTGTCGATGGATATCCATGTGTTTTTCGTTCTATCCGAAATAAGATTGAGCGACAGGCAGTATAGACCAATCATACCTGGAAATGTAATAAGGAAATACCTCATGTCAATCAGAGATTGAAGACCAAATCCTGAACGGGCGACAGTTATCTCGAACGAGAGAAAAAAAGAAAAAAGAATGAAGGAAACCCATGATGCATTCTGTCGAAGTATTCCCTCACCCCTGTTTATTGTGAGAAGCGCCCCGAGAATGATGACAATGAATATTCCTGCCAAGAACGAGGCCGGAACGGAGTGGACGAGGTTTGATCCCAACGAGGAAAGAAAACCAACAACTCCTATTTCGGGATATTGCACAATGGTGAAAAGGGAGGGGTGATAGGGTGGCTGTAGGTATCTTGCGAAATAGATGAAATATACAACGATGCCACTGATGCCCCAGAGGAACAATCGTAGTGATCTTTCCTGAGAACGTTCAAGAAGCATCTGAATAAAGCAGACAGGCCAGATGGCCAGGCCGGCGACGAATGAGAAACTTCCGATAACTCCTGCCACGATAGCAGAGAGGAACTGTATATTGACTGCTCTATATGAATCAAGGATGAATACCGACAGGAAAAAGGCGAGAATGACAATGGCATGCCCAAAATGGATTCCGAACAGGAAATTGGCAGTCAGGTATAAATTAAAGAAAAAGAACGCTACCGGGAGGAAGAGGAGGAGTGAGCGGTCCGATATTCCGTGATCATTCTGGTAGAGCAGAAAGACAACAAGAAGTGAAATGGTGGAAATGGCAATTCCCAGGAATGACTCGGCCATCACATTATAACCGGTCATCAGACCTATGATGATACTGATAATGCGGGGGAAAAGCGGCCTGCTTTCATTATGCTGGGCGAACAGGTCTCTGGAAGTTAAAGTGCCCGTATAAAATTTTTCAATACTCGCTATCTCTTGGTCCCACTGGTCCCAGTGAGGAACATTCACGCCGTAGATGAAAATATACGTACAAGCGAGTATAACTGGAAGGACGATGAAGAAAATCAGGACGACTCGCTCCGGTGGATAGTCTCTCCAGGAAGGCATGTCCATCAATTTATCTGTAGATGATTCTCATTCATATCTTAAATCATCTATTTATCAAATACTGTTAAAAAAAATATGACATTAAAAAAAAATTGAAAATTTGATTTTATTTTTTCAAACAACGGAAATGGCAAATTGCTTTTCAGGACGAAATACGCCCGTCCTGTCATGCGTCAGGATAAGGACTGATAAGTGGTGTTCCCCCTCTGTGAGTATCTCGGAAGAGAGCCGTAATCTGAATCCGGTATTTAATAGTTTGCTATTGTTAAAATACCTAGCAATATCATCCCTCTGCAGCGAATACAGTGTCGGGTAAATACTGTCGTCAACAGAGATATAAACACCTCCTGCGGGAGCACTTGCTCGAGCATCGATTGCCCAGCCTTCCACAATAAATTCAGAATCCATAGATCGATTTATTATCACGGGTTCATTTTCCGTTACTTCCCCGTTTATCTGATCAACCCAGAAAAATAGGCGATCCTCTTCAAGGGCAGAAAGGTGCCCCGGGTCGATACCATTCGTTGCAAAAACGCTCATGTTGTGTTTTTCTAAGAATGCTGCCGTGTTCCTGAGGAATGAAGCCCTTTCAGGAATTTCTGATGAATCATAGACTGGAAACAATAGCACCAACCGGTTATCAACTTGATTGTTATAATTTTGAAGAATGTAGGCAAATTCATTGCGTGTTTGTTTATAGTAAATGCCGTATTCTATTCCCTGAAGGTTATGGCTGACTATTCCTGTCAGGAGTAACAGGAATATCATGCCGAATAAAACATGATTGATGGCCACATGGTGTTCCGCAGATTTCCCGGAACCAGCCAGTGCAGTTTCCTTTTGACCCGCTATGCAGTTCAAGGAAAAGCAATAGATCCCGATAATACTGGGATAGGTAACAACGTAATATTTCAACTGGTATACATAGAGTTCTCCAAAGGCCGATCGACCGATGGTAATTGCTGCCGATAAAAGAAGTGAGAAGAAAACCAATGACATCCATTTCGAATTCGCCCGGAAAACGTCTGATTTCCAGTTCACAATAATTAGAATGAAGAACAGGGCGATCATGAATATCCCAAAGAATGGCGCCATAAGTAGGTTCAGATCGGCGTGCAGGACAACATCATGGAAAACAGCAGTACCGACAGAAGTGAGAAATCCTGCTACACCTGAGGAATAGTGCTGAAATGCATAGAAGATGGGCGGGTGGTATCCTGGCTGCTCATACCCGGTAAAATATACAATAAATAGAGCCACTGCACTGATACCCCATACAAATAAACGTTTGGATCTGTCCTTAACATCTCCAAGACATATCTGTAGAAAAATTACCGGCCATATTACCAGACCGGTGACATGTGAAAAACTTCCAACAATAGCCGCTAAAATCGCTATAAAAAATTTCCAGTTTATTTTCATGGTCTCGTCAATGAGGTATACAGCCAGGAAAAACATCAGAACTGTCAGAGCATGACCCAGATAGAGCCCAAACAGGAAATTGCCCAGCTGAAGAAGATTAAATACATAATAGGCGACAGGCACGAAGAATAGCAGTGATATGTTTGATATACCGTGATCCTTTTTAAACATAAGAAACAGAACTCCCAAAGATACGATGGTTATCAAAATAGTGAGCACCGATTCGTAAATGACATTATATCCCGTGATTACGCCAAGAACAATACTCACAACCCGCTCAAAAAACGGCCTGTTTTCATTAAAATGCGAGAAAAGAAAGTCAAAGGAAAGCGAACCATTATAGTATTTTATTATGCCCTCAACTTCCTGCAAAAACTGGTCATAATAAGGAACATTTACCCCGAATAAATAGATGTATAGAAAAGCATACAAGAAAGGGAATATGATAAGAAAAATCAGGATGACCCGCGTCAGGAGATTCCTATCCATTATAATAAATCTTTTCTAATAAAATCAAATAAATTATTCTCTCTTTTAATTTTCTTTTTTGTTTATTTCCATGTAATTCTTCTATTAACTGAAAAATTCCAAGTAAATGCACCCAGGATGCCGAAAAAGTTCGAAATGAGATAATAGACCCCGAACACAGTAGTTAAGATATAAAGTATCGAGAGATTAATTAACATCCCCGAAATACTAACCATATGAAACATCCCAATCCGTGATGACCATTTTCCTTTCTTATTATCCTTGAATGTCCACATGTCATTCAAAAGGAAATTAGTAATTATTGATGTTTCAATGGCTATTATCCCAGAAAGAAGGTAATATATGCCAATAACCTCTGTTAAGTACCACAGGATACCCATATTGACTAGGATACCACTGGCACCAACGACAGCAAACCTTAAAATTCGTCGCAATTCTCTCCCACTTGGATAATCTCCATGAAATGCGGCAAACCGGGTTGCACTCATCAGTTGAACTACAAATTCAATTATGGTCAGCGTCTTTAATTTGCTTGTACCTTTTAATCGATCCTTGAAAATGAAAGGTATTTCTTCGATTTTTTTCCATTTACTCTTAACAAGAATCTCAAAAAGAATTTTATATCCCCGCGGGTGAATCGGAGATTTTATTACAAGATCCTTCCGCACTGAAAAGAATCCGCCACCCGGATCATGTATTTCCGGCACAAATATTCGACAAAGAAATGTTGCTCCGGATGACACCAGTTTACGTGAAAAGGGCCAATTTACAGTACCACCCCCAGCAACATATCTGCTTCCGATTGCGATATCGGCTCCTTTCTGTATGGAGTTATAGAGATCCCATAGCTTTTCCGGGGGATGTGAAAAATCTGCATCCATCACAAGACATATTTCGGAATGTGCAGATCGAATACCTTCATTCACCGATTGCGAAAGTCCAGGATCAGTTTGACGAATGATTAAACGGGCATTTGTTTTCTCCACGAGTTCCTGGGTTCCGTCTGTTGAGGAATCATCTACTATTATGATTTCACCTGAAATGGAGTGTTTCAGAAATTCTCCGTTAATGGCATCTATCATTTGGTTAATATTTTCGTATTCGTTATAGGTCGGTATGATAACGGAGAGATCAGGCATTCAACCTTCCAAACAGCAGTACATCATTTATTTTTATCGCAGCTCTATTAACTTCATTAATGTAAAGCAATAAAAGGTTGCAGTTTTTATTGACATAAGGCAGCATAATATAAAAGTGGATTCCAATCTACCAAAATACTTTATATATACTAAACAAATTCATGGATATCTTGCGAATCGATTCTATTTTTATGTCTTAATTAATACACTGTTAGAATTACTAGTAGCTTGATAATGGGAAACGATCAAGAAATATGATATAAATAATACTAAAAATTGGCCGAATTCAGTCATGAGGTTCGAAAATCCGTTTATATACAAGGCAATGGATCTAAACTACTATAAATTCTGCCCGAGTATCCTGACACACTATCACATCAGACCCAGATAAATACCTACGACTCGTGGTCTACTCCTCGTTAATATCTATGAGGATCGTTCCCGCAAGACGGAGTAAGGAGGCATCATTGGGGAACGCTCCAATGGTTCTGGATCTTCGTTTCAACTCTTTATTGAGCCGTTCCAACATATTCGTAGTTCTAATTCTCCGCCAGTGGTCTTGAGGAGCAATCCGGTAATTCAGCAGTCCTGGAATGAATTGTTCCACAGTATCGGCTGCACGGGGAAATCCTCGAATCTCGGTCCATCGGCACACTCCTGAAGTCTCCGTGTAATGGAGAGAGCCTCCTTAAGCATCTGGGAGACCTCTTTATGCAGCATCTTCGGAAGTTTACGGAGAACAGCTCGAATAAAGTGGACATGACACATTTGCCAGCTGGACCCCGGAAAGGCACGTTCAGCGGCTGCCTGCATCCCCTTGTGTCCATCAGAGATTACCAGGTCGACCTTCCCCAATCCTCTCTCCTTCAGCTCAGAGAATAGATCTTCCCATGTTAGCTTATCCTCGCAATCGGCAATTCTGGCCCCCAGGATCTCCCGGAATCCGTCACTCCGGATCCCGGCAATAACGAGGAGTGCCTTGTTAGTATTCTGTATTCCATCTCGTACCTTGAAATAGGAGGCATCTACGAAGAGATACGGGAAATAGGTCTCAATTGGCCGGGAGAGGAACAAATGGACGTTCTGGTCCAGCTCAGTGGCAATCTTCGAGACGTATGAAGCAGAGATCTTCTCGACGCCGAGATGAGCTACAATTTCCTGAATCTTCCGGGTTGAGACTCCCTGGAGATACGACTCCAGAATAGCACTTTCCAAGGCCTTCTCGGTTCGGAAATATCGTTCAAAGACTTTCGTCTGGAAGAGAATATCGCGTAATTGGGGTTTATTGAGGATTAACTCGCCATGCCTCGTTTTAAGCGTCCTTCTTCGAGCGGCCGTTCCGATAAGCTTTCCTTAAGCTGGTTCTCCGGTATCTCCCGGCTCCAGCTTGCTGATCTGCTTCCTCCTGCATCACCTCATTCAAAAATCGGGTGATGAGGTGCTTCATTCCCTCGTCGTTATCGGTAAGGTAATTAAGTACAACTTCCTTTAGTTCCATTGCCCTGTATTCTCCTGTGTCCAATCTGAGTAGGATACAGGGACTTTTCCAATTTTACATCACTTCGTGTACACTACCGTAATAACCGAAAACAGAGGGTAATAAATCTAAAAAAATAAAAATGAGAAAAAAATTGGGGGGTATACAAACGCTAAATAACTAGATGTATATTTCTCGATAATTACAAGATCATAAGGATTTTCATTATTTGATACAGCGTTAAGAGCACCGTGATAAGAATCGAAATCCCATCCGGTATACGGTATGCATGTAAAAATAAGATAGATATTTATTATAGTATTAAACAAAAAATTTCTAACATTAATTTTATAGATGGAAGATTTTTTTTCAAAATCCAAAAGGGTTTCATTCCTACCATCACTGAATGTGTTGAAGATATAATCACAAGGCAAATATAAGGATAACATAGTATGTATTTTAATAAAATTGATTAAACGTAACTGAGAATAACTAATATCTCATAATCATGATTATAAAAAGGATCATTCTATAATGTATAATTCAAAAAAAGTTGCCTTTACCATTGTCTCTAAAAACTACCTCCCTATGGCAGCGGTCATGATCGATTCTTTTCTTGCTCATAATCCCGATTGGGAATGCAAGATACTCCTCTGCGACAAAATCACGAGTGAGGATGAACAGACCTATCTTTCCGGAGTCAAAGCTGAAACAATCCCTCTTTTTACTCTTCGTGATCATTTCAATGTCGATCTGGAAGAATTGTGTTTTAAATATACAATAGTTGAGCTGAATACTGCCGTAAAGCCGTTTTTTCTGGAATACCTTCTCTCCAAGGGATATAGAAAAGT